>Ga0302292_1000943_pt1 | contig 19527 bp, 15 predicted proteins | sample III_Fen_N2_1_FD_194553 | JGI IMG/M metagenome (GOLD analysis project Ga0302292, IMG submission 194553) | Peat permafrost microbial communities from Stordalen Mire near Abisko, Sweden - III_Fen_N2_1 | ecosystem: Environmental > Terrestrial > Soil > Wetlands > Permafrost | place: Sweden: Abisko...
GTTGAACTGTTGCGACTTGAACTTCAGATTCAAAAAGGGGAGTTACAGGAACAGTTGTTCTTCACTTCGCTTGAAAAGATATTTATCGAAAACCGCATTTACAAGGACAAAGGATTTGAGGAAAGCGGTTCACAGGATGAAGTGATTGCCCATATCGACAGCCGTCTGGATCCTTTCAAGCCTGATTTTATCCGTGAAATTACACGCGAAGATATTCTGAAGCTACTCGAAATAAAGATGATGCGAATCACCAAGTTCGATGCAGACAAGGCAAATGATACCCTGCTGGCTATTCAGAAGAAAATAGAGGAGATTGATTATCATCTGGCACATATTATAGAATTTACGATTTCGTGGTACGAAGGGTTGAAAGCCAAATACGGGAAAGATCACCCCCGCCTGACAGAGATTCGAAATTTTGAAACCATTGTAGCTGCGAAAGTAGTCGAGGCCAACGAAAAATTATACGTCAACCACGATGAAGGATTTATTGGTACTGCGCTAAAAAAAGATGAGTTCGTTTGCAATTGTTCGGATATTGACGACATTATCATTTTCTTCAAGGACGGGCGGTACAAAATCGTAAAAGTGGTCGATAAAATGTTTGTCGGCAAAAATATCCTGCATCTGGATGTATTCAAGAAGAACGATAAACGAACGGTATACAACACGGTGTACAGAGATGGCAAAACAGGGCCTTACTATATCAAACGTTTTGCCGTAAATGGAATTACGCGGGATAAAGAGTACGACATCACTCAGGGAACAGCCGGATCGAAAGTGGTGTATTTCACTGTCAATCCAAATGCCGAAGCCGAACTGATACGTGTAACGCTGAAACCGAAACCACGACTAAACAAGCTGGTCTTTGAAAAAGATTTCTCTGAAATTGCCATTAAAGGACGTCAGTCGATGGGAAATATCCTGACTAAAAACGATATTCATAAAATTACACTGAAACAAAAGGGCGGTTCAACACTGGGTGGACGCCAGGTATGGTTCGACAGGGATGTATTAAGGCTGAATTACGACAACCGGGGTGAATTCCTTGGTGAATTCCAGAGTGATGAACTTATCCTGGTCATATCGGCCAAAGGGGAATATTACACCAGCAATTTTGATCTGAGCAACCACTATAACAAAGATATCATGGTGATTGAGAAATTCGATCCCCATAAAACGTGGTCGGTCGTACTGTATGATGCCGAACAGAAATTCAATTACCTGAAACGGTTCCAACTGGAATCATCCCAGAAGTCGTTAAACTTCCTGGGCGAAAGTGCCGATTCACGCTTGTTGTTAATGAGCGATGCCGACTATCCACGTTTCGAAGTCGTGTTTGGTGGAAATGATGCTTTCCGTGAAACGCTGATCGTGGATGCAGAAGAATTTATCGGTATAAAAAGCTACAAAGCCAAAGGAAAACGTCTGTCGACATTCGAAGTGGAAACCATCAATGAACTCGAACCCCTGAGGTTTAACACCCCTGCTCCTACTCCCGGGAACGATGAAGGAAACGGAGAAGATGATGACAATGAAGGTGGTGAAGGTGAAGGTGGTGATAACATCGCCGGTCCTGCAGACTCCGAATTGAACGGTGTTCCGGGCATTGAGGATGATTACGAAGATATTATTGATCCTGAAGTTCCGGTAGAACCTGTTAAACCTGTTTCTTCCAAACCTGAAACAACTGAGGCAAAACCTGTCAAGCCAAAGAAAGAAAAGCCTGCTAAACCGGTTGAACCATATACAGACTCTGAAGGTGAAATTATTGATAACAGCAAAATCATTGATGATATCACCGGGCAACTGAATCTGTTCGACTAAAGTTTGAAGTTTGAAAAGTTTGAAAGGTTTGGGGTTTGAAAGGTTTGGGTTTGAAAGGTTTGGGTTTGGAGTTTGAAAGGTGAAGCCATGAAAAGTGAAATAAATTCATAATCGGGGACTTTTAAAAACTACAAATTATTAACGACAAATCATAACTGATCGGAAATAGAACTATTGTTTTTCCTATTTTTCATTGTGTACTAAAACAATTATTCAGATGCCAACAGAAAAAATATATATCTTACACCCAGCCAACGAAGAGCAGGTCAATGCTTTAAAAGCTTTTGTAAAAGCATTGAAAATTAAATTTGAAATAACTTCCCAAAAGTCCTATAATCCTGATTTTGTGGCTAAAATTCAAAAGAGCAAAAAGGAAATCGAAGAAGGAAATTTTACTCGTGTTGAGAAAGAAGATTTACAACAATTCTTAGGATTGAAATGAGTTACTACTTAGAATTCTCTCAACAGGCCAAAAGCGACATAGACTTTTATAAAAAAACAGGCAATAAAGCTGTTTTGAAGAAACTATTTGTCCTGTTAGATGAACTCAATGAACATCCATTTACAGGAACAGGTAAACCTGAACAACTTAAGTACATTCTTGCATGATCATGGTCACGAAGGATTAACCAGGAACACAGATTGATTTACGAAGTTATGGATGAAACTGTTATAATTTACTCTGCAAAAGGACGCTATTGAATCTGTTTGAATGAAAAACGTTCCGCATTTGGAGTTTGAAAGGTATGAAGATTGAAGTCTCAGATTTCCTGACTACAAGATAAAAATCATAAAGTTACGATTTCTATATCGCAAATTTGACTGTCGCATTGTTCGTAAATTTGTCTTATTTTATCTCTAACATTTTGATTTTTCCAAGGATTTAACTGAAGTTTGCTGTGTATTTGGACTAAATAACATTAACTAAATGTACGGGTAGTTAGAAAGTCAGAATATACTTTATATTCAAAACCTTATTTTTGTTTTTGCCCCCTTAGTAGAATACCAGGCACCCCACAACCCACCCTTATTCGCTTATTTTTTTTTAAAACAAATAAACTCTCAGAGTAGAAATAACTAACGGCAACTTAATTTGCAAGTAATCAGGAAGTCTGAGTTTATTCTCTGCAGATTAATTATTGAATTAGTTGATTAGTTTGAACGAGGAAATTGATCAAAAGAAGAAACAACCGGTTACAACAATGGATTCGGGTCCTTTATTCAGACAACTAGGTATGAACAAAATTTAATTCATATTTTAATAAATCAGATTTTCTTTTAGTATATTTGCAGTTCAATCTATTTAAAATAAAAGTTATGAGCTACTTCCTGACTAACATACACGTCAACAAGATTTTTCATTTGGAAAACTTTGATATTCAATTAGATAATGAGAATCTGAAACATTTGATAATTACAGGGAAAAATGGTAGCGGTAAAACTATATTGGTAAATGCTATAGTGGAGTTTTTGGATAATATAAAATCTGATAAGAATTTTTATTTTTTAAGTTACAAAGAATGGTTAGAAAGCGACCAAAAAAAGTTTAATGAAATAAAAACAAGAAACAACTCATCAATTGAATTAGAAAAACAAAAACAGAAATTGGATTCCTCTGTTAATCAAGTTACAAGAATTTTTGGAAAAGTTGAGTTATCTTTTAATAATATAGCTGAGATTATTAGTTCATATCAAAAAAACGATTTTGTATTTGCTTTTTATGAAGCAGCCAGGAAAACAGTTATTACTGAGCCTAAAAATCCTACTAAACCAAATTTTGCAACGAATCTTGCTATAAAAGACAATAAGAATGTAACGCAATTCCTTAATTTTCTGGTTGATTTAAAAGTGCAGGAAGCATTAGCCAGAAATGAAAAAATGCTTACCGATGCCGATGAGATTAGAGCATGGTTTGACAGTTTTGAACAACTTTTAAAAGATATTTTCCAAAACCAAAGCATACGATTAGAGTTTGATTATAAAGATTACAGTTTTTACATTGTGGATGAGCTTAAAAAATTTAAGTTTACTCAACTATCAGATGGCTACTCGGCAATAATTGATATTGTAGCAGATTTAATACTTAAAATGCAGGAGAAAAACTCTCCAAACAGAGAATATCTAAAACAAGGCATAGTAATAATTGATGAGATTGAAACGCATCTTCATTTGGAGTTGCAACGATTAATTTTACCTATGCTTACCCGGATTTTCCCTAATATTCAGTTTATTGTAACAACACATTCACCGTTTATTTTAAATTCACTGACTAATGCGATAGCTTATGATCTTGAAAAACGTGAGAAGCTTGAAGATTTGACTGAATATTCTTACGAAACTTTAGCCGAAGGGTATTTTGGTGTAAAATCAGAATCAAGTTATTTACAAATCAGATTTGATAAGTTTAAAGAACTGGCAATCAAAGGGAAATTGACTGTTGGAGAAAAAACAGAGTTAAATGATCTTATTAAAGAGTTTAATGACATTTCCGAAGTGGTTTCGCCACAAATAAAGGCAGAGTATCTGGACATCAAATTAACAGCTAAAAATATAGTTAGTTTATGATTCGAATAGTCAAAAGTGATGTTGTTCCACCCTCTTTAATCGTTGAAGGGAATACTGGATACAATTATCAGGATGTTCAAAAACAATTGATTGATGACCATAACGACAAATGCTATGTTTGTGAGAGAATTTGTGTTACAGATTATGAAATTGAACACCTCAGATCTTCTACAAATCATCCGGAATTAAAGACGAATTGGGATAATTTGTTCTTCTCTTGCAAATACTGCAACGGAAAAAAACTTCATCACTTCGATAATATTTTAAATCCTTCACTTCATAATGTTGAAGAAATTATACAGTGCAATCATTTAGCTGCCACTAAAAGTTTTTCTTTTGATTCTTCTGAATCAGAGAATCCTCATGTTGTTGAAACGATTCGTTTTTTGAATAGGATTTTTAATGGCACAGGGAAAATGAGGGTTATTAAAGAAGAAAGATTTTATGAGTATTTCCTTGGCAGAATTAATAATTTTTATTCTGTGCTTGATAAATATCTCTTTGCAAAAACGAATGAAAACAAAAGTGTCGTAATTGAAGAATTAGGAATTAAACAAGAATTTCTTGCATTTAAATATCACATTTTAAAACAAAGGCAGGAGTTGTTTGAAGAATTTGCACCATATATGGTTTGGAATAAAGTCAACAACTAGCACACTGTTTTTGGGGAATTAAGTAAATCGAACCTCCATTTTACTTCGTTTTTACAAACTGTCAGTTTAATAATTTTCAATGATAAGACACAAAAAAATATGATAAGAGAAGAAGCTGAAGAGTTATTAAAGCCAAAAAAAAACCAAAAGTATTCTGAAACCTTTTACGAATTCATGAAATATGCAATAGCAGACTCCGAACCCAATGACAAAGCTTTTAAAAAAGTATTATCATGGGGTGAATTTATTTGGAACGCAGGTGTTGCCGAAGATTTCCCCGATCACCCTACCGGTAAAGAAATCAATATTCTATTTCCCCTTTTTAGTGCTACTTTCCCCGACAAAACATTGCTAAACGAATTGCTTGAAAGGAAGCGAACCTATTTTAAAAATGCAAGTTTCTTTGTAATGATCAAGAATCCGACTCTTTATAAGGATGGAAGAATGGAAATAACCGTCACTGCCGAAGAATGCAATTTCGAAGAATAACAGGAATTGAAGTCACGGATTTTTAGGAAAATCGGGAATTGATTATAACCCTGATTTTAATCCGGCAGAATTGAATAATCAATTAATCAGATGAAAAGAATGGAGCTTAAACTGCTGGAAGACATAGCGGTACTTTGCATATTCTGATATTGCTTTCGAATTTTGCATGTTGATTCTTGTTGAGTTTAAAATCCCCTATCCATACGGATTTGTTCTTCATAGAAACATTTATTGATGAGATAATTTCAGTTGCTGATTGAAACATATAGATTAATTAAAGAAATTGAGTTAGATGGTAAAAAGAAAAGAATTTGAAAAGCTGTTTATACCTTTCAACGAAAATGGAAAGCAAATTTGGATTATCGGTCGTGTTAAGGAATTGCCTTTGCAAATTATTAACTTGGCTTTAAACCTGGCCGCTTTAGACTTTATCAAGTTTATTAATATTAGCGATGAATCATTGGCGGCTTCTAGCGAAAGCTATCCAAACCGCCCCAAAGTACCTGTTACATACATGAACCATGAAACAGCAACCGGGGTTAAAATACTTTATAGCTTATCGTACAAATACATTAATTTTTTTGACATTAATTCGCCAATAAAAGGAAATGGAAGCAAAATGGTGGACGCAATTTTAAGAGATTTTCCAAAAAATTGGCAAGCAACAGTTGTAATGGATTGGAGTGGTGGTTTTTGGGACAAAATAATAGAAAAATATGACAAAATTAAATGGATTTAATAGGTTTCCTTGTCCATTTGGATATTTATTAGTTGTTTAAAAGGTTGCACTGGTTAGTTGAATTTTCTTTTTAATCCCACCTCTTGTTTGTATATCGGGTATAATTCTGCAATTTATTATAAAATAGAAAAAGACTGTTTTTATGTGGTTGTAGTATAATCATTTACAAATTTAGAATTCTTATAATCAAAGAATTGGAATTGCAAATCCCAACGGCAAGCAATATATTTATACATATAAAAAAGGTTGTATTTCCGGCAGGACGGGGAATATCATTGTTAAGATCACCGGACAGTTAAATCAATTTAATTAAAATGTTTTTTTCGCTTTCATCCAAACATCACCTTTAGAAACTAAAGAAGGACATATTAAATTAATTTTAATATATTTACATGTATTTGTGTAGAATACTGAAATTATTCATACATTTGCAGGTTGTTGAATGAGAACGTGTTTTATGACAACAACTTATTCCCAACTTTAATAACTGCTTATGTTTCAGAAGTGCAAATCACCTTTATTCCTACTGATCTTATTGTTTGTTACAAATGACTTCATGTTCAGTTCCCCGCCAAACTTATGGCCTAATACATTTTCTCCTGCTATTGGGTTTAATAAAAAAGGGCTGACCTTAGGTAGAACGAAGGACGGATTTACTGAAATGACTCCTGTGTTTTACACACCCAAACAGACAGAAGTAAAAGTGAATGGTACAGACAGTTTGAATCTTGCTGATTCAAAGTATGCAATTAATAAAATTATTCCTCCTTTAGATTCAGTTAAATATTCCAGTCAAAATTTAAAACGGATATCGGATTCGATTGTGCAGGAAGGAGTATACCTTTATAAACTGGAAAAATTGGTCAGGACAAGCAGCGATATGATTGGTGAAACTCAACCAAACAATTTGAGATTTCATGATTATGTACCTTGCTTTGATAAGGATACCTTGAAAGTCCTCTATTTTGATTCCGATTCTACAGGTATCAGGATTAAATTCACGGCTTGTTTAGGGGAAAAGGATTCGATAACTCAGGCTAATATCAAGTTGAAGAAAGAAGACCGGATACCAACGAAGAAAGAACTGATATTGATTAGAATAAAAAAAGAGATCAGGGCTTTCATTCAAGACTCCCCAAGCCTGAATGAAAATAAAAATGTCATGAACTTCGAGATTCCCGTACTTGAAAAAAACAACTTGTATTATTTCTATCTGTTACCGGTTTCAATTGAATCGGGCCAGTTTTATATGGGTGGGGATTATATTTTCAAATACTCAAAAGATGAAAAACTACTGGCGATAGAGCCACAACACGTAGGCTTGATACGGGTTCATAAATTACAAGGCACCACGACTTATTCCTTTGCCCATACGCATCTTGATGATTATTCGCATTTTATGACAGCAACCGATATCTGCCAGGCTAAGCTTTATGCAAAGCAAACAGTTGGATTCACTGAATTTAATGTAATTGCAACACAGTTTGACTCAAGCTTCAATACAGAGACCAATGTGCTTAAATTCATTAAGAAAAAAAGATAATAATATGAAAGTTTTCCATCTTCACTGCTCCACCTGATTGTAATGTACTGGAAATTATGTGATGGTAATTCATGAATGCCACACGATGCAATCGTGCGGCAGCGAGTGACTAAAGTTTGAAAAGTTTGAAAGTTATTGGTTTCAGATAAAAATCATAAAACAGCAATGATTGTAATGATCGTTGCTGTTTTTTTTGTATTTAATCTTCAACTGGTTGATTGGTTGACAAAAAATAATTTTTCAACTGATTTTCTGAATTTTTTGAAACTCTTATCAACCTTTTTGACCAATAATAAAATAATTTGAACAAAACAAGTACTAAATAAGTACATAATAAGATTCTATATAGGATTGCATTATATACTTATTTAGTACTTTTTATTACCTTATTATCTCTTTGTTTTTTTAAATGTTTCAAAAAGGATTGGAAAAATACAGAATATCTTCTGACAAAATTATTTATTACCAAAAAGAGTAAAACCATTTTTTTTACATTATTTCTACTTTACCAAAATAAAGAACGAACTACAAAAGTTACAATAATACACAACAGAACTCATATTTTCAACCATCTTCCTAAGGCAATAGTCTTAAAATACCGTCAGGTATTTTACTTTTGTGTATTTTCTTCTTTTGTATTTGTATGCTTTTGTATGCTTTTGTGATCCCGATAGCTATCGGGATGGTTTTAATTATTTGTTTTATTTTAATTTAGTAAAGTAGAATTATGTAATTGAAAGAATTAAATGTCTCATTTTAAATTCAAAAGAACAGGACATTTTATTATTTCTAATACTTAAATACAGTGAAATAAAATTATTTTAAAAATATTTTATTTAGTTGTAAACTTTCCCGTATTTATTTTGTTATTAAATTATCTTTTTATACAAACTTAATTTATGTGTTTATCTGTGCATATTTTTGCATGTGTAATTTCATGAAAACAATAAGAGTCGCGTAACGTCGAAAAAAAGATTCCTCTCCTATAGAATACTGTCATATTTTTACAATTTTACTTAGCATTTTTTCGATTTTAAGAAGCAAATTACTTTTCTTTAATTTCGCATACAACTATCTGAGGTCAAAACAACTAGTAAAATTACTGATTTAATTCAAAACTGATTTATTACCGATTTTATACTTCTGTTCAACAAAAGCAAAGTGTGATTCTCCTTGTAATGATGATTTAAGGTCCGGATTATTTATGAATGGACTTCATAGAAACCCTTAAAAATAAAGTTATGACAAATTTAATCGTATTAGATGTGGTAATCGGTTTGGTTTTTGTCTACCTGTTATATAGCATGTTAGCCACCATCCTCCAGGAGTTGCTGGCTACTTGGTTTAGCTTCCTGTCTAAACTTCTTGAACGGGCCTTATTCCGCATGCTTGAAGATGGAAGTAAATTTGACAGAAGATTCAGCAATTTAAAGGCCTTGTTTAAAAAATCAACGACTGCTGTCACTCCGAATTCTCCCACAGATGCATTTTATAATCATCCTCTGATAAAATATCTGGGAGAAGATAAATATAACAGCAAACCATCCTATATCACAACAACTTAATACTTATCTTTATGAAAGAACAAATTATTTATGGGACAGTTTTTCTCATCTTATTGATCATCTTTCTTTATTTCGATTTTAAATACGATTTATTAAAAGATTCAAGTACAGCTATTAAAAAGCCGTATAGTTATTCGCGCGTACAGCTAGCCTGGTGGACTTTAATTATTCTTTCGTCCTTTATTAGTATAGTTATTGGTAAAAAGAATATTCCCGAGTTAGATCCATCCACTTTAATTCTTATTGGTATAAGCTCGGCAACTATCGCAACAGGAAGGTTGATTGATGTTTCAGATCAAAAAGATTTTACGATTCAACGATATCAGAATAATGAAAGGAAGGGACTGTTACTTGATATTATCTCCGATCAAAATGGAGCCAGTATCCATCGATTACAAACTGTTTTATTCAACCTTACATTTGGAATATGGATGATAATCATGGTATTAAATAACCTGAAGGATTATTCTTTAGATGTAAGTAAAATTATCCCAATTATTCAAAACAATAATTTAGTGTTACTTGGTTTAAGTTCGGCCACTTATGCAGCTCTTAAAATTCCGGAAAATAGCAGCACGAAAACTTCTGCCTCACAGCCAGAAAATGTAAAAGATGAGTCGACGGATGGCAACACAATAAAAGGATAATTATGGCAACCACACCGACTCAAATACCAAGCCCTAATTACACTGCAGGAAGAATGAATTACAGGCCTGAAGCAATCGTTATTCATATTATGGAAGGTTCGCTTAGTGGTACTGATAGTTGGTTTAAGAATCGACAGTCATCGGTATCTGCACATTATGGCATTGGTACGAACGGAGAAATACATCAGTATGTTCAGGAAAATGATACTGCCTGGCATGCAGGCAGGGTAAACGCACCAAGCTGGAATTTAATTAAACCTGTAAGAAATGGATTATATAGAAATCCAAACTATTATACCATCGGAATAGAACACGAAGGCAACGAAAATTCAGAATGGACAGATACCATGTATGAATCGTCCAGTTCTTTGATTGCAGAAGTCGCCCAAAGATGGAATATCCCAATAGACAGGTATCATATTATAGGACACCATGAAATCTATTCATTAAAAACTTGTCCCGGTTTTAAGGTTGATTTAGATAAATTAGTTGACATGTCCAGAAGAAAAGTCGGTTATAATCCATCATTTACGATTATCAACCAAGCCGGATCAGTAAAGACAACTTCCCAATTACGTATACGAATCGGGAATCCTTCGACAATGAATCCTGTGTTAAGAATAGCTCCTATTGGCGAGGTAATTAATTATGTTGGATATACAGATGAAGGACAGGAAGTTGCTGAAGTGACCAGATGGTACAAAACGGTGGACGGAAATTGGTTTTGGGGTGGTGGAGTGGTGGAAGGTTATTAAGATAGTGATAAATGGTCCATTGATCCAAAGAAAATGAGTTGGGCTCATGATAGTGTCGAGAATGGAGGATTAGGAATTGTAGATTTATGGAATTTAATGGGAGTAAGAGGTGAAGGAGTAAATGTCGCGGTAATTGACACCGGCATTATTGATCATGAAGATTTTAAAAGGGATAGCGTTTCCATAATAAAAGGAAGTCATTATCAAAATGAATTGTCATCAATAATCGATTCTAACGGACATGGAACGAATAGTGCTTCAATAATTGCTGCAACAGGAAATAAACTTTTAGTTGGAGTTGCTCCTGATGTAAACTTATAAATAATAAAGTCTTCCGAAAACCAATATGTAACACAAGAAGATTTTTTATTAGGTCTCAAACTAATTGAAGAACAATAGCCTTTAAATATAATCTCTATTAGTTACAGTTTTTGATTCAACTAATAGAGATTTTGAGAATTATTTTAGCTCAATTAATGAGAATTGTATTTGCTTATCAGCACTTAGTCACTATGATGGTAACAACATTTCAATTAATAACAGTCAATTTCCGAGATTTTATAAAAATGTTATACCTGTTGTTGCTCTAAAGAAGAATCTGAATGAGACACTAACACCCTGTGAATTAATTTATTTTGAAACCAAACTTAACTGGGGATTCCCAGGAGAAGATATTTTAGCTTTGAATGAAATGGGAGAATTTCAAAAAGTCCAACAGACTAGTATTGCTACACCTTTTGAAAGTGGAATTATAGCACTATTTATTTCATATATGAAGAAAAGTAATATTACCATTGATAACAGCAATATTATTAAGCTAAAAAAATTATTATCTAATACAGCAACAGAAAAGAAGATTGACATTGATGAAAATGGCCAAAAAGAAACGGATAGTCTTTTATATATTAATCCTATCGAAGCATTTAAACAATTTGATAATTACTTTAATAAATAATTTATATGAAATCAATTTACAAATTAGCTATAATACTTCTTTTATTAATCAATTTTGAGCAAATATATGCTCAAACTCCATATTATGATGCCTTAAAACTTAAGGAATGGGCAACAAAGAAGGGATATGTTGACGTAAAGAAGGTTGCGGATATTCTGAGTTATTATATGCAAAAAAACGAAATAGTTCTTAGTGATGCAGATAAAACAATTGCTAACTTTAAAATTGACAATAATTTTTTCAAGGATTATTTCAATCCACCTCCAAAGGCAGCAATGAGGGTGGTAGCCACATCATTTACTCAAACTATAAATTCAATTTCAAGTTCTGCAGGGGGTCTCGATGTTACCAACTTTGCTGATGGTATTGCAAAATTTATGATTGCCCGGTTTAAAACCGAACTCAGTGCAGCTTTTTTCGATAAGTTCAAGGATGAATTAAATAATCCAAAATTCCTGGAATTACAAACTCTTTTCCCTGAGACACGAAAGACTTTGAATACAATTGATAAGGATATTTACCTGTACTCAAATTACTTGAACACACTGCGGGAGTCATTTATTAAAGATATGACCAATCAATATGTAAACCTTCAAAATCTTTTAAATCAACAAAAATATAAGGATTTTTTCAATAAGGAACAGTCTGATTTAGGTCCCATATTATATACCTCCTTCTATATTGTCAATGAGTTATCATCAGGGAAGCATCCGGGGGCAGTTTTAGCGGACTTTAAATCAAAAGAAATGATTCATTTAAATAGCACTGATGTTAAAGAAGATATTCAAGGAGCAATTCAGTCTATTCAATTGATTTCCGAATCATTTAAATCAAAATCCATGACGAATTATTGGGTTGCTGCTGACTCTGTTCGGGATTTAGTTGAAGATCCGATTGCATTCAAAATCTATTTAGGTTTAATTTATCAACAAGCGAAAATAGCAGATATTACTTTTCATGGTGGAAAAACCTTAATATCATTTTTAGATATTGTTGCTGAAAATTATGATGAAAAGCCAGATTTAATAAATAAATATGAGAATTTTATAGAATCATTTATTGATAAAACACAAGAAGTTAATGAATATATTGCTGATCTAAAAGCAAAAAAGAAATCAGAGATTGATTACAATGATTATTATAAGCTTTTCAATGCTTCACTGGATTTACTCGAGCATAGCTGCACATTTATCTATTTACCTTATATAGATTTAGGGTATGATGTTGAAAATAAAATCAAAAAGGTTGAAGGCAATGTTTTATATTTTGCCAAAAGTACAAGTGATTTATATATTGATGTGAGGACAAAAAACTATTCCTCCGCAATAATGAATACACTATGTATTTTAGATACTTTGTTACTTGATAAAAGTCACGAAAATTCTGAACTCCGTCATTCGATACTTAAATATGGATCTTTTATTGCAACTGTAGCACAGGCTCAAAACTCAGATGATGTTCAAAATGCAATAGAATCGGCAGCATTACCTGCAGGAAGTTATTCTATTAAACAAAAGACAACAGGAAGTATTTTCGTAAATGGATATTTGGGTTATGCATTTGATATTAGTAAGTACAAATTATACATGAACGGCATGTATGCACCTATAGGAATATCTATTAATATTCCATTTTGTAAGAATCATAATGCAGGGGCATTTACTTTATTTGGTTCAATCATTGATGTCGGTGGATTAGCAGCATATAGGTTAACTAACTCGACTGATACTTTAAAACAAATAATTAAATTACAAAGTATCATTTCTCCTTCAATACAAGTTCTATATGAAATACCAAAAACCCCATTCAATATTTGTTTTGGATGGAGAATGACTCCTAGTTTATATTACTCAGGCGATAAAACTTTTACAACTATTGAATCTAAGCATGTTTTCAATCTATCGCTGCTTATAGACATCCCATTTTTTACAATTAAAACATGGTAAAGAGAAAGGATGCATAAAAACTATATGTTAATATATTTACATTTACTTTATATAATAAATCAGGATGGTTGGGGACAGTTTTGGGTTCCACGCGTAGAAATTGTGATTATGTACCTGCCTGAAAGCAACACTTGCAGCTTCGCTTTCCGCTTCATCGTACTTTATCATTTTGGTGGAATGAAAAGTGGAATGAAGTGGATTTGACGGGCAAACTTGTGATAAACAATATGTTTATGAGATTATTTAGACCGGAAGATTATTAACAGAGTAGTGTTGCAGATTATGCCGGAGGGAATGGCTTGTTAGATAGTGTGATTGTGATTTAGGAATGTTTCAAATTTTTTAAAAACAGTCATTTACATTCGTCTAAACCAATAAGCCGAAAAATTCACCCGCTTGTACGTATTTATAATTCGTGCCAATAGAAATATAAAAACTGAAAAACAAATGTCATATACCCGCTCTAGTTGGGCTGTTTCTTCTTGTTTGCAGATATGTTGAAATAACGAATCACTCAACTCTTAAGAATTTTTAATATGAGCACTTCGCATGATCGAATAGCGATTGTTGTAGTTCATGGTATGGGAAATCAGTTCCCGATGGATACTCTAAGGGGATTTGCAAATTCCCTAAAAACAGAAAATGAAATAGAATACAGCAGTCCAAATAGAATAACAAAAGACACTGAGACAAGGAGGCTTAGTTTCAGTGGGCAACCTTATGATTTTTTTGAGTACTACTGGGCACCTTATGTTGATGAGCCAGGTATTACCGAAACAATGATATGGGTAATCAAATTACTATTTTTTAAAAATCCATCTCAAAGCATTTCAAGTCATATAAACTCGGTTCGGCTTATGATAGTTTTATTTTTACTGCCTCTAGTCCTTTTGGCTTTTGGAGGATATAATTTTCTTCAATACTTGTTTAAAGATCCTTTAAGTGCTACTTTATTAGGTACTGCAATTGCTTTAGGAATTAAAACTTGTTGGGAGCTTATTTCAGGGACGTTAGTAAGTGTAATAACCAAAAGTGTAGGAGATGTTGTTAAATATACTATACCATCCCCTGCAAATATTGAATCAAGAGAAAAAATCAGGAAAAATGGTATTGCATTATTAAAAAATCTGCATGAGGCAAAAAAACCAAATGGAGACTTCAAATACTGTAAAATTGTAGTTGTAGCTCATAGTTTGGGAACAATGGTATCCTATGATATACTTGCAAGCTTATTTGCTCAGTATCACTATAAATATTCAAACATACCAGATAAAATAAGCCAGGAAAAGCTCGATGAATTAAAGAAGTTGTCCACAAAACCTGATGCTACATACCAGAAATTGCAGGGTGAACTTTTTAAAGAATATAGAAGACTTGGTAATGAATGGAGGGTGAGTAACTTCATAACCATGGGATCACCACTTACACATGCTCCAATGTTGATCGCACGTTCAGAAAAGGATTTTGAGAGGAAAAAGAATCAACGTGAATATCCTACATCTCCACCACAGTTGGATGCAATTGAAAAACATTTCGCTTTCGATGAAAAATTTGAACGTACAGGTAAAGACAAACTTACAGGTAAAGATAAAGATCCCCGAAATATAATGATTTTGAATCATTCAGCTCATTTTGCAGAAACTCAATGGACAAATATTTACTTTGAAAATGACTGGATAGGTGGAAAACTGTCGGATCAATTTGGTGCAGGGATAAAAGATGAGCCGATAAAAGCAGTTGGTAGGCTGGTGTCGCACATTCCATTACTTTCGCACACAAAATACTGGGATGTCAGGCAAGCAACTTCGCTAAAAGTAATAAAAAATATATTTGATGAAATAAAAAATTCCAGATAAATTAATTCAGTTAGTATTATATATCTATACTAAGTTAAAAACAAGAGCAACAACCCGAAAAAGTTAGTCACTCTATCCTGCTAGTATTGGTCTAGCATGGTATATAACATCAACCCAGCGGGTGTGGGTCCGTGACACCCGCTGGATCACTACTTGGGGAATCCCGCACGATTGCAACCTGTGGAAATTAAAGAACAGGCAAGATAAAAAATTCAAAACTGTTAATCATGGGCAGAAACTGTAAATTTCATAAACTAGAATGAGTCCCTTAATACAGCAGTTTGAGTAAAGAGATAATTTTGGTGATAATCAGATCAGTACCGAAAACGGCATGTACCATTTGTAATTGTTATAATCAGTTGAAAGCCTGCATAGGTTTACAGTCCAGATTACACTTCGTTAAACTCGAACTATACATACTTGCATGGCTCTGTGTTACTTAGTCGAATTAAAACTCTTTTCTTTGGATTACAACTTAAAAATTATATTATGAAAAAGAAAACAACCCTCTTATTTATCATGCTGCTTTCGGCAGTTCTGGTGTTGCCTTTATCCGGACAGAATATTGTAAACGACTCAATTCTTTACCGGCAGGCCGTTCAGTCGGCCATGTACCCCGAAGTAAGTAAAGTGGATACCAACCTGGTGCCGGTTACTGAACAGAATCAAAACCTGATACGAAGCACCATCCACGGTGAAGATTATATACTGGTTGTTACCTGGAAACAGAATGTCAGTTATTACCAAAAATACATCGATTCTACTTTTTATAATTCCGGCAATTATCCAATATGGGTAACTACCGCACCTGAACTATTGCAACGGATGAAAAAAGAAAAAGCAACCGATGTAAACCGGAGACTGATCCAACTCCTTGGATTGCCACCCAATGCCATGTACAGCTATTTTGTAGAGTTTTGGGTCAGGCCAGCCGACTTATTCCGTCCGTGTCCCGATAAAGAAGTAAGTGATAAACGTTGTGAGATTTGCTTTCCTGCCAATGCCGACTCAACGCATATAAAGTGGATTAACAGTAGCCGCATAGAACGCTACTACCAGTGCGATTTATATCAACAATATCCCTGGACTGAACTTGGTTATACCTATGACTGGAACCCTGACAACAAATTGCATATCGGCTTAAGTGAATTTGTAATCGGTGCCAATAAGAATATTAAAGTCAAAGCCATTTATACTACTGAAGAATATTTAAAGAAATAGCTCTGAAAAGCAATAAGAATATAACCTTACTGGATAAGGCGAAACTGAGCTAAGTACAACTTGTATTGGGAATAAGAATCGTACCGAAAACAGCATCTGCTATTTGAAACTGTGTATGTGTTTTTATTATCAGTTGTAATCAGCATTGTTTTCAGTCAGGGTTACACACTTCGTTTAACCTGAACTATACAGAGATAAAAATCAGTTAACCGCAAAGATTGTAATGATCCTTGCGGTTTTTTTGTGTTTAATCCGTAATTGATTGGGTAATTGGTTGACCGGGTTAAGCGTATCCTTTTCTGCTACTCTTCAGACCGCTTTTTTTATACACAGCCCTGTTTTTTTGAAATTTGTGGATGATGATAATTATCCGGCATTATCCTGAAATTCCATTCACAATCCACCCGGAAAAAACAATTAATTAAATCCAAAACAACAAATAAACAAGACATAATTAAATCCTATATAGGGTTTTGTTATATATTGTTTATGTATTGTTTATGTATTGTTTATGTCTTTAATTCGGATTTAATGTGAGCGGAATGGCAGTGTAATTACCCCGCAAACTGATGCCGGATAAACATGAAAAAATAAATCCAATCCTGATTTCAAAAATAAAAGTATACTCATTTATTGAGATTCATTTTACACTTTATTCCGAAATTATACATTGACTCGGACAGCTTGCGGATAATCATATTAACCCAATAAAACCGCAAAGATTGATTTGATCGTTGCAGGTTGTTTGTGTTTGATCTTTAACCACAATTGAATATAATAACCTGTAAAAGAATGTTTTGTACTTATAGATTAATTACCCATTTTATGTCATAAGCAAATAGAAAATTAGATTTTATGTCTGAATCCTCTATTGAAGTCATCAATAGATAAAAGGGTATTGTGAAAGGAATTGAGGAACTTTTTCATACCTTAAAATTAATTTTAATAAATAAAAGTATTTTTGTATGCATTAATAAAATAATTCATACATTTGCAGGTAGTTGAATGACAGAGGAAAGGATGAGATATTTTGGACAGCAGAATGGAAACAGGACAAATCATACTGAATTCAAATCATCATACAGCGTTACAGGTGAAATGATTGAGATGTTAGTGGTTATGTATTAGCGCTTGCATTTAATTTATCCTTCAGTAGAGGGACAGTGATTGCTTTCACTACAGATGTAGGACAAAGCTAAGCTTCAAAAATCAGGGGTAGGTATAAAAAAATCAAATTTACAATAGAATTTTAAAAGAATATGAGGAAAAGAATACCTATTTTACTGCTATTTTGCTTATTCCTTTTTGCCATTGGGCAAGCACAAGTTTCAAAAACTATCAATGTAATTACTCCGGGGACATTATCTACATTACTTACTGCAAATGAACTAAGTACGGTTACTGACTTAACTATAACAGGGAATATAGATGCCAGGGATTTTAAAACCATGCGGGATAATATGGCTTTTTTGGCAAAATTAGACATTGGAAATGTAAAAATTAAAGCATATACGGGAACAGTTGGCACAAATAATGATTATATGACAATTACCTATCCTGACAATGAAATTCCTCAATTTGGATTTTGTTCATGGACTAATAGTTTATCGTTCATTATTATGCCTTCAACTATTAAATCAATAGGGAGTTTTGCTTTTTACCATTGTTCAACTCTTAAATCAGTTTCAATTCCTGCAAATGTAACAAATTGGGGTACTAATGTTTTCGATAGTTGTGACGCTTTGGATTCAATTAATTTGGCGGAAGGACTGACTACACTTGGTACTTTTGCATTCAGAATGTGCTCTGCACTTAAAAATATTAAAATTCCATCCTCACTTAAGAGTTGGGGAGATCAGACCTTTCAGAGTTGTACCGCATTAAGAAATATAGTTTTAGGAAATACTATTTCTTGTTTAGGTGATTATGCTTTTCAATATTGTTCAAGTCTTGATTCTGTTGCAATTCCATCTTCATTAAAAACATGGGGTACCAATCCATTCGATGGTTGTACTGGATTAAAGACGGTAGAACTTAAAGATGGTCTTACTCATTTAGGAAATTATTCTTTCTATGGCCTTACAGGATTAAAAACTTTATCAATTCCAACATCAGTTACAAACCTTGGGAGTATGGCATTCGAAAACTGTTCAGGTTTGTTGTCGATATGTTCATATAGACCTACACCAATAATTTTTGATTTCTCATTTATAGGCCCGTTTGAAGGAGTTAATACTACTAATTGCACTTTATATGTTCCTGCCGGTTCAAAAAGCCTATACCAAAATGCATTATTCTGGAAAGATTTCAAAAATATCATAGAAGGTGCAACTGCTACTGTAATTACACATGCAGTAACTAATATTAATAGTCGTAAAGCACTGGGAAATGGTACTATTGTAAATCTGGATAGAAATCTTCCAACACAATATGGTGTAGTCTGGAATACGACTTCAAATGCATCCATTGACCTACCAACTAAAACAGTACAGGGAACAGCTTCAACAACCGGTACATTTAATACTGCAATTAATGGATTAAATTACAACACAACTTACTATCTGAGAGCATATGTTACAAATGTGAACGGGACAAATTATGGCAATGAAGTTACATTTAAGACTCTCACACCAAAAACATTGACGATCTCCGATCCAATTATAGTAATCAATAAGATGGTTGATGGTAATACTAATGTGGTAATAACAAAACTTGGCACTTTACAAGGTGTAGATGAAGCTGATGTGGGCAATGTGAGTGTAACAG
>Ga0302292_1000945_pt1 | contig 19519 bp, 22 predicted proteins | sample III_Fen_N2_1_FD_194553 | JGI IMG/M metagenome (GOLD analysis project Ga0302292, IMG submission 194553) | Peat permafrost microbial communities from Stordalen Mire near Abisko, Sweden - III_Fen_N2_1 | ecosystem: Environmental > Terrestrial > Soil > Wetlands > Permafrost | place: Sweden: Abisko...
GCGTTTCGCCTCGTTGAACAATATCATTGTCGCATTGCGTGTTGGTTGGAGTGGGGGATTGTCCGCTGAAATAGCTTTTGTGAATCATGAGATCGAAATTCGAGGAAGCATGTTCCCGCATCGAGTATACTGCCAATCCGTCTTCTGTATTACCGGTATTGTGCATATGGATGTTAGCCGGATAATCATTTCTGAAATTTCCATTTGTGTATTGATTTTGCACGGCTCCGGTAGCAGCATCTACTTTGTAAATTTCGATGTCAGTTCCACCCAATTCACCAACAGCAGTGCGTCCCATTGTGTATACTTCAGGATTTCCCGAAGTGTTTACGCGTTCCAATAAATCAATTCCCACATTATCTGCTCCCCAAGAATTGGTGCTTGGTTTGTAGTAATCAATGAGGGTTGACCAAATAGGCTGATCGTTTGTGTTATCAAATTTTAATGCCCAATGATCTCGGACAGTAGTGCTTGATCCCGACCACCCGCAAATGTAGAATCCGTCTTGGGCGGCTGCTCTATCAATGCTTTGAAATGAATCCGGATCGGTTGAATTACCGTAGAAATCTGTCAAAGGTCCTGATAAAAGTCCGGTAGCGGGGTCCAATCGCATGATGAATCCGTCATCTGATGTTGACAGGCATACATGGCGTTGGCCAACAACTAATAATTCGCCGGTAGCTTGGTTTTCAATTAAATCAAACGCTTGTGCGGGTTCACCACTGTTTGTCCCAGGATCTACTTCATAGGTTCGAGCCCAAACGATGTTTCCACTGATGATTTCCAGTTTCATGACCATGGCATAGTGTTGAATACCGTCGAATACCATTCCACACAAATAAACATTGTCTAGGTCATCAGCAGCTCTGATAGCATTTACAACATATGATTGTGCGTTTGAATTAGTAGCGTAGGTTCGGGCTAAAATGGCTGTTCCATTGGCGTCGAATAAAGCGTAATAAACCGATTGTTGGTTTGTTGACGGATCAATTTCAAAGACCCCAACAACGCCATATACTCCATTGGTTCCGTAAAAATTATAATCATTTAATTCGGCAACTTTGGAACTGAGTACACGATGTTGAAGCGCATAATTAGCATCATATAAAGCATATCGATTTTTGAAGTATGGACCCGGTACAATTCTCCCGTTTTCTTCCGTTCGAATGAGTAAAAGTTCATCCGGACTTACGTTCGCAACACGTTGACCTGACATTATGTGCCCTCTTCCGGTAAAGTCGGTGAATTGACCACTGCCAATGTGTTCTTCCGTTGGCGAAAGTCTATAACGATGTTCAAAATACTGTGCATTGCCGGCCATCATCACCAAGCCGGCAAAAATTGTTAGTTTGTGTTTCGTATAGTGAATTTAAAAGGTTACAAATGACATGAACCTCTTAGGTAGTCCGGAAAATGGAATAGTAGGAGCGTGCGAATGCGATTGCATGTGAATAGTAGTTTATAAAATTGAACAGCAATTTAAGGCAATTTCAGATACGAGTCAAGTTTTGTTTTTATATAATTTTATTTATGTATTCATTTTTGTATATATTCATTTTTGTATATATTTGCTGAAAGAATTTATTTATGATTCAAAATAGGACTGGTTCACCTGTTGAAGGTTTAGATTTTTACGGAAGAGAAAAGGAGCTTGAGTTTGCTTGGAAAAAAATAGACAGTGGTAATTCACTCATTTTATCAGCTCCAAGGAGAGTGGGTAAGTCGTCATTTGCTAAAAAACTACTCAATAAAGCTGAAAGCAAAGGATGGAATACTATTGAAATTAACTTAGAAGAAGTTAGTACAGAGGAAGGTTTTGTTAAGTTGTTTATAGAGCGTTTGGAGCAACGAAATTGGTGGTCGCAATTCAAAAACAAGAATGGAGCTAGAATAAGCCAATTACTTGAAAGTTTAAATGGTACAGTTGACCTTGTTGGTTTGGGTAAATTGACATGGGGAGCTCGTAAAGAAGATGTTTATGAAAAGTTGAAACAGTTAATGGACCATCAGCAAGAAACATTAATAATGGTTGATGAATTGACTGTTTTGTTGAGTCACTTAATAGAATCGGATACCGAAAACGGCAAAAATAACGTGAAGTTCTTTTTGAATTGGCTTCGAAGTTTTCGTCAGAAAACAGGAACCAAAATCAGGTGGGTTTTTTGCAGTTCAGTAGGGATTGATAATTTTATGAGTATACACAGTTTGAGTCATTCTATGAATGATATAGACTCGTTTCCGTTGGGTCCATTTAATGAAATTAAAGCAAAAACATTCTTAAAGGAACTTTCTTCTTCTCACGATTTACCGATGGAAGATATTCACATTCAGTATTGTATAGATAAATTGGGTTGGTGTTTGCCGTTTTTCATTCAACTCCTTTTCAGTAATGTAAATCGGTTAGTTTCTGTGGAAGAGAAAGTGTGTTCTATTGATACAATAGATGAAGCTTACCGAGCACTCATCGGTGATAAACACTTGAATACATGGGATGAGCGCCTTGCAGAATATGGTGATTTTATGCCTTATGCAAGACTTCTACTTACTGGGTTGTGTAAGGTTAAAGAAGGTGAAAGCAGAAATGCTTTGTTAGCTAGATTAAGTGAACGAATTACTGATCCGGATGAGGCTGATTTGATTTTTAGTAAAGTAATGAATATGCTAAGAAATGACGGGTATTTAGATGTTTCTGAAGAGGGGAAGTATGTATTTCGTTCTGCGTTATTACGTGGTTTTTGGTTTAATAGATTTGCAATATGAAAGAAGGAGTGAAGTTGTCGATTAGTCAAATAGGATTGTATAATTCACAACGCCTAAGTGATGAAGCAATTGAAGGATTGTTTGTTGCACGTAAGAAGTTGTTTTCTTTTTTATTGAATAAAGTCGTTAATGAAAAGCCTACGAGTATTCCTCAGCATTATCTAATAATTGCTCAGCGAGGAATGGGGAAATCTACAATTTTAAAAAGAATAGAGGTTGAGTTAAGAAAACCTAGTTACAATAAACAGTTTGTACCACTCATTTTTGCTGAGGAACAATACAATTTAAGGAATTTATCAGAGTTTTGGCTGAACAGTTTGGATGCATTGGCGGATACGTTGGAGATTGAAAAGAGTAATGATGTTGCAGAAATAGACTTGAAAATTAAAGAACTTGGAAGTATAAACAATCAAGATGAGGTTGCTAAATCTGCATTTCAATTTCTGATAGACTATTCGGTAAAATCGAAAAGACGTCCGGTTTTATTGGTTGATAATATGAGTTTTTTATTTGATCGACTAGATAAATCTGAACAGCATCAACTTCGTGCTTGGCTAATGCAAAATGGGGCTCCTATAGTTGTTGGTGCTAGTTCAATAGTAATAGAAGAAACGTTTGATTATGGAGCACCATTTTATGATGCTTTTCAAATTGAATATCTCAAAAAGTTATCGTTTGATGAATTGTTGGAGATTTTAACGAATCTTGCAAGTATTACGGGGTCGAATGAAGTGTTATTGAGTATTCATAAAGAACTTCCAAGACTGAAGACTTTGCATACGCTAACAGGAGGAAACCCACGAACAGCAACAATGTTATTTAGATTAATAGTTCGTGGTTTTACAAGAGAATTAAATGATGATCTGGAGGCTTTGCTTGATGAGATTACACCACTTTATAAAGCTCGTTTTGAAGAACTCTCTGCGCAAATGCAGATTATAGTTGATGCAATTGCACTTCATTGGGATCCAATTACAATTGAACAATTGCGGAATGAAACGCGCTTTGAGAACAACCAACTTTCTCCACAGTTAAAACGCTTAATCGAAGTTGGATGGATTGAGAAAATTGGAGCTTACAAAGCTAAAGGAGGAGCGTATCAAATAAGTGAACGGTTTTTTAATATCTGGTTTTTGATGCGCAGAAGTAGCCGCCGACAAAAAAAAGAACTTTATTGTTTATCAAAATTTCTACAGGCTTTTTATGGTGATGAATTAGAAAAAGTTGCTAGAAAAAGACTTGGGCTAATAAATGATGGACAAAATCATATTGCTTATGATTTGGCCTTATCATTGGTGGTGAAAGATCCTGAAGTTAAGTATGGCTTGAAAGAAAGAAGTAATGCTGAATTGGAAAAATTGGCAGAAAAAGATCCAAGTATTAAAGAACGGTTTTCGATTCAGAAAGATTCTGATCCAGACGAAGTGAGCTATTATTTGGAAGTAAAGACTAGGCTGTTGGATATCTTGAAAACAGATGATACTAAGGCGGATATTTGGTTTGAACTAGGCTGGCTTTATAACCATAAATTAAGTGACTTCATTAAAGCTGAGAGTGCCTATCGAAATGCAATTAATTATAGTCAGAAGAATATTAATTATTGGATTGAATTAGCAAGCTTATATATGTTTGATTTGAAGAATTATCAAGAAGCTGATTTTTCATTCAAAACAGCTCTAAATATTAATCCCAATAATATTTTAGCGTTAATTGGATTAGCTTATTTAAATCATGAGTCATTTGCTAACTATAAGAAAGCAGAAGAGTATTACTTAAAAGCAATAAGTTTATCTAAATCAGGATTAGAAATTCTGTACACACTTCTTGCAAAATTATACGCTGAACAGTTCTTTGATTATTTCAAAGCTGAAAGTTATCTCTTAAAGTCGATAAAAATAGATGGGAAGAATTCAATGATTTGGAATGAGCTTGGTCATTTGTATCATAATAATCTTTTTAGATATGAAGATGCTGAAAAAGCGTATCTTAATTCTATCAAATTCAATCATCAAGATTTGATTGCTAAACATAATCTAATTTTTCTGTATCGCGATAGTATGAATAAGATAACTGATGCTCAACAATTATTTGATTCAATAGATATCACGGAAGAATTAGCCGATTCATATAATTTAAACGCTTGTTTATTTGAACTCTACAAACGCAACGAAGGCTTGGCTTCCGATTTCTTATTGAAAGCTTTTGAAGCAATTGGAAATGATCTTCCGTCTAATACCAAAGATGATTGGTGGCGTTTTGGATCTGTTGTTGTGAAATTAGGTTACGGGCAATGGCTACTTTCACAAATGGAAAATACTGGCTATGATAAAATCTTGTCGCCTTATTTTGTTGCAATCAGGGCAATGACCGAAAAAGATTCTGAAGGTTATTTGAATAGTAAAGCAGTTGAAATACGCGAGCCTGCGAGAAAACTTGTTGATATTATGCGAAAAATATAATATGAAGTAATTAAGATTGAAAGTTGTTTCATCGATCAATTACATTTCGTTCCTCGCGTTTTCGTTTGCGATCAAATACGTACATACCGGTAACGAGTAAGTGGCTTAGCGCAAAACAAAGTGCCCAATAGTGAATAAACGGTTGTACTTTGAGGTAGCTTGGAAGCAAGGGATTGGAGTTCGGTTTGAGGTCGATCATTAAAAAACCGAAGACGAAAAAAATGAGTGAGCCAACCAGGTATAACCCCATCAAGCTTAATTGATGTTTTATCGTTCGTTTTTCGCCCGTTTGTATTAGTGCGAATACAATCAACGGAATGATAGCAATAGTTGCCGCATCAATGTAAGAGATAGACCAAAACAGGAAATAATCCATCGAAACAATGGTCGCATTGATTGTTGGCCAAAACCCGAATGCCGGATTAATCATGAAAAAGAAGAGAATTGCGCTAGTTAAAGCCGCGATCAGAGCTTGGAACTTCATACTTCGGTATATAATCTTTACCGTTAATCATCAAGGTGCGAAAGTAAATACAATTTACGGGTTTCTTATTGAAAAGTGCCGGTTGCCAGCCCATGGTATGAACGATAATATTGCGAATGTTGGTCCATTCGGATACAATTTCGTCGCCAAGTATCACTACGTCACCGATTGAACCATCACAGTTGACAACAAAGTAATAATTGAGGTTGAAAACATTCTCTTGTGCTTCTTTGGAGAGTATGAGCTTTTCACGAATCAACTTGTCTAACGCTTTATCTCCACCTACGTATTTCGGGCCATTTTTCTTTCCCGACACCTTTGGGAAGTCTACAAAACGTTCATCATTGGCCGTTTGTTGTTCCCATGCAAAAATGCGTTCATCACACTTAGAAACAGGCGGTTTGTGGAACGAACAAAGAATGATTGCTGAAGCTAAAAAAAGGATTTTCATACAGTGCGTTTTGCCGAAAATACGGATCAGAAACGTAGCTTGATAAGATTTAACACTATTTACGAAGGTTTTTAGTTGCTTTTTGGACGGTGTTGTGCCAATGCAGCGGAATGTCCCTCAAGAAAAAGATCTTTGATGTGTTCTTGTTTTTTGCGACCACTTTTTACGCGTTTATCATACAATCGTTTACTGCTGTGCGTAATTGCTTCTGGGATAAATCGCATCAACGGTACCAAATAAGGTAAAAAGCGCAAGGAAGATTTGGGTAATCCCATTTCATAACACGAGCGTTTTCCTAAAAAGTAATGATTGTAAGCCAAGTGTACATTGAGAACCAAGCGCTTTTGCCAGTTGTATTTCGGAAATGAAACATTGTATGGTTCGTTCATTAAAGCTTGAGCCAGTGCTTTGGTATCTTCATCTGCGGGAGGCTGGGTAATGGTCCATTTGTACAATTCGGCAATGGCTTGTTCTTCTGTGTCCGGGAGGAATTGTGGTGGAATGCCAAGCAAATAACCGACGTATTTCCACAGATGAAACAATCCTTCTATTTCATTCTTCCGAGGTTTTAAACCTAGATTTTTCAAGCCTTCCATAAACACCAACGAAAATCCGAGGTTGGTGGCAATCATATCCCATTGATTGATCGGTTCGCCCCAAGCTTGGCTGTTCCATTCCGGAAGTTGACGCACAGAAACCCGAGCGTAAGCATGCAGTAAGCGGACTTTTATAGCGTGTTTAAAGCCATTTTCTGTTTCTTTTAGTGCATTTTGATTGGTAATGGCCACCCAAAATTCAGTGGTTTCGGCAATGCGTTTGGCATCTCCTTTTTTCAGCGCTCCGGTAAAAATCAAGGGTTTGTTGATGGCTGCAGATTCATAGCCGCCCATCAGGCAATAGTTGCGCAGCACAATTAGTCCAAAAGGTCCGCTTCTTCTACAAAAGGCCGAACCTTGTTCCACTTTTCCCCAATCGAGCCATTCGGGAATGGTTGTGACTTCTTGGAATAATTTCGTTAAACATTCCGGAGCTTCAGGAACAGTTTCAATTCCCGTTTCAAAAATGGTATTGAGTAGTATTTCTGTTTGCTGATACCCCAATTTCAGGTACGTTTCCCGAACCACTTCATCAGCTAATTGGTCAAACTCAAAGAGTAGGGGAATGCGCTGTTCGATTTCTTCTTTTTCAGGGATTGTTCCGAGTTGTTGAATCATTTTCCGTCCACGCCCGTGTTTCCAATAAAAATCAAAGCCGGGAGAAGGGTACGTAAAACGATTCGGAATCATTGCTTCGAGCGCATTTTAAGTGATAAAAGTAGTCATTTTTGGGTCAAAAAACCGTTCGTAATTTTGCGAATTGGCATATCAAATAATCAGGTATGAATTCGCAAAATTACGAACAGGATTTAAGGTTGTTTTAATGCGATTTTTAGCGCTTCCGAAACCAACGATGCTATCAACTCAACCGGAATGTCTTTCTCAGGATCCACCAGCAGGATTTTCATGCGTGTTCTATCTTCCTGCAACAATTCAGATGACGACATCCGGTTTCCATCAACAAAACCAATGTAAGGTTGTTGCTGTTTTTTATGAACCCTCAGGTAACAAAATCGTTTTCCATTTAGGATAAAAAAGGGCATTCCATAGCGAAGGCTCAACTCAATTTCCGGATTTTGTTCATGAATAATGGTTTTCAATGCCAATAAACACGATTTTATCGGTTCATCTTGCTTCAGGAAAAAATCATCGACTTGCGACATTAGTTTACCGCAATAAAAATGGGAACTTTTCCTGCTATAGGATCAACTGATTCTGCTCCGTAAACTTCAAAATCGGCAGTGTAAGCACGGTTTAGGTCCGAATTCCAGATTTTCACCCATTCGTTATAAACGGCACCTTCCTGGGCATTTCCGATGGCTGTATATTCTTTGTAATCGCCGGTTTCTATTGTTTTTCCAATCATTCCTTCAGGAATATTGTCCAGGTTTTCAACTTTACAACCTAAAATAGTGGTGTAAGGAGCCGTATAATCGCTTTCGTAATCGGTGTAAACACAAATTATGGCGTCATCTGTTTTCGAAGGAATCTTATTGCCGATTTCATCGGTCATGAATCGTTGCCAAAGTGCGCCGATGTCTTTGGCCGATTGAGCATTTTCGTTGGTTGTGCGTACCGAAATACCGATAATGTGGAATGAATGGACTGTTTGCATGTCTGCTAAATTTAAACGTTAAGTTACGAAATTAAGGCGGCCTACTGACAACCTTATGGCAGTCGAGTTGGTAAGATCTTAAATTGGTGAGTTTTTAAGTTTGAACTCACAAACTGATGATCGTACTTATTGGTATCAAAAAAAAATGCCACTTGAAAATGTTCCAAGTGGCATTTATTAGTTGAGATTTAAATTACTTGCAACCATCTGTAACTCCCCATGCTGCAACACTTGCAACTTTTGTAACTCCACCCATAATTGCTCCCATTTCGCTGTCTTCTTCGCCAACCATTTTAGACATTTCGTCCATTTGTTTCTCGAAATCTTCAAGTCGCAACCCGATTTTCGGATCGTTATTAGGCAAAGCGTAGAAATCTTTTATTTCCCAAGTGGTATTATTGCGTTGACCTTTTAAGGTAAAAGCCACTCCAATTACACCATTGAAATCAGATTTGAATTCGCCATTATCATTTGTAGTACCACTGGTAACTGTAGAGCCACCCTGAATGAAGGAAATGGCCGTATTGCAAACCGGAGTTCCTTTATACGTAATCGTAAAAGTAGTTGATCCTGATCCTGAGATCTTGGTATTTCCAGAACCGCTTCCTGACGTTCCTGCACCGTTTCCTGAATTACTGGTGCTTTTAGTTGAAGACGAAACTTCTTCTTCATCATCTTTTTCGCTTTCTTTCACCAATTCTTGGTGTTTTTTACTTTGCTCAGCATGCCATTCTTCAGATTCCTTTTTATTTTTTTCATGCCATTCATCTGAATCGGCTTGCATTTGATCCATGCGCGCTTGTGCTTCCGGAGATATTTCCATAGCTTGTCTATCCAATGACCATACTCCTTTTTTTTCTTTGATCATGTATGAAACGGACTGCATCGTTTGCGTGTTTTTGATTTCCTCTTCAATGATTACCGATCCATTCATTTTGATAATGATGTTTGCTTTACCATAATTAAAGTAAATGGTTGCGTTGTTGGTTAGTCCATTCGTATACGAACTGCCCGGTGAGAGCACTTCAAAGCAATAACCGTCATTGTTATAAAAATTCACTTTTACTTTACCCACATTTGGGTTGCCAAAAAACGGCGCGCATGGAGAATTAGAAGAGACAGGGGCACTCTGCTGAACCGGCGTACTTTGGGTAACTGGTGCACTTTGTTGAACCGGTGTACTTTGAGTAACTGGTGTAGTTTGTTGTACCGGTGTACTCTGTTGAATTGGTTGTGACGTGGATTTTGGTGATTCTGTTTTTGTTACATCGCTGCCAACTTTTCTCACTATAATGGGAGCAATAGTTAACTCAGCAATACTATAACGCTCGAAAACACCCGCAAGACTAATTTCACTCAAACTTCCGTCTAGGTCATCTATAGAAAGTAATATCTTGTAATCAACGCCTGGTTTTAAAGCAATTTTGTCATCATTAAAATCGTATTTATTGATTCCCAAAGGCGATTTTGCTGTTGTGGGAAGTTGAGCTCCTGTTTTTGAAATACCTTTGATTTTTGTGAGGTCTACCAAAACTATTTCACTAGTCGAGTTGCGAATAATATCAAGTTTTGCTGTCCATTTCTGTTTTTTTAGTTCCAGTTCAGAGATATTGATGTCTCCGATTGCAGGATCTACTACTTTGGGTAATGCACTTACAGAGTATGCAGGTAACGTTGGAGCAGGCTGAAGTGAGCCATTGTAACTCATATTAGGAATCACAATTTTTACAGCATCTAGTCTGAAATTGGCATTGCCTTCAACTGTAATTCCTTCCTTTTTTTTCGATTTAGGTGCAATCATGATCACCGGATCTTCTTTGCTGGTTATTTTCGCAACAAGTCCTGATTTAACCGGAGAATAGGCTACATCGTTGAAATAAATTAAAATTTTAGATGGGTCAATAAGTAAAACTTTATCACTGCTTTTGTTCTCAATCACCAAATCAAATTTGAAAGACTCTGACGTTGCAAAAATCTCCTTGATTTCGATGGTGTAATAATCGCTGGAAATTAATGGTGGATTGATGTATTCTACTTCCTTTTGAGCGAATAGTTTGATGGTTGTAAAGAGTAGGGCTGCGATAAGAACAATACTTCTTTTGGTAGGTAAGTTGTTGACTGTAAATTTCATATGGATTTTATAAATTTTGATCAACAAATGTAAAGAATGAAAGTTGATTAATCAACTATACTCGAGGGACAAAAGGATGACAATTGCTGTCTTTTGAAGGATTTGTGTGAAAGAAAGTGGATCAGTGGATCAGTTTTTAAGTTTGTTGAGTTCAACTTACAAACTCAACAAACTCAACAAACTCAAAAACTCAATTTCTTTCAGATTGCCCGCATTTTGTTTCCACGCGGATCATGCGTCACTTCTGCCAATCCCAAAGCTTCCATCAAAGGCGGTACATACATTCCAAAACGGCCACGAAGTCCTTTTTTGAGTCCGTACCAACCACCCACCGGATTGTTTTCCGATCGTCCCCAAGCTTCAACAGTTCCTTCTTTGGCAGGTTTTTGCTCGTCGGCACTTCCGAGTTCCATCCAATCGCCGTGTGATTTCAGCATTTCGTGTAAATCGTTCAAGCAATCAATGTTGTAAAACAAGACCGTTTTTCCAACAGTGCACACCAATACTTCTTTCCCGTCTTTTTCGTCGACGTGCATGGTATATTCTGATGTTTGCGGCGGCGTTTTTAATGCTAATGGGTTTTCTTTTGTTCCGATTTTTGTTTTCATGCCAACAGCTTTAGTTTTTGTAAAAATAAGTCTAAATCATTCAATTAGAGTTGAGTGATTTTCAGAATCAGTTGAGAAATTTCAGATGCTTTATTGATAGTCATGAAATGTCCGCCGTTTGCTATTGAATAATCCGACCGAACAAAGCGCTTTGGCAATATGCGATCATTGGTTCCGTGAATATGTGTTGTGTTTTCAATGAACGTTTCGTTTTGCCATTTTACCAATTGATCAATGGCCCATTTCAAGAATACAGGATCGGTTTCACGAAGTATTTCCTTCAGTAACCGTCGATCGAACACATCGGAAGTGCCAAAAAACCAATTGGAAAGCGCAGTTGAACGGGTTAAAAGAAAGGTGGGGAGCAGTTTATGAAGTTTGAGTAAGCCTGCATGACGATAATACCACGGAATTTCAGTAGTTGTTTTAACAGTTGCCAACAAAATCAACTGTTTGGGCTTGATGATTTTCGATACTTCAATGGCCATTATTCCACCAAATGACAAACCAATGATTGTCGGATTTTCTTTGGGAATTTGATCCGATATTCGATTCGCGTAATGTTCGATGGTTTCATGCTTTTCGGGAATGATCCATTGTATGAAAATCGGATTCCAAGTACCAAAATCGATTCGTTGAAAAACGCGGTGATCCGTTCCTAAGCCACTGAAAATATAGAGATTATCACTCATCCTTTTTGCTGAATGAGCTTCAGCATATTGCGATTAAAACCGGGGAGTTGATCTTCCAGAATCGCGAAAAAATCAACATCTACTTGTTCCACTACAATCAATGCTTGTTGAATGATCAAGGCACCTTGCGTTGTAAGTGAAACCGTTTTGGCGCGGGTGTCGGTTGCGTGTTCCTGCCGGTGAATCAATCCTTTCGATTGTAAGGTTCGTAATACTTTCGAAACCATCATGCGGTCGGTTTTGCTTTCGGTGGCAATATCCACTTGCGTTACGGCTTCCTTTTTTTTGGAAAGCCAAGCCAAAGATGCCAGCAGCACAAATTGCGTATGCGTAATGTCCAGTTTATCCAGTTCACGCTTCAATTTGCGCTGCCAGCACGTTGTCAATTGCCAAAGCAGGTATCCCGGACTATCATCCGGATTGTTAAAACGAAATTCAATTTGTTGTGGCATGCTCGCGAATTACTAACAGCGAAGATATTAAATCAAAATCGTGTTTGTTGATTTCCAGAAAACCATATCGAAACGGATATCCCCAATGCTGTTTGTGTTGGATGAATTGAAGATCCTCAATCAACGGCAGAATGGAAACGTCTTTACTTGGAAAAAAGGTAATGTTGCGCCGAAACGGACAAAAATCAGGTGTCATCTGAAAAGCATACGTTTCTTCATCGTTCACTGTACCAATTGCTGTAAATTCCTGACTTTTTTCGGAGCCATTGATCGTTTGTTTTCCCGAATAATATATCACACCATCATTCGGTTTCATGCGTTTTAACGGTCCTGATTTTCCATGACAAGCCTGCGCAAAACCACCGGAAATACCTCGTTTTACATGGTCTTTCGACGCCACAATGATCCAATATTTCCGATCGCGAATCATGATTTCAGAAAAGTGTCGAGTTCTTGTTTTTGCTTCACATGATGGCGCCAGTGCATTTCAATCAAACGGTACCATTCTTCGGCATTGAGAAAAGTAAACGAAGGATGAGCCGTTTTTCCGTGTTTGTTCTGATCGAATGAAGGAAGTATTGCTGCCATAGCAGCGATTACACGGTTTATTCCGGCTTCAAGGGCTTCTTTGGATTCTGGTTGTTTGGGCGTGTAGTTTTCCGAAGGTGGCACGCTGATTTTAATAGGAGGGAAGCCGTTTAATTCACCGAAAGCCATTTCGCCACGTTCACTTTTGTGTTGATCGCTGTTTTCAGGTGATTGCAAACAGGTTTCTACTTGTTTTAAGTGAAAGAACAACGCAGAATTGATGAGGTGGTTGTACACCTGACCAAGACTCCAGCTTTCCGGATTCATTGTTTTTGTGAGGTCTTCGAACGAATAATTGGTTAGTTCCGATTGCCAATGTTGTGCGATTGTGAGAAAGTCGTTGTGTGATTTTTCAAGCGTATTCATAGAAATAAAATTTATTGTTGTTGCAAATATAGTATACACGACAACAAAAACAATCTTTTACCTGTTTTATTTTTTTTAACCGGTAAAGTGTTTAATTTGGACTTCAAATCACCTGAAATGGCCAACTATTATCACTTACTTGAATTACCACAAAACGCTACTACTGCAGAGATCAAAAAAGCGTACCGACATTTAGCTAAAAAATATCATCCGGATATGAATGCGGAAGATACCACCAAGCAATTTATTGAGTTAGAAGAAGCGTATCGCTGTTTGTCGGATAGCGCATCACGAAAATCATATGATAGATTGCTTGTATATCAGGCAAATCCGGCTGCCACACGTTCTAGTGCTTACCGCAAGTTTGAGCAAGATGTGGCCATGAATAATATCCGTGCGCGACGATCTGGCACAAAGCGAGCAACTATGAATTACCGGCAATTCAGACGCGAAGATGTCTTGCATGCTTCCACTTCTGCCGTTATCATTCAAACACTTTTCGTACTTGCATCAGGAGTGGGAGTGGCCTTTTTGCTCCATTCTGTTGCCGTTTTATTATACGGACCTTATTCTGATAAATGGTTTCATTATTCCGGAATTCAATTGCTATCATTTCTTTTTCCGCTTTCACTGATCGGATTGTCTTATTTGTACGAACCGTTGGTGCGGTATTTAATCATTGGAAAACCGAAGTCGGCAAGGGTGAAGAAATGAAAACTTGAGATAGCTTGATCAGTTTACTTCAATTTCCGAAACACAGAAAACAACGGATCTTTATGCGCCATTCGTACCTTCTGACTTTTACGGTCCACAATTACGGCTCTTCCCGGTAAATCATTGTTTAGTTCAACGGCTTCAAGATTGTTAAGATCTACTTCTGTTGCCAAAAAACCAATGTGCCACACGTCATCATGATCGCTGATACAAAATGCAGTTGGATGTAAGGAATTGTGTCGTCGCTCCAAAATAGCTGAAGTATCTTCGCCAGTGAGATCCATCAACTCATAACTTAGCTTGGTTTTGTCGGCTCGAGAATCGGTATAACCATTGTCTTTCACGAATTGTTCTGCTAGTTGAACGGCTTGTTTTTCGGTAAGTTCGGCACTTTCTTGTCGTGGACGGTTCATCGGATCGGATGCTGGAGCTGCTTTCGCTTCTTTACAGGCATAAAGCGTAACGATTCCGAAAAGAACAAAAATCAAGTAGTTTGTAGTAGTGGAGCGTATCATGCGGGTTTTCTATTAATGCAATTGCAGCAAGATTGTGTCGCAAGTTACGGACATTTTTTTCATGACTTCTTCCTCTGATTCACCGCCTTTATAAATGGAAGTAATTCTGATTTGTTGCGCTTGCGTTTTCGCAGTCTTTTTGATGAATGAAGTGTTGTATTGAACGGCTAAGGTATCTCCAGTTTGCATAGAAGAATAACTTTCTCTGCCACAATTCACTAGCGAAAACGATTGATGGCTGTAAACTTCCTTTAAATGTTGGTTATAGAAATTAAATACTCGATACTGATCCGTGCATTCGCCCATCCAGGTTGAACCGGTGTTGTAACTGATTTCAAGGATTCCGTCATTGGTTAAATCCTGAATATTCTCTTGTCTGATTGGTCCAACTTGCCCGGCCCAGATGACTTTCTGCGGCGAAGAGCAACTGAGCAGGAGTAATAAGTTGTCAGACGAACCTGATGATCCTCCGGCTGTACCTCCTAAAAAAACAATGCGACTAGTAGATTTTTGGGAAGTGAAATTCCCTTCCATCGAAAAGTAATCAACAGTATCTACTTCATACAAATTCCAAATCTGATCATTGTTTCCGGCTTCTAGAATAGAATCGGCAATTACAAGTGCTTCAGCTTTCGTTAGTGAACATTTATCTCTAGTAAGTGATTTCCAGCTTTTGCACGAATAAATGGCAAATAGGCAGAAAATGGTAACACTAAGAAGAGCTGTTTTCATGATTTTTTCACGGAAAATAGGTATTCATAAGCATATAATCGATGTTTTGAGCTTGCGAATGACAACTAATGCAGGCATTTCCTTTTTTGGAAGTGGCTTCCACAATGCTTCCGTCGGCATTCATGTAGCCCCAAATCCAACCGTTGGCATCAGCAAAATCGTTATCGGAATCTTTGTAGAGAATGGCATAACGTCCGATAGTTGTGCTGTTGTCATAAAGTTCTTTCACAATCAACGATCCTTCCGGAAACTGCGCATTCACGAATACCTTTCCAGTAGAATCCAGTTGTGAGGCAGCAATCGAGTTGTAGCGGGTTTTCAAAAACGGTTCGTTGTGTCCGCTTCCTGCGCTCTTAGAAAGTAAAGTATCCGAATACTTATACCACACAAAGCCGGTGGTGTCTTTTGCTTTGGCCAATAATTCGATATCAACAGTATTGACTTGATCTTTCGTGCAAGCAACAACGATAAATACAAGTAGAGTTATGGAGAATAAAATCAGCTGTTTTGTTGTCATAATTCCGGATCTACGAGAAATACGTAAGATGAGGGTGATTGGATTTTTCAGGTACAATTCTGATGTTTGGAATTGCTTTTTTAACCACATAGGACACATAAGGGCACATAGTTTTTTGAGTTATCCTGTTTCTATGTTTTCTATGTGGTTAATTTATTTATTTTTTGTTTCAAATTTTTTAGGTACAATTCTGATGTTTGGAATTGTTCTCTTAACCACATAGGACACATAAGGACACATAAGGACACATAGTTTTTTGAGTTATCCAGTTTCTATGTTTTCTATGTGTCCTATGTGGTTAGTTTATTTTCTTTTTTGTTTCAAATTTTTCAGGTACAATTCTGATGTTTGGAATTGATTTTTAACCACATATGAAACATAAGGGCAAATAGTTTTTAGAGCTATCCAGTTTCTATGTTTTCTATGTGTCCTATGTGGTTAATTTATTTTTTTGGTTTCAAATTCTCCCCGATCCTAAAAATCACTATCCGTTGAATCAAATCCAGCGGCAATGGTTCTGTCAACGGAAACTGCACGGAACCTTTTCCTTGTTTGAAACGTGAAAGTTCTTCGGCAAATTCTGAGTGTCCGGTAGGAGTGGCGTAAAAACCGATGTGGTATTTATAACCGGCGTAATACACCAACGCTTTTCCGTTTAGTTTAAATGCCGGCATTCCGTAGCTAATACTTTCAACTGCTTCGGGCGCTTGTTTGTTAATGATTGCGCGAATTTGTTCCATGCGTTGCACCACTTCTTCGGGAAATGCAGCGTTGTATTGATCAATGGATGTAAGTTCGGTTTTCACGACTGAAAAATTAAGATTCTTGTTGTTTCAAATAAAGCGTGGTAAGCGTTCTTGCCCAATAGCGCGGCACATCAAATTCTTGCTGTAAATGAGCAACTACATCGTTTGATTTTTTGTCTTCGGCTTTGAATTGACTCAGAATAGTTACCCATTCTGCGATCGGTTTTCCTGTTTTTTCGATCACCTGACCGTCTTCTACATTCCAGTAATCTTGTTTCATAGTTGTCGGTTTGTTACCAAAGATAAGCAATTCGTATTTTTGCACCATGCAAGAAAAACTGTTGGAAGCTTTTTACGAGATGATTCCCGAAAAGAAAAAAGTCATGTTTGATGCCATTGCCGCTGACCGTACGCGTCATGTAACGGTGGTGTTGGAAAATATTTACCAGGAACACAATGCCAGCGCAGTAATGCGTTCGTGCGAAAGTTTGGGTGTACAAGAATTGCATGTGATTGAAAGTAAAAATCAATACAAAGCACAGCGCGATATAGCACGCGGAGCAGGGCAGTGGATCGAGTTGTACAATTACAGCGATGAGCAACCAGTGGTAGATTGTTTGACCAAATTGAAAGAACGCGGTTTTCGTATCGCGATTCTCACCCCCGAAGCCGATAGCCATTCTATTTTTGATGTGCCGATTGACGAACCGTTGGCCTTGGTTTTTGGTACCGAATGGGAAGGAATCAGCGATACAGCCCGCGAAATGGCCGATTTAAGTGTTTCCATCCCGATGGTTGGATTTACCGAAAGTTTCAATGTGTCGGTTTCGGTAGCGTTGAGCTTACAGGCTATCCGTCATCGTTTGGAAAATGCAGCGTATGATTGGAAACTGAGCGAAGAACAACAAACAGCCGTAAAACTCGATTGGTGTCAGCACATCATGAAAAATGGCGAAGCGGTTCGCAGAGAATTGACCAACAGATTAGCAGATCAGGAGCAAGTAAGTTAAGGTGTGTTAACATAAGGTACTTTTTTTCAGATAGTTTTCTGTTTTCGAGTAGGCTATGTTTCTAAGAATACTATCTTTGTAACTACATTTCCAACTATTAAAACTATAATTTACCATGGGAAAAGGCGATATCAAATCAGGAAAAGGTAAAAGAACCAACGGTTCTTACGGTAATACGAGAAAACGTAAAAAAGCAAAAACCACCTCTCCTGTAGCTGCTGAAAAACCGAAAAAGGTCGTAGCTGAGAAAAAAGCTCCCGTAGCTAAAAAAGCAGCAGTAGCAAAACCGGCAGCCGAGAAAAAACCTGCAGCGAAGAAAACCGTTAAAAAAGAGGCCGCTACGGAAGAATAACCGAATGAGTCTTTTAGCAACATATCACTCAATGAATTACGAGGGCTTTCCAATGGGGAAGCCCTCTCTTTTTTTGTCAACAATTCACCCAGAATTAATACGGGTTTCGCTCGAAAAACCCGACATTTGCCAAAGTGCTTATATAACAAACCGAATAAAAATCAAACAATGAAAAAACACAATTTTGGAGCCGGACCATGTATCCTTCCACAAGAGGTTTTCAAACAAGCGGCAGATGCCGTATTGGATTTTAATGGACTTTCTATCCTGGAAGTTTCACACCGTCACAAAGATTACGAAGCCGTGATGCAAGAAGCGCGCGATTTGGTAAAAAAAGCACTCAACGTTCCTGAAGGATACGAAGTTCTTTACCTGCAAGGTGGTGCAACATTGGGTTTTACCATTGCTGCGTTAAACATGATGCGTGATACCAAAAAAGCGGGTTACATGAATACCGGAACATGGGCTTCCGGAGCTATCAAAGAAGCGAAAAAAGTGGGAATAGACGTAAATGTATTTGCTTCGTCTGAAGACAAAAACTTTAACTACATCCCTAAAAACTATACGGTTCCAACCGACGCAGATTACATTCATTTTACTTCCAACAATACCATTTACGGTACACAATTCAAATCGTTCCCTAAAACTGATTTGCCGTTGGTGTGCGATATGTCTTCGGATATTTTCTCACAAGAAGTCAATGTTGCTGATTTTGACTTGATTTACGCAGGAGCTCAGAAAAACCTCGGACCTGCTGGTGCAACTTTGTACATTGTGAAGAATGATGTGCTTGGGAAATCAACATCGCCTTTTATGCCTTCATACCTTGATTTGAAAGTACATGCCGAAAAAGATTCCATGTACAATACACCACCTGTTTTTGCTGTATATGTTGCCATGTTGAACTTGCGCAATTTATTGGAAAACGGTGGAGTACCTGCCATGCAAAAACGCAATGAAGAGAAAGCGGCTTTGTTATACGGTGAAATTGACGCCAATCCATTGTTCCAGGGAACAGTTGCTGTTGAAGATCGTTCGTTGATGAATGTTAATTTCCTATTGACCAACGAGGCATTGAAAGATGCATTCGACGCTGCATGGAAAGGTGCCGGAATTGTAGGTTTGAACGGACACCGTTCGGTAGGAGGTTACCGTGCTTCTATGTACAACGCATTAGAGTTGGATAGCGTGAAAGTGTTGGTAGATGTTATGCATGATTTTGCTCAAAAAAACGGATAAGATGAAGATATTGGCAAATGATGGAATTTCCAATGAAGGAAAAGTAGCCCTTGAAAAAGCGGGTTACACCGTTATTACAGATAAAGTTGAACAAGCCGATTTGGCAACTGCGATCAATGAACAACACATCGAAATTGTATTGGTACGCAGCGCTACAACAGTTCGTAAGGAAGTGATTGATGCTTGTCCGGGCTTAAAATTGGTCGGTCGTGGTGGCGTAGGAATGGACAACATCGATGTGGCTTATGCACGTGAAAAAGGAGTAACGGTGATCAATACACCGGCGTCTTCTTCTCAATCGGTTGCCGAATTGGTAATGGGGCATTTCTTTGCAGGCGCACGTTCATTGCATCATTCCTTCAAAAACATGGAAACCGGTGATTTTTCAGCATTGAAAAAACGGTATGCCAAAGGAACCGAATTGCGTGGTAAAACATTATTGATCATCGGTTTAGGTCGAATTGGTCAATCATTGGCAAGTTATGCATTGGG
>Ga0302292_1000948_pt1 | contig 19489 bp, 11 predicted proteins | sample III_Fen_N2_1_FD_194553 | JGI IMG/M metagenome (GOLD analysis project Ga0302292, IMG submission 194553) | Peat permafrost microbial communities from Stordalen Mire near Abisko, Sweden - III_Fen_N2_1 | ecosystem: Environmental > Terrestrial > Soil > Wetlands > Permafrost | place: Sweden: Abisko...
ATGGCGCTCCAATAACCACAGCTTTGTATGTTCAAAATGCATTTAATTCTAAATTGACATGGGAAACATCGAAACAGACCGATATCGGTATTGATATGACTTTATTTGATAAAAGGTTAAACATCATTACCGATTACTTCTGGAAAAGTACTTATGGGCAGATCAAAACTCAGGATACCAATTGGCCAGCTTCTATGGGAGCAGGTGCTCCTTTAATCAACCAAGGTAATATTGATAACAGTGGTTTGGAGTTCTCAGCAACATGGACACAAAAAATTGGACAGGTTGAATTAAATCTGGGCGGAAATTTTGCAACCTTGAAAAACGAAGTTAAATCTATTTCTACTGACCCAACAATTGTTTATTCGTTTGGCGACAATTACCGGACAGGTGCGCTAAAACCATTCCAATCGGCAGTTGGACAGCCCTATTACGCTTATTGGCTGGTGAAAACCGATGGTATTTTTAAAAGCAATCAGGAAGCTGCAAGTTATGTTGACAAAAGTGGTAACCGGATCCAACCAAATGCTGTTGCCGGCGATTTGAAATATATTGATGCCAATGGTGATGGCACTGTCACTGATGCCGACCGTCAATACATGGGCAGCTTTAACCCAACATTGACCTATGGTTTTACCGCTTCTTTAAAATGGAAAAACTGGGATGCGAATCTGTTCTTTCAGGGTGTTGGAGGAGTAAAAATCTTCAATGCATGGAAATCGACGGCCTTAAATGCTTCACAACAGGATTATAACCGTTGGAATAAAATATTGGATGCATGGTCGCCTACCAATGTTAATTCTTCTATTCCACGAGTTACAATCAACGATACGAATCATAACTTCTCAACGAACTCTGATTACTTTCTTGAAAACGGTGATTATTTCCGCCTAAAGAACCTGATGATAGGATACACATTTGACAAGGAAGTACTGGGCTGCAAAGCCAGACTTTATTTCAGCGGCGATAACCTGCTAACATTTACTAAATATTCCGGATTGGATCCAGAAGTTGGTAATCATGGGCTTGATGCCGGAACATATCCTGTTTCAAGAGTTTATTCATTGGGTGCAAAAATTAGTTTCTAATTAAAAATTTCGAACAAGATGAAAAAGACATATATCGTTTTAATTTCCTTCTTAATTCTTGCATCCTGCTCAAAAGATTGGGTCGATGTGAAACCATTAGGGAGTCAAACAACAGCTGCCTTCTGGCAAAGCCCCGCTGATATTGACAGGGCGAGCAATGCTATGTATGCGGGCATGAGCTTAGAACCAACATTTGGACAAAATCCATTTTATATGATGGCTGCTTCTGATGATGTCGTGGTTGGTCGTAACGACGATGGCGATGCGGTGAATGTTAAGAACTTTAACCCAACTGGTAGCGAATATGCCCTGAATTCGACTTATGTAAATTATTATCAGATGATGGACAAGGCCAATCAGATGATCGCCAATATCGACAAAGCAACCGTTGCTGATGCTCTGAAAAACCGTGCCAAAGGCGAAGGTTTCTTTATGCGCGGCTTTATTCATTTTTGGATCGCCAGCATTTGGGGAAGCAAGGCACAAGGAGTACCTTTTGATGGTCCTGAAAATGCGGAATTCCAGAAAAGAGTTGCCCCACAGTTGCCTTCTGTAACAGATAATTATGCTCAAATTATTTCAGATTTGAAAATAGCGGCTAAACTTTTACCATACTTTGAATCCTATCCGGAAACCGATTGGGGACGTGCACACAAAGTAGCAGCCTGGGCTTACATGGTAAAGACCTATGCTTACTGGGCGCAATACGATCAGTCAAAATGGGCATTGATTCCATCACTATGCGATTCCATTAAAAATCAGGGAAAACGCAGTTTGCTTCCTAACTATAAATCGGTATTTACTGTAGCAAACAACTGGTCATCAGAATATATCTGGTCAGTAAATTCAGGATTGCATGGTGGTAGCGAATTTCCAGGGGTAATTCTTGAAAACCAGGGCTGGGGTAAATACAACGGCTGGGGATATTTCCATCCAACAGAAGAATTGTACGATGAATATGAAGCCAGTGACCCAAGACGTGAAGTTACTATCCTGAAATTTGGCGATACTTTCAAATTTTTTGGACAAGATGTTAGATATTCTTCATCAAACAGCCAGACCGGTTTCCAGATTAATAAATACATGGAACCTTTCGGTTACGGAACATCGGCAGGAACAGATCCATTTATCAATCAGAATGGCGATTCTCCAAATACACTCCTGAATCTCCCACTAATCAGGTATGCTGAAATTCTTCTTTTAAAAGCTGAAGCTTTGATTCAAATGGGTCAGGCAGCACAAGCCGCTGGTCCGATCAACGAAGTAAGAGCCCGCGTTGGCCTGGCGCCAATATCTGCCACACCAACAATAGCAACCTTGAAGCATGAACGTCGTTGTGAATTGGGTTGTGAATGGAGCGACCGATTCAACGACCTGAAACGTTGGGGCGATTTTGATAAAATAAAAATGCCTCTGCATGGTCGTTTACATGCCGATAAAACTAATCCGGATTCTCCATATACCATCGTTGTGGCTTGGCCGGCACGTTCTTTCGATCCAAATAAGAATATGGCCTGGCCTTATAACCCATACGAAATCCAGTTGGCAAATGGCGCTTACAAGCAAAATCCAGGTTGGTAAATCTTTTTAATACAACACATTAGTTAATATTTTTGAAGGGGATCAAATCAAGTTCCTAGATTTGGTCCCTTTTCTTAATTAGTTTAATTTTCAATTTATGATTTTTAGAAATATTCTTGTCGTTGGATTGATAATTCTTTGTTTTTTTTCGATTCCAAATTTTGCAATTGGGGCAGATTTGTCTGTTGGTGGTTCAAGCTCCAAGCAATCCATGGTTCTAAAAAACAATGAATTGAGCATTACTTTCGATAATACCAGCGGGTTGCCGGTCAACTATAAGCTTTTTAAGCTGAATGACAGTTTCCGGGGAGCAGAACCCGGCAAAAAGCTTGATGTTATTGTCCGAAAATTGGTTGATCGTTCTGAAGCAAAATCAGTTGCAATTTTAAGTACAGTAAAAAACAAGCAAGGAAAGATCAATCTTAGGTATAACCTGAACTTCAACGGAACGAAAGTTGGTTCGTTTGAGATTTGTTACACCTTGCAAAATTCGACGGTTTTGGTGACGTTGGAAAACGTTGCAGAAGCAGATGGCTACCATCTGATCGAAGTAATAACAAATAATCTCGTTACACTCAGGCAGGAAGATGGCCCCTCATCGTTTGTGTATAATAACCAAGCCGGAAAGCTGGTAGACCTGGCTTCTGCCAAACCCGGAAATATTGGTGAAGACATCGATGTTTTTGGCGGGTATCCCAATATAAGTGTCCTTCCAGTAGTGGCATTTATTAAGTCTAAATCGGTTTGCACAATGGAAGTAAACGGTTTTTGCAACAAAACAGTTTTGGATGCTGTAACCGATGGCGGAAATAACCGGGCAATGATTGGGGTTCATACTCTTCATTACCAGCGCGGAGGAAAAAATACCCCTGATCTGATTATCAATCAGAACAAAATTTGCCGGATCGATTTTGGCGGAGATTACGATAAAAACGGAAGAATCGACTGGCTTGATGCAGCAAAAGTTGTCCGCGACTACATGCCTGAAATCCCAACACATTATTACGACGATAAATATATGTGGATCATTCATGGTCAGGTTGGCCGTCATGAGGTTGAAACTACATTTGAAGAGGTCGGGCAGTTGATCAAACGCATCAGCGCCCTAACGGATAATAATCCACAAATATGTTATGTATCAGGTTGGTGCGAAGGAGGCCACGATACGGGCTACCCGAATATTCGAAAATTAAACCCGCTTTTGGGAGGAGAAGATGCATTTGCAAAACTAAGAGAAGAGTCAAAAAAGAGATATAACACAACGGTTAGTTTTGACGATAATTACGACGATCAGTACAAAAATGAATTCACATCCAGTGTTTTCGACAAAGATAACATAGCCAAAACTGCCGAAGGAAAACTGATGACTTTTAATGCCTGGAACGGACAAGATACTTCGTATATAACCGGGATGGCACATTATATGCGCCCCGGAGGTCCTGGTGAACAGCGGGTTGATTACACCGCCACCAAATATGGCATACAAAACACACTTTTGATAGATGCCGCCACCTGGTGGTCCATCCGCACCGATTATGATCCCAACCACCCGGCTAGTGCTCCAACCAATTTGACCGAAGGAAAGTTTAAACTTTTCGACCGTTTTCAGCAGAAACATGGGATCAATATTACTTCCGAACTTTTGCGTTATCCAGCCATTGGCCATATTGCCATGGTTTGCGACGGCCCGGAAAACGATGGAGGAAGCCAGTTTGGGGGAGTAGGAATTGATATCCCGTTTTTATCGGTGGCATTGCGTAAATCGATTTATTATGGGTCTCCGGGTGGAACCCAGAAACCCAACGGCATATCTGATATGCTCTACAATAATAGCGTTCGTCATGGTTGGCTGAAAAAAGATGACACCGACAGCTTTATTACTGATGTTTATTTTACTAATTATATTCCGTGGTTTAATTTACACCACCTTGATATACTTTCGTTTACACGTGATGGAAAGAATGTGGATATGGAACTTAGCGAGAGTTCTTCAGTTCATATTTCGCCTGAATCTATCATTGCCAAATATCAGGGCCGTATAATTATCAACAACGGTGATATTACCTGCCCAGTTGATGGCCACCGGATAGCATTCTATTCCAAATCTGACAAAACCTTGTCATTTCCATTGCCCAGTGGGGTTCAGGAATCTTTGGTGAAAGCAGTGACTTTATATTCAGATCGCCGCATGAACATTCCTGTTTCCATCGTGAATGGAAAAATTGAGGTCAGGGTATCTAAACAGGTTCCGGTAATGGTGTATTATTAAGATACAATGTTTAATCTAGAAACACATAAATTAGTCACAATGAGGCAAATATTGATTTGTTCAGTTTTTCTGCTAATGGCAATTGCCGTTAGTTTTGGACAGAATACGACGAAAAACCCACTCATCACCAATATTGATTCAGTTCCAGAAGTGAAACTCGATTTCCCTATTGCTGAAGGGCCTTTCAAACCAACATGGGAATCGATTGATCAGAACTATGGCCAATTTCCGGATTGGTTCCGTGAAGCAAAATTTGGCATCTGGATTCACTGGGGACCGCAAGTTTCGGGGAAAAGTGGTGACTGGTATGCCCGAAATTTATACAATCAGGGAAGCGTTGCCTACAATAACCATCTCAAAAATTTTGGGCATCCTTCCGAAGTGGGCTATAAAGATGTTTTGCATCAATGGAATATTGACAAATGGAATCCTACGGCTTTGATGAAACTTTATAAGGAATCTGGGGCGAAATATGTTTTGATTATGGGTGTACATCACGATAATTTTGATTTATGGGACTCAAAATATCAGCCCTGGAATTCAGTCAATATTGGCCCCAAACGCGATATTTTAGGAGAATGGAGAAAAGCAGCCATCAGTGAAGGCATGCATTTTGGGATATCTTTCCATCATGAATACACATGGTGGTGGTGGCAATGGGCATTTGGAAGCGATAAAACCGGTCCAAAGGCCGGAATTCCTTACGATGGAAACCTGACCAAAGAAGATGGGAAAGGCAAATGGTGGGAAGGGCTTGATCCTGCACAGCTTTACACGATACATATGCCCGAATATCCCAAGGTAGAAGATATCGCTTTTGGTCGTAGGGGCATTTTTTCGTTGCATCAGGAATATGCACGTAAATACGCGACTCAATGGGCTCTGCGGATTCAAGATGTGGTTGAAAAATACGATCCTGACTTTATTTACACCGATGGAAATTCGTGGCAACCATTCAGCGGAGATATGAGTGGAAGCGGGTACAAATGTGATGCTGCTGCCCGTATGGTGGCCGATTATTACAACCGGACACTGAAGAATCATAGGAAAGACAACACATTTGCGGTGATCAAATTCTGTCCAATAAACAGAGGATTGGTCAATACCAGCGAATCAGGAATAGAAGGTGGTGTAAAAACCGATCAGGTTTGGATGGCCGAAAATGCAGTTGGCGACTGGTTTTATGCACCGGGTTTTTATTACGATGTAAAGGCCGTTATCTGGCAGTTGCTCGAAGCTGTTTCGAGGGATGGTAATTACACTGTTTGCATTTCGCTTATGCCCGACGGAACATTCGACGAGGGATCTACAAAACTGCTGAAAGATATCGGGAAATGGATGAAAGTAAATGGGGAAGGTATTTATGGAAGCCATGCCTGGAAAGTTTCTTCTGAAGGAACAGTCTCACTTCCAGGCAGTAAGTTGGGAAAGGAACATGCTGAAACTCCTTTCACCGGTAAAGACATCCGTTTTACGGTTGGAAAAGATGGTGCCCTTTACGCCTGGCTGATGGCCTGGCCCGAAAACAACCGGGCATTAATCACTTCCCTTGCTGGATATAAAGGAAAAATTAAAAATGTCAAACTGCTGGGTTCCGAAGAAAAGCTCAGATGGCTTATTACTTCAAAAGGATTGGAAGTTGAGTTGCCTGAAATGAAACGAGATAACTTTGCTTCTGGATTGAAAATTTACGGTATTGACTTAAATTAATGGCTGCAATTAAGGGAAAGTGTTACAGGTAAGGATGTTTAAATAGAACCCTATGAATTTAAGATTTGGATTTACATTGCTGACTTCGATACCGAATCTTTCCTTATTTGAACAAACCAATTTACTGCTTCCAGCTGGGTCATAAACGTTATGAACCGATTTGGTGGATGCTCCATAAACTGCGGTTTGTAATGGGCAAGCGTGATGAAAAGTACTCTTTGTCGGGAGTAATCGAATTAGATGAAGGTTTCTTTTCTACAGAAACTCCAGATCAAGACAAAGACAAACCTTTGAAAAGAAGCCGTGGAAGCCAAAAAGAAAGTAAAGTTCTTGTCATGGCAGAAAGTCAGAATGTTGACTGTGAAACGACTAAAAGCGACAAGCCCCGACAGGTTGGACATATCAAAATGATCGTTATAAATGACTTAAAATCAGAAACAATAACATCATTAGTCAAAGAAAATGTGACTGAACAATCAACCATAGATTCAGATAATTCGACCTCATACGTCAAACTGAAAGATATTGTCAAAGAACACCGTTCCCAAGTAATAAACGTAAATCTCATGAAGAAAAATAACCTTTTCGGATTTTTCATTATTCTCTTCATATTGACTGTCCGGGGCTTTATCGGCCAAGCAAATACAAATTATTTAAAATTTGATCATCTTACTGTCGACAATGGTCTTTCGAGTAATCGTATCTGGTGTATTCTCCGCGATAGTAAAGATTACCTTTGGTTGGGTACCGATGTCGGTCTTGATAAATACGATAGCTATCAGGTAAAAAAATACCGCTATGACGAAAAAAAGCCTGGTACAATTAGCAGTAATAATTTAATATGTATCTATGAAGACCGGGAAAAAAACATCTGGTGCGGAACGACAAATGGTTTAAATTTATACGATCCGACCAAAGATAATTTTAAAGTATATCAGTACAATCCGGATGATAAAACAAGTATAAACAGTAATAATGTTAACAGCATTACCGAGGATAAAAAAGGAAATCTTTGGATCGTAACCGATGGAAATTGCCTGAACAAGTGGGAATCAAAAACTCAAACATTTGCCAGATATCAGTTTGAAAACAAGGATGTTGCCTTATACGCCCGTCCTTGCAGAATGATTTCAACTGATTCTAAAGGATACCTTTGGGTCGTCTCTCTTGGTCGCGGAATATATCGTTTCGATCCTGAATCCGGAGAATTTACAAAATATGACGATCCAACAATCGATTTCGGAGACGACTGTCTTAAAAACATATATATAGATAATCAGGATAAAATATGGATTGGAGCAGATGGAAGCGGATTTTTTTCGTATGATCCTGTAGCTAATAAATTTGAACAATTTGGGTTCAAAGGCGACGGTAAGGGAACCAACCAAAAGCTTATTCTCGACATCATGCCTGAAAATGAACGTTATTTACTTCTTGCTGTTGATCAGGGAGGTATCAACCGGTTTGATAAAATAACCCGAACATTTGAATATATAATGTCGGATCAAACGAATGATAACGGATTAAATAACAATGGAATCTGGTGTTTCCATAAAGATAAAGAAGGAATTTTATGGATAGGTACTTCAGGCGGTGGAATCAATTATTCTAATCCTAAAAAAGAGAAGTTTAAACTTTTTACTCATCAACCTAATAATCCGAAGTCTCTATCGTACAATTTTACCGGTTGTTTTTGTGAAGATCATCAGGGGTTCATCTGGATAGGCACAGATGGAGGAGGAGTCAATATTTACGATCCAAAAACAGGTAATTTTACGGTATACAAGCACAATCCATCCGACCCATTTAGCATTAGTGGAAATGTTATACGCTGCATTGCCGAAGATCGCGATCATGATATCTGGGTAGGAACATGGGATGCAGGACTTAACCGATTTGACCGGAAAACCGGAAAATTCTACCGCTATTTACCTGAAAAAAATAATCCGTCAAGTATTTCAACCAGAACAATCTGGAATCTCAAAATAGATCATAATGACAATATATGGCTGGCAAACTATGGGGTTGGAGTCGACATCCTAAACAAAAATGAAGGCGTAATTAAACGGTTCAGAAAAAGTAGAGGAAATCAAGATTCAATCAGTAGTAATCAGGCCTTTCTGTTTTTTGAGGACTCCAAAAAAAACATGTGGGTCTGTACTGAAAATGGCTTGGATCTGTACAACAGTCAATTTCAATTAATTAAAGTATATCATTTCCCTGATAATATTATCGGGGCTTTTTATCAGGGTGCAGATGGCAATTTATGGGTAGGGAGTAATACAAAAGGATTGTTCTATTGCAAACCTGATGGTACAATTATTAAAACTTTTGATACGAACAATGGGTTGCCCAATAATCGAATACAGGGAATTCTTGAAGATAAACATGGTTTTTTATGGATATCGACCAGTGGAGGTATCAGCCAGCTTGATCCCAAAACCGGGAAAATCAGGAGCTATTCGAAAGAGGATGGGTTACAGGGTGACCAGTTCTTCCAGCAATCATTTATGAAAACCATTGGCGGAAAGATGTATTTTGGCGGATACAATGGGTTTAACGCTTTTGATCCCGACAACCTGAAAGATAATGACTTCATTCCTCCGGTTTATATCACCGATTTTCAAATATTCAATAAGCCTGTAACTTTTGCTGTTCCGGGAGCTCAATTTCCAACATACATTAGTGAAGCAAAGAAAATTACGCTTAATTGGAACCAGTCAGTCTTTTCATTTTCATTTGCAGCCATCAACTATACAAATTCAGAAAAAAATCAATATTCCTATCTGATGGAAGGCTTTGAAAAAGAATGGAATTCTACCACTTCACTAAGGCGTTATATAACTTATACAAACCTCGATCCCGGACATTACATACTCCATATAAAAGCCTCTAATAATGACGGAGTATGGAACAACAAAGGGGTTTCACTGAAAATAGACATTTTACCTCCCTGGTGGAAAACTTTATGGGTTAAACTATTTGGGGCTATCGCATTGATATTGATCCTTGTTCTTGCCTATTATTTGAGGCTTGAAATCTATCGTAAAAGGGAAAAAGAGCTTTCTGAATTAGTCGATAAACGGACCACGGAAATTACCTCGGCAAATCATGAATTAGTTGATCGACAAACTCTTATTGAGAGGCAATCAGAAGAACTGGTGAAATTAAATTCGACAAAAGATCGAATTTTCTCGATTATTGCTCATGATTTACGAAATCCTTTCAATGTAGTTTCCGGCTTTTCTGAGATTTTACTCGAAGATTATCACAACTTGCCTCCGGATAAAATAGAAATGTACTTGAATCTGATATCCAATTCCTCAAAAAACGGGAATGTACTTCTCGAAAATTTGTTGCAATGGTCACGAGCTCAAACCGGAAGAATATCATTTGAACCGGTTCAACTGAACTTTTTTCTTTTGGCAGAAGAAACTTCAAATTTTTCGATTGGCGAAGCCATTAAAAAAAATATCAGTATCCTGTTGCAAATCGATCCGGATTTATATGTCAATGCTGACGCTAACATGTTAAAAACAATAATGCGGAACCTCCTTTCCAATAGTGTAAAGTTTACCCCTAAAAATGGTATTGTAACTGTAACTTCATCCATAAAATCAGAGTTTGTAGAGGTAATTGTAAGCGATTCGGGTGTAGGTATTCCGGAAGAAAAAATACCGTTACTTTTTAAAATTGAATCAAACAGGTCAACCAAAGGTACTTCCCAGGAAACAGGCACAGGCCTCGGATTAATTCTTTGCAAAGAGTTTGTCGACAAACACCATGGGAAAATTTGGGTTGAATCAAAAGTAGACGCTGGAACTCAATTCAAATTTACTTTGCCTTTAGCTTAGATTCTGTTACAGCACCGGTTAAATTTTGGAAAGCAAATATTGTATAAATCATTGTTTTAAGTAGCGTAATCTACAAAATGCTCAAATCTGTAATACGTGATGAAAAACGAAAAAACCATATTCAAAATCAGTAAAATATGTTATCTTTAAATAAATTTGCGTGATATAGTTCATTTCTAAATTTAGATTTTGAAGAGCTAAAAATGTATCATTTTATTATTAACTTTAAAAGAGAATCTGAAATACAAAGAGGGACTTTAGTGAGACCTGTAAAATAAATGCTTTTCAATATATTGAATATCAATCGAATATTAGTAGTGTTCGACCCCAGCTGGGTCAATGATCAAGAACCTATATCAAATCAATACCAACTAATTTTTATTATATAGATGGCCTTTAAACATAAGAAGAAAGCCGAATTGTACAAAAACACGCAAATTAAAAGGGTCTAAATCGGGACCTAACTGTTTAGCCTAATAAATTTGTTCAGCTTATTCTTATTTCTGTTGTTTGATTTTATGCCTATTGATTATTCATGATTAGGATGCCGATTTAAGCTCAGAGATTGGTTTTGAACGATTTTTCCCAACATAAATTAGTAACTCTGATTCGGTAAAGAGCCAATGTTTCCCAAGTTTAGTACCACCAATGGCTGGGCGATGTTTCCGAAATGTATTAATAGCCATCCTTAAGTATTCTGCTGCCTCCGGAAGCGTATAAAATATTTGTGTCATATCATTAAGTTTTAATTGTTCTCTCTCAAAACTATCTGTTATTTATGTGCGTGTCAACTAGGTGATTTACAAAAAATTTATTCTCTATTGATAATCCTTGATAATATTGACTTATTGTTTAGTTTTTTAAGTATTTGTCAATGATAATGTTATCTAAATTTTTTCACAAAGAGAGTGAAAGTTTTTGAAAGTTTCCTTTGAGAATCTTTCTTCATTTAATTCTTCACTAAATCGATAAATTTTTGTTGTAATTGTTGATAATGAAAGCTTTACACCAAAATTATTTATTAGAATTTCTGCAATGTTTTTTCCGGTGCCTTGAATAATTTTGTCTTTTTGAAGTATAGTCATCAATTTTATAAGTGTATCATAATTGTCTTTTTCAACGGAAAGCAATATTTGTTTTTGAGATTGATCATTGTTGATGTCAAAATTTAAATCCCTTTTTCCTTTAATCTGCCTTATGAAATTCACAGTATCTTTATCAGAAGTATGGTATTTGCCAAGAATATTCGTTGTGTGAATAGCAAAATAATACTTTTCATCTTCTTCAAAATCGGCTATAAAGGACATGAATTTGCGGATACTCCATTTTGTCGGTTTAAACTCTTGCTCAAAATCTTGTGGGTATCTGAATCTTTTACCATTAAAAATAAAATCATCTGTTTCCATTTCTTAAAATTTAGTCGCTAGATTAAATGCTTCTCTGATTTGCTCATCTTCAAACCCGTCCAGATAAGTTTCTGTTGTTTTAGTGTCATGATGTCCAAGTTGATCCCCAATGAACTTAACCGAAGCTCCAGACCTTAATAATTGCGTTGCGATAGAATGACGGGCAACGTAGGTGGTAGTTTTTTGGCTAATCTTTAAATGGGTAGCAACTTGTTTCATTGCGGTATTTATCATCTTTACAAATTGAGCAATAGTTGCTTTTCTTTGAGTTGCATCCATTGTATCTTTTATGACTGGGATTAAATACGGATCTTTTTTATCTGATATTTTCCATTTATCAATTATTAACTTTACTGGATTAGAATATGGTACTTGGATTTCTTTTGGTTCATTGCTTGTTCTTTTAGTCTTTTGCCTAAAAAAATATACAAACCCGTTCTTTATATTGCTTTCGCGAAGCATACATACATCGGTTGGATTGGGGCCGCCAAGTAAATACATGAGCTTCCACATATCGAGATAAAAAGAGTAGGGGTGTTTTTTTGAAAGTTTGAAGTCAAATATTTTTTGAAGTTCTGGCTTGTTAAGTGCAATTTTTCGACCTTTCCCTTTGGGTATTTTGAACCCTTCTTTCCCCTTAATGAATGGGTAATGAGCAGTTATTCCGGCTTCGATTGATCTGTTGAATAATGCTCTCAAAGCTCTCATATAAATTCCTATTGTAGTGTCAGAATTAGGCTTTTCTCCACTTTGCATCCAGATTTTATACTTTTCCAACTTTTCTTTTGTGAAATATTCAAAGGGGACATCTTTGTCTCCGGTAAACTTCTTTAATGAAGTAGAGGCACATTGATAACTGATTGCGGTGCCTATGCGGTCGCTTAATTTTAGCTCACTAATTAGCTCATCAAATTGTAAAAATACCAGATTGTTTTTATTTCTTTTCTTGCTCATTTGAGACTTAAAAGCATCAAGAGTAAACGGTTCGATACTATCCGCAATCTTTTGAGCTTCCAGTTCTATACCCTTGAAAACAATCTGAAGTTCTTTGAGTATTCCGGTAACCTTTGGATTTAGTGTCTTTTCAAATATATCTTTGTCTATAGAATAATTGCCTGATCCGTCAAACCTAAATTTTTCAAGTCTCGAATTATTCAATATATTATTGATCCGATTTCTTTCAATTCCCAGATACAATCGTTTTCGTTCATGCGTTGCCCTGATTTTAACCGGATAAACATTGTCTGATTTCTGAATTCGAGAATCAAGGAAAATAGATATGGTTGCGCCCATGTGTATCAAGTTTAGATTTTTACAACACAATTTGATACACAAATATAGCTAATAATGAAATATGATGGTTATTTATTGAGTAATAAAATTCATGTAAATGCCATTAAATAAAGGCATTTGATGATAATAATATATTGATGGATAGAGGCAGATTTATGACTACGGATCAGAAGGTTGTAGGTTCGAATCTTACCGGGGTCACTTGGTCAATTTGTCTTCACAGAGGTATGATTTGTCTTCATACCTCTGTTGTTTTTTATTCAATTCTTAAGTATGGACTGTTAACAATCTTCAAAATGGAATGTATTAAAAATCAATTTCGACAATTAGGTACCTGATTGTTTCGTTCTTATACCATCTTGGAAAACTTTTAATGAGAGCAGAATTTGCCAAGATTGCACCGCCTACATTCAGGGAACAGGTTACTGGGTTGCAATTCTCAACAATGGTTATTCGTTCACTTTCACTATGCAGTTTTTTATGCGACCCCGGAATAATTTGCAATGAAAACTCCTTTGTTTTTGATTGAGAAAGAAGAACAAACAATTCAAGCTTAGAATTACCGGATTGGGTAAACTCACAGAAATTCCCGGGAATTTTCTCGTAATAATTCACGGTATTTATCGTAAATGAGCCAACCAATTGTTTGACAACTTTCTCTACAGAAGGAGTAAAAAGTATTGATCGCATGCTTTTATCAGTTCCTAAATCAATGATTTTGGGCTCCACCGAAGAATTGACAGGAAAATCAGTTTTTGATAATGCCAGAGCCAATTGATTTATACTTCTCCTGGAATAGAGCTGATTGACCGTGCAAAATCCGTTTTGAGCATATTTTCTGCCGAGCGACACAATTCCCTTTTCAGTAATCGACGTGTTATACAAATCAAGAGCATTGGTCAACCTTTCATTGATATTCGCCCGCAAGCGATCGGGTGAAAGAACAACAACTCCATCGCCCAACCCGAGAATTTCCTTCTCCAGTTCAAAATTATGCTGAACTTCCAACGAAACAGTGATTCCATACTCGTTGTCGTCGATTAGCTTCTGCGAAGGATGCAACGGTTTGGTCAGTACATAGGGAGCATGTTTTCGGGTAACAAACAGTACAATACTTTCAGCTTTAGCGCCATGATTCACCGTTACCCCAATTACATTTTTATAATATGCTTCAGCATCGAACCCAATTTCATCTGCAAACACCTTCTCCGTATTTCTGACATCAATAATCCGGTCGATGGCAAGATTGAACAGTGGAAGAGCATTGTTCTTTGAGCCAATCATGAACCATCGGTTGCGGAACTCCTTTAACAGATATGGATAAAACACAAAAGTACCAGCTTGCCGGGCTGTAAATGACTGATAGGTGATTTCGAGTATATTCTTTCGGATAATAGCCTGGTAAAGTCTTTCAAGGAATTCAATCCCCTTTAAATCTTCGTTTTTTTCGAAATCAATAACTGGCTTTCGGTTTACTTTCTGCGAGTAAATATGGTCTTCAAGCTTTTGTACCATCGATTCCAGTTCCCTGAAATGGGAGAAGCCCTTGAACTGTTTCAGAAAATCGACTGTCTCCGTTAATTTATCCAGATCGCCTTCCGAAAGCGGGATATTCATGATACTATAATCCGGATCTTCGTAGGTGTAATACTTTTTCTCCGAAACCACTATTGGGGCATTGTAACCCAGTTTATCGCTCCGCATTAACTGAATGTCCATCTGAACAGTTCTCCGGCTTACCCCTTTATCTATTCCTTCATATTCATACAAAGCTTCTGAACAGGCATCTATTAAATCGTCCAATGTCCATCTCCGGTAACGGTTCTGAAGGCATAAATCAATGGTCTTGTAGCGTATAAGCGCATTTCGGTTGACTGGCATAAAATTTTTTCACAAAAATATGCACTTTTTCTTATCTGCGCAAAAAGACTGCGCAGTAGGTATTAACCTTTGTTCCATCAATTTATAACAACACGTTCTTTGAACAATTAAGATACAGTGCTGCCGGCACTAAAAATCTTCCTGAAAAGGGAGCGCGGTGAAAAGCCGAAGGTAGAAGACCTGACGAGGGTTTCTGTATAGCCCCGTAGTGCGGTATTCAATCGAATAGCCGCATGCTGCTTTGCCCCAGGTTGTTTTACACCTCTTGTCTGTCGGAGGTTCGAATCCTCCTCCCGGAAACGGGATAACTCAGCGGTAGAGTAACAAACACCACCACAAATCTGCGTCTGGTAAACGCAATGGATTAAGGTTCCAAAAAAGAAGAAGGTCACTTCTGAAAAAAGACTGCTGAAAGCTGTGCCGGGAAGCCCGCTGTTTAGCTCGATCCAAATGGTTAAGCAGCAATTTTGAAATGCCTGAAAACAGGACTCAACCTATAACATCTTTTGATTTTGGGTGAAGCATCTGCATCAGGGAGTTTTAACAGAAACACCTGATGTGGCCCCTAAACCGAAACCGATTGGTTGTGAACGGAAATCGCCCTGTCTTTCCGCTATGGAGAAATGGTTTTCCCGGCATGCTTTCTTTAGAAGAAAATGATTTAAGAACAATAAAAACCAAAACAATGAAAAGACAAAGAGTCAACAAAGGAACAATCGGATTGGTATTCCGAAAAGGCGACTACAAACGCATTATAACCGAAGGATTACATTGGTTAGGATTCAATGAAGAAGTGAAAGTCTACAACTTAGCCAAACCGTTTACTCCTGAAGTTGAATTAAACATGTTGCTGAAAGATGCGGATTTGGCTGAACGTTTAAATGTAGTTGAAGTAAAAGACCATGAAATAGCTCTTCAGTTTATCGAAGGAAACTTCAAAAATGTGCTTACCCCAGGCCGATATGCCTTCTGGAAAGGAATGACCAACTACACTTTTACAAAGGTTGATTTAGGCAAGATTGATATTTCTGAAGATATACCCATGCAACTGTTACATAAACCTGAAGTTCTGCAATATGTAAGGGTTTATGTGGTTGAATCTTACGAAAAAGGCGTTTTGATGATTAACGGGAAAGCCGAGAAGGTTTTGGAAAAAGGAGTTTACTACTTCTGGAAAAACCCAATGCAAATTTCAGTAATCAAAACCGATTTGCGACAATTGCAGTTGGAAATCTCGGGGCAGGAAATCCTGACCAAAGATAAAGCAGCATTGCGGGTGAATTTCTTTGTCCGTTACAAAACAGTTGATATTGATAAAGCTTTGTTTGAGAACAAAGAATTTGACAAACAACTTTACGTGATGGTTCAATTAGCCATCCGTGAATTTATTGGGACAAACACATTGGACGAACTGCTTGAGCGGAAAGCATCCGTTTCAGAATCTATCCTGATGGCGATAACTCCGAAAGCAGTCGAAATTGGTGTGGAAATTTTGGATTGCGGGATTCGTGATATTATTTTACCCGGCGAGGTAAAAGACATCATGAACCAGGTACTTGTTGCCGAAAAAAAGGCACAGGCCAACATCATTACCAGAAGGGAGGAAACAGCCTCTACCCGGAGTTTGCTGAACACGGCCAAACTTATGGAAGAAAACACCATGCTTTTCAAGCTGAAAGAAATGGAGTATCTGGAACGGATTACTGAAAAGGTAAACAACATTTCGCTTTCCGGCGGAGGCCTTGTACTGGACCAGTTGAAAGGGTTGTTCGTTTCTCAAAAATAAACGTATTATTTTCTTAATTTGACGATCATGAAACAAGTCATATCAGAGGGATGCAGAGTCCCCATAAAAATGTGGTTAAGCGATATCGAAGAAAATGCGTTGGCACAGGCCCGAAACCTGGCCAACCTTCCCTTCATTTTTAAACATGTTGCCTTAATGCCCGACTGCCACTCCGGGTACGGAATGCCCATTGGCGGGGTTATTGCCACGAAAGTAGTGATAATTCCCAACGCGGTTGGTGTTGATATTGGTTGCGGCATGTGTGCGGTGAAAACATCTCTCAACGAAATACAAACTGATGAGATCAAAAAAATCATGTCGGGTATCCGGGAGTTGATACCACTTGGATTTGACCATCACAAGGAAGCTCAGGATGAACATTTAATGCCTTTGTTGGAAAAAGTTCCTGAAAATGGAATTGTTCACCGTCAATATACAGCAGCAAAAAAGCAGATTGGGACATTGGGCGGTGGTAACCACTTTATTGAAATACAGAAAGGCTCCGATAACCATATCTGGATAATGATCCATTCGGGCAGCCGGAATATCGGGCTGAAAGTCGCGGAGCACTACAATAAACAGGCGATTCAGCTTAATGAGCGTTGGCATTCTTCGGTCGATAAAAAGCAGGATTTGGCTTTCCTGCCTATCGAAACACAGGAAGCGAAAGACTATTTTGCGGAGATGCAGTATTGCGTCGATTTTGCCTTTGCCAACCGATTACTGATGATGGAGCGCATCAAATCAGTGTTTTTGGAAGTTATTGGCGAAAACTTTTCAGCAATTGAGTTCATCAATATTGCCCACAACTATGCCCGCTGGGAATCGCATTTTGGAACAAATGTCATTGTTCACCGAAAAGGGGCAACCAGTGCCCGGGAAGGTGAGATTGGCATTATTCCGGGCTCTCAGGGAACAAAAAGCTACATTGTGAGGGGAAAAGGAAATACTGAAAGTTTCGAGAGCTGCTCGCACGGGTCCGGGCGTTTTTTAGGAAGAAAACAAGCACAGCGAGAACTGGTGCTGGAAGACGAAATCGAAAAGCTCAACAGTCAGGGCATTGTTCATTCCATCCGCAATACCAGCGACTTGGACGAGGCTCCCGGTGCATATAAAAACATTGATGTGGTCATGGAAAATCAATCCGACCTTGTTGACATTTTAGTGGAACTAAGTCCGTTGGCGGTGATAAAAGGATAATGTATGATGGTTTCTTTTGGAATAACAACCCCAATATTGTACTTTTGCTGATACAAAAAGATTGCTATCTATCTTTGTTCTTTTAGTGAGTTTGAATTTGCTTCCACCTTGGGCGGATTTAGCAGGATTGTTAATTTCGATTAATGACGTTATTTATAACGTAGGTAAATTTTTTATCAACCTTAAAAATGGACAGTATGTGAAAACAAATTTGATGAAATCAATTTATAAAGCTAAACTGGTGTGGAACATGGTGGACTAAAACAGACACACTTGTAGGACAAAGAGAACCATAATAGGAGCATATGTTCCACCACCAAATAAAATTTCATTATCATATAAAGCCGAGTTTTATCGGCTTTTCTTTTTACAATTTTAACTTTCTCTTTTGCAAATCAGTATCCATAAACTTCAACACAGCCTCAAAATCTTCAAGCAAAAAGTTCGACACCTTTCCGCTCGGGATCACTTAAGAAACCGCTGTAAACAATTAGTTTACAGCGGTTTTAAATTTTATTTTAAATTGATAGACTCAAAATAACTATTAATGTATTGCCAAACCAACCGTTGATACGCCAGTTGAAAGGTCAAGGAATAAACCTACTTTTTTGCTAAGGTGGTATTCAGTGCCAATATGTAAATCCAAAAACAATGGATTTGCAGTCCGCAAGTCATTATTGCCTTTGTATCCGTCATCCCATGAGGTTTTAATGATTGAAAATCCCAATGAACCAGCAAGATAAAAATCCCAGTTCGAATTAGCGTTTAAAATATCATCAAAATAGTAACTGCCTTTCACTCCAATCGGGATAACCGATTCTCTATAACCGTAGTTATTGTAATAATCGTGATAGGTAACAAAAGTGATAAAAGGTTCAGCATTTAACACTTTTGTTTGCCATTGTATTTAAGGCTCTACCTGATGGAAAAATTGCTCTTCGTGATTGTATAATCGGAGCATCGTTCACTGCTTTTCTGTTCATGATTGGCAAATTTGCCATTGGATTTTACCTGGGGAGTTACAATGTGGCATCCATCTATGTATGGTGCAGCAGGCTCAATCATTATTATCTTGATTTGGGTTTATTATTCGGCCATCATACTTTATTTTGGCGCCGAATTTACCAAGGTTTATGCTTTAACTCATGGGCAAAAGATAATTCCAAACAGATATTCCGTTCAGATCCAAAAGCGAACTCAGTTTACAGACACGGAAAAATGAGAATCATAAAACCTGATCATAAAAAAAGCCGTTCCAAATTGAATTGGAACGGCTTTCTAAATAATAAATGTCTTTGTATGAGGATAAACTAAGCTAGTTTAACGTTTACGGCATTTAATCCTTTATTTCCTTCTTGAAGGTCAAAAGTTACTTCGTCATTTTCTCTGACTTGGTCGTTTAAACCAGATACGTGTACAAA
>Ga0302292_1000949_pt1 | contig 19485 bp, 33 predicted proteins | sample III_Fen_N2_1_FD_194553 | JGI IMG/M metagenome (GOLD analysis project Ga0302292, IMG submission 194553) | Peat permafrost microbial communities from Stordalen Mire near Abisko, Sweden - III_Fen_N2_1 | ecosystem: Environmental > Terrestrial > Soil > Wetlands > Permafrost | place: Sweden: Abisko...
GTTCTACTAGCAGCAACCATCATGAATGGGACACCGATTAATTGAGTAGATATTCTAAACTTGTGGAGCTGGAGGGATACTCTTTTATGCTCTGAATGCTCTATTATCAACGGTATTGATTGCGCTCTGTTTCGTCTGTTTCAGTCTGTTGGTCTGTTTTAGTCTGTTTTCAGTGTAATCCTATTATATCAAGAATATTATACAATATCAATACTCCTGCTGTATCTCGGTAGAAACAAATATATTTAACTATCCTACGTGTGCACCATTCATTGGCGCATTGCCGTTTTTTAGGCGTTCATTCTCCCTTGTTAGTTCCGTTATTTCCTTTTGCTGTTCAAACATTATTTTATAGCATTTTTCTAACTCTTTGGGTGGTTCATAAACTTCCACCGGAGCTGAAGCTATTTGTGATGTATTATCAGATTTTATATGTTTAGAATCGTCCGTAAAAAAGTAATTCATATCCTTCCCAAAATAAACTGCAATTTTTTCAAGCATATCTGCTGTCGGCATGGAACGACCTGATCTGTAGTTATCAAATTGAGTTTTACTCACACCAATTTTATCGGCAATCTGCTGAATTGTGAGTGATTTTTTTTCTTTCTGAAAATCATCAACTAAATCACTGATTTTATTGAATTTAAACATATTCTGTTTTGTAGAATGATTCTAAATTGACAATATATTGTGAACAACATATTGTTTATATGAAAAGTATTTTGTTAGTTTGCAGTACCAAATTAGCACTAAAAATGACACAATCAAAACAAACAGACGAAAATATTGAAAAAATAGCCTTTAAAGACTATTTTAATGACTTGCCAAACGATGATGAACGTACTAAAATTCGCGATTTATTCATTATGAAGTATAAAATGGGATATACTACATTTTATACTAAGGTTCGTGAAAATACCTGGACGGAATTAGAATTTGAAAAACTTGAAGAAATAACCAATAAAATATTTTCAAGATGATAATTCTAACCAAATACGAATTCAATTGTTTGCCTGGTCCTGATGGTAACGTTGAGATAAGACACGATCAGGATCCTGTTTTTGTATTACGTCCTGCCGATCGTGATTTTATTCAAGCTTACATAAATCTCCTGAGTATAAAACGGAAAAGTGCGCTTGAACGCTTGAGAAAACGCTTTGAAAACAGCAAAGAAAACCGAATTTTCTACGACTTTCTTATAGTTCGTCAACATATCCGGTGTAATTTTTCGGTACTTGATGATAAGTGGGATATTGACGAAAGCGGGAATTTCGCGAACGAGTATGTTTTTTGCCCACATTGTGGCGAATGCAAAGATTACGGCTGGGTGTGTAATGCTACCAACGACACCAATTTACTGAAATCTGAAATTAAAGTTCTGCGATTAATAAAAGATGGCCACAGTAACAGCGAAATCTCTGAACTTTTATTTATTAGTGAACATACCGTTCACAATCACCGAAATAGTATTCTTAAAAAAACTAATTCATCCAATACGGCTGATATGGTTAGATATTGGTACGATAACAAAATGCTATGAGCCGTCAGTTAAGCGCATTTGAGGTGATTTCCGGAACGTATTTTATACACCGGGATATTCCGTCACAAGTTTTTAGAGTTTCTGAGAAAAACGGAATACCCGTGATTAAAAATGTAGAAAGCAACGCTGTTTATGCAGTTATCGAAATTAATAGGCCAGATAGCTTTATAGTCTCAAGGTATATTTTCAATAAAAAATTTTACAATTTAGTTCTATTTTGCGATTTATTTAAGCCATAAAACCTCCTAACTCAATATAGCACCCGACCAACTCAAATCTTCGGAAATTAGGGAAAAAGTAAGGTGCCACGGCAGATGTTCAAGCGAATGAGACAGTTGAACATAGTGGAATCAAATGAATATCTGCCGTTTTATTTTTTAAATGTAACTTTTAAAAAATACGAATATGGGAACTGCTCAAGCAAGATTATTTGTAAGGAAAAAACGCTACAAAGATGGTAGCTTCCAAGCGATGAATCATTTAAAAACTGATCTCAACCGACAGGGATATCCCTTGAACGATCTACATGTCGGTTATGCCAGGGCGAAAGGAATATTTTATTGCAAAAATTGTGGAGTTATGGCCAAGGATCCTGATAGTGATTTTTACCAGAATAATGAATATTGGATATGCGAATGCAAACAAATTAATTATGTGAAGTATGAGTGAAACGATAGAAACAATAGCCATGCAAGGCGGTGAAAAGATAACTTTTTCACTATTTCAGAGCATGTCAGTACATTTTCTGAAATTGGATGTCAACTTCAACCCTTATCCTCATACTTTTTTCTTTTCCGATCGATTGACAAAAATTCCCGGAATAAAATTTCTAACCGGTGTAAATGCTACCAGTAAGCGAAGCGGACAATTTAGTTTCCTCATCGAGAAAGACATAAATGTAGAACTAGCTAAACGTGAACTCAAGCTGGAATTATCAACCTATTTCATACAACTATGAACGACATAAATACAGAAAATGAATACCGGAAACGAATCGATCGGAAACGTGAAACATTTATTGATATTTCAATCAAAGCAATCATATTATTCTCAATTGCTTGTAAAATAATTAATTATATAAACTCTTAAATAATAAATGAATCATGGCCGAACAAAATCAACCCATCACCCGCAAGGAATTTGAAGCTGGAGTAAAATTCTATCATTCTCTAAAATTAGATCCAATTGATAAATACTCTTCATACAAACGAGATCCTCTTAGTTGTATTGTTGATAAATTTGACAAATACCATTGTAACATTCAACGGATTGACGAAGATGGTTTTCATGGTATGCTTGCAGTATTTGGTAGAATTTATGAATTCAAAGTATTTTTCAAAAACTGTTATAAAGTTCCAAATCAATAAACCCATGAAAATCAGAATTCACATACTCACACCAGAAGATTTCTTCCACGAACAAGTATCAATCGACATCAATTTACCCGCAGTTCCGGCGCCAGGAGATTTCATTTGGCTCAGCTCGAGACAGGAGAAAAAACTAAATGACAAAGCCGAAAAGTTCAGAGATATGTATTTGGATTATGTATATCCAAATGGGAAAGATAATCCGGTAGATATAGCCGACTGTATTGTAGTCAAACAGCGGTGGTTTAATTTAGACGAAAAAACGATTCACATAACAATTGGGAAAGAATGAATCTATCACACCACGCTAAAGGCATAACCAATCCGGAATGGATTGGTTATGCAATCGCTACCATGGGCGAAGAAAAATTTTGGGAATATGTTGATGAATTATATAAACTCCTTGATGGGTTGAAAGTTGGTGAGTCTGTTCCCATATTAGCATGGTGTCAGGCTGAGAACTATGATCTTTTTATAAAAATAGCCACATGTTACGTCTCTACCAGCCAATGCTGCTACCAATTTAACCCTGGATACACAATTATTAAAAGAAACTTCGATGCACGAGAAATGGAAAAAACACTTGCCTTACTTGCTAGAACACGTCAAGAGCAAATCGCCGGCCGAAATGGCAACGGAGCTGAAAGTATCGGAAAAAGATCTGAAACTATTTCTTCATCGGTACCGGCTGTTTGATATAAACTTAAATAAGAATCTTGCACTGAGAATCATCACGGCCAAATTTACTTATCCTGAATATTTTGAGCCAACAAAGCAATTTTTTGAATGTACCGGTATTGGCCAGCGCCGTTGGTGGTTGCTGTATAAAGGAAAAAAAGAGATGACCGGGAAAGAATTCCATGCAGTGGTGACACATTTGAAAGTGAGTGATAAAGAAGTATTTGCGGGACTACAGTTAGATTTATTTGAAGATGGCATTTTATAACGAACAAGATACTAAAAAAATTCTCGAAACAACGAATGATCGTCTTGTAGATGTCATTAGTGATTTTATCATACTCCGGAAGAAAAACAATGAGTTTTCGGGCGAATGCCCCAACTGTCATGGTGAATATAGTTTCAAGGTAAATTCGGCCAAAGGAGTATATAAATGCTTTAAGTGTAATGGGATCAGCGGAAATTCTGCATCTCATTTCTTGATGGAAGCTCAAAACATGACCTTTCCTGAAGCTTTGGATTATCTGAATCATCAGTTCAGCATTGTAGCCGATACTCCGGTACAACAACCAAAAACAAGCGCAAAAAAGGAAGGTAAAAAATCAGCTAGTTTTTGCGATAAAATGCTCAAAATGTCGGGACTCACATTGGCCGATGTTCAAAGCAAAATTATCACCATTACCGAAAACCATACTACTACTGATAAAAAGATATTCTATGCCGGCACGGTTGACCGCAATTTTGATCCGATAAAGGGAGATGATGTAATTATTGAATATTACGACCTGGAGGGTAAGCCTTGCCAGTATGAAGTAGTAACTGAAAAAGGAAAACCTTCAGGTAAATTCAAAGATTTTATTCGGGTCAGATACCAGTTCCCGGATGAGCACAAAGATAAAAACGGGAAGCCGGCTAAATACAAATCGCCTTACGGAAGCGGAAATTTTATATTTATCCCGGAGAAACTTCGCCAACATTTGAAAACCGGTGGAACTATCGACCACTTACTCGTTCAGGAAGGCGAAAAGAAAGCCGAAAAGGCCTGTAAACACGGGATTTGGAGTGTTGGAATAGCCGGCATTCAAAACCTGGCTCACAATGGCAAATTACCGCTCGATCTGATCACTATTATTCAAAAAGGGAAAGTAAAAAAAACTACGCTACTTTTTGACGCTGACTGGAACGATCTTTCCAATTTATTGAAAATAAACGATTCGGTAGATACCAGGCCACGCAATTTTTATTATGCTGCCAAAAATTTCAAGGAGTATATGAAAACTCTTGAGAACCGCGATATTTCTGTTGAGATATACGTGGGCCATGTGCAAGCTAACGACGCTAAAGATAAAGGAATTGATGACCTATTGGCCAATTCGTTGAAAGGTAATGAATCGGCGTTACTGGATGATCTGAACCGATTGATCAATGAAAAGGACCTAACCGGAAAATACCTTCAGCTTTTCAAAATTACTGCCGTAAACGATACCAAGATTCAGGAAATATGGCAGCTGAATAATCCTTCCAAATTTGCGAAGTTACATGCCGATGTACTTCGTCCGCTTCCAAAGTTTCGCATTGGCCGTCACGTATGGAGATTTAATGAGGATGGCGAAATAGAAAGCGCGCAGCCGCTTGAGAGTGACGAAAAGTATTGGGAAGAGGTGAAAGGTGTTGATCGGTATGGAAATCCGAAAGCAACGACTTATGAGTTTAAATATGGCCGGTGTTTCTCGTTCCTGCAAAACCGCGGTTATTTCAGGTACATGAACCTGGATAAAAAAACCTATCAATTCATTCACATAAATCATCCGACAGTCAGACCGGTAGAACCTTTTGAAATTCGCGACTTTGTAACTGAGTTTACCAAGGTTGCAGCTAATGAAGATGTGTTGGAAATGATTTACAAGGGCGGTGTTCAATATCTGGGACCTGACAAGCTGAGCAACCTTGTGTTTGCACAACCAACTTTTGAAGAGCCAAGCCGTGAATTTCAACGATTATATTTCAAAAACTCGGTATGGGAAATTAAACCGGGAGAGATGAAAGAAATTGATTACACCTCAGTAAATTATAATATCTGGAGTGATCAGAAACATGACTTTCCGGCACAATTAGTGGGCAAACCATTGATTGATGTTCAGCTAATAGATGATACCCGATTCAGCTATAAAATAACAGCTGAAGGCAAACGTTGCCAGTTCCTGCAATTCCTGATCAATACATCGAATTTCACCTGGCGAAAAGAAAAACAAATTGCCTCCGGTGATCAATCGGTGGTGATCGATACGGAAGAACAACATGAAAACATTGTTCACCTCATATCGAAGTTAGCTGCGTTTGGTTACCTGGCGCTTTCGGCCAAAGATCGCAACGTTTCGCGCGCCGTTGTGGCCATGGACGGAAAGCAATCGGAAGTTGGACAATCGAACGGACGATCGGGAAAATCAATCCTGGGCGAAGGAATGAAGCAAATTGAAAAAACGCTTTATATCGACGGAAAGAAAAAGGATATTGAAGGTGATATCTTTATTTGGGACGGCATGGACGAAAAATATAAATGCGTGTTCCTGGATGACGTTCGTACCAATTTTTCGCTGGAGTTCCTTTTTGCAAACATCACCGGTGATTGGAATGTGAACTGGAAAGGTGGCAGGCGCTTCACTATTCCGTTTGCATGGTCGCCTAAAATTTATATTACTACCAATCATGCGCTCAATGGCCGTGGTTCGAGTTTCATGGATCGGCAATACATTATTGCCTTCAGCGACTTCTACAACGATGAACACAAGCCTAAAGATGATTTCGCTGGCCTGTTTTTCGACGATTGGGATTTTGAACAATGGAACTTATTCTGGAACCTGGTAGCTACATCAATACAAATTTACCTGAAGTATGGTTGTGTTCAGGCTCCAAGCGAACGGATCGCAACTCGTCAGCTCCGCCAGGATATGGGCGAAACATTCCTCAGTTGGGCTGATGAGTATTTTAGTGACAAGAATAAACTCAATTGCCGGCTTATCCGGAAAACGCTGTACGATGAATACCTGAAGTACTCGAATCTTCCTCCAAAGATAGTTTCGCCAACGGCATTTAAGAATAAAATTAAGTCGTTTTGTAAGTGGGCGGATTATGATTTCAACCCACACATGTACGACCCAAAAAGTGGAAAACCGCGTAAATACGATAACGATGGTAAACCTGATCTGGACGATAAATCAGGCGGAGTTGAATATTTCTGGATCGGAAATATACCGGTTACTGCTGTAGATACCTCTATCACGACAGAAAACAATGTAGTACTCCCAAAGAACCCTGATTAAAAACCATTTTAAAAAGATACTATGGACATTAAACAACGAGTAGGAATGAGAGTAAAATCTCTCGGCGATAAAGCAGGTTTGAGCGTGTTGCACCTGGCTTGGGATTCGGATTTGGATCCGGCCTATATATACTCAGTCATCCGCGGTGAGAGAAATCTGTCTCTCACTTCTATACAAAAAATATCAAATGCCGTTGGAATTTACGTTTGGGAGTTTTTCAATGACGATTTATTTAATTGATATTAATGATCAAATTAAATTCAAAGCAAAACTGAAGTTTTTGGATGAGTGGATAGAGTCTCATTCAATCCTTCAGGGAGAAACAGAAACATATCTCCGAAATGAAACCGATAACCGGAGTACATGGATTAGAGTTGATCCGGACACGGTACAATTTATAGGATCTTTAAATAAAACAATAACCAATTAAATTTTTAAGCATTATGGAAACACTAACAATTAATTATCTGAAGCCAGGAACAAGAGTAATGGCTAAAGATTATCGTAGCAAAGCAAGGGATATGAAACCCGGAGCAATTACCCAGGTTAATATCGGCTCTTGGAATGGTTATGAGGGTGAAGTAAATTTTTCTGTCAGTTACAATGTTCAATTGGATAGATTGACCGGAAAAGGAGATAAAGTTTACGTTAGCGCGCAACATGAGAATATTGAAATAATATAATCAGCACTTATGGAAACAAAAATATCAAATCTTGAGGTCATGGACCAAATGGTAAAAGATGGTAACGAAGGGATTATGTTAGCTACTACGCTAGTAGATTCATACACAGTAAAACAAGGCGGAGTTATCTGTTTTGGCGTTTCTAAAAATATATCGGATGACGCCTCATTTCAAAAAGAATTTGGATTTCCAGGTTCAAACATGCTATTATGTTTTGCTGTCAATCGTAAGGAGTTTGAGTCTACAAAACAAAAACTGAATTCTCCATTGCCAAAACGGTATTATGTTCGTAAAGGAATGCATAATAACCATAAAAACAAACTGGATGAATTACTTCAGACTAAATTCAAGGAATTTATAGGACTTATCGTTTCAGAGAAAGATCTTCCTATATTCAAAGAAAAGCATGATCAGGTTCATTCAGAGTATTATCAGGACAAAGGACGTTGCAAGTCAGTCGAATATAGTGATAGTCGCAAGTATTACAGACCAGAACAAACTGGAACAATAACTATTTACGTTTCGGAAACATATAGGCTCGAATTAATGCCGATAAAAGAATAGAGCCATGAGAGAACTACCGATACTATTCTCCCCGTCCATGGTGGAAGCCATACTGGAGAACCGAAAGAAAATGACCAGGAGAACCCAAGGACTGGAGCAAATGAATATTTTTCCTGATTCTATGTATTTGTCCGGAGAGAGACACACAGTAAATTCAAAAGATATAGCATTTATTTTCAAACCTTGTATAGACATATTGGATATCGGATCCACAGTAGTGAAACCACGCTATAACGTTGGGGATCAACTTTGGGTAAAAGAAACTTATTATGCACTTGGTTACTGGGAAAAAACTGGAGAACTTACAAAAACCGGAAAAGAACAATATTGTTTTATTGATTTGACTCTTGAGAAAGTTAAGTCAGGATATAAATATCAAACAAATTCAGAGATACCAACTAAAGTTCTTGGAAGTCGTGTTTTAGATATAATTAATGGTAAGTTATTATGGTTCAAACGCAATTCTATGTTTATGCCAAAGAAAGCAGCTAGAATTTGGCTTGAGTGTACCGGAGTTCGTTGCGAGCGCTTACAGAACATTACTGAAGCTGATGCTATAGCTGAAGGCGTTCTGAAAATACCTACCACCGAAGAATATAAAGATGTTCAAACATGGGAAAATGGTGCATGGAGTGATTTTAAAGATGTAGAGCTATTTAAAAATTATATAAGTAATTCAGATGATGTATGTTTCTCTGCAATAGAATCATTTTCCACCTTATGGATGGAATTGGGCGGTAGATGGCTTATAAATCCTTGGGTTTTTATTTACGAATTCAAGCGGATAGAGAAGCCATGAGCGAACAACACAACCAAAGGCTAATCGACCAATTAAATCAAATTGGCAAGACAGCAGCAATGGCAGCTGCTAGTATATCCGCTTTTATTGATTATATGAAAGCAATTCGTTCGGCTAACTGGTATTTACAACAGTATTATAAAAATTGCATGATGCTAAGGTATCATGTTCACATGCCTCCACAAAAAGAAAAACGAGTAATAAAGAAATTGCGTACTAGAAGAGATTTGAAGGCAATTAAACGATCGGCCGAAAATCGCAGGGAAATGAAAAAGATTATATACGGCTTGAAATTAAAACGCATAGAGAAGCCATGAGTAACTTTGAATTATACTTGCCACCGGTTAAGCCAAAAAAACAAAGTAGACCGAAGATTAAATGGACACCTGAAATGATTAGCAAACTAACAGATAAGTTCGCCAAAACATTCAATAAGGAATTGGCTGCAGAACTTGGAGTAAGTTGGCGTACATTAGTTAGAAAAGCCAGAGAACTTGGGTTAGAGAAAGAAGACTTATTCCTGGATAAAAATAGAACTGTCATTTCTGCTATGGCCAAAGATGCCCGTTCGCCAAACAAAACAAAGGGTCAAAAAGGATGGACTGTTCCAGGAGGAGAGAAATACCAATTTAAACCCGGGCATATACCAAAGATGAAAACAGATAGATTGCTCGTTGAACGCGTACATAAAACCAGGAATGAAACTATTCGTCGTGATCGAATTCGCAGAAAAATAGGTCTATCTCCTCTAACAAAATTCAAACTGAAATAATGAAAAAGCAAAAGTATTTTATACACCACATTCCAGGAACTGAACCGGATCATTATTTTGAGTGTGAAATAGAGGATGATTTCGATCAAGAGGCCATTTTAGAGCATGTGATGAGTCAACCTGATGGAGATTTAGGTAATTATGAAGTTTATGAATTAGCGCTTCGGCCGGCAATGGATGAAGAAATGCCATACTAATATGCAAAAGCAAAACAAAATCAAAGTAATCATTTCGTCGGATCCTGATACCAGGCGGAAGCTGCTGCAGAAGGTAGCCGTGGAGTGTGGGTTTGCTATGACTCCGAGCGATGCCGGCAAACTGATTAAACCGTCGGTTTACGAGTGCAATGTGCCAGGATCGTTCTTCGTGTTGGCCGACCTGCATAACTTCCGCCAGTCGCCTAATATGAACCAGCAATTGTATGAGATGGCCGCACGCGGTATGGCCGTGATAGTTGGAGTGAAAAAACTACCGGCGGAGTTTGAATTTATTAGTGAAGTTTACTATGCTAACTACTTAGGATAGTGAGTTGATAAACTTAATAATTTTCATGATGAATAATCCGATTTTGATAACTAAACTGATAATCTCTTTTGCTTTTTTCAAGGTATTTTTTTTCATAATAAAAGGGTTTTTATTATATATATCTTGAGAAATTAAAAAAGTCGATGTTTTTTGAAAAAATCTTTGTTAAATATTGAAATAAAATTATATGGAAAAATTAAATCATTTAGAACTTTATGATATCAAAGGAAACGGAGCCATTTTTGGTGAAGATAGGTCCTATCGATATGCACTCTACAGAATTTGGGATCCTACTCTTACAACCATTATGTTTATTGGATTAAACCCTTCTACGGCTAACGAAACGGAAGATGATCCAACCATTAGGCGAGTAAAACGATTTGCCAAAGACAATGGTTATGGCTCTGTAATGATGGTCAATCTATTTGCTTACGTAACAGCTTATCCGGAAGAGCTGAAGAAATGTGCAGATCCTGTCGGTAAATTCAACGATCAGTTTTTAAAGGATTTGGGGAAAACGTGCTCTGAAATTGTATTTGCCTGGGGATCTTTCCCTGAAGCTAAAGACAGGGCAAAAGAAGTAATCAAATTATTCCCGGATGGTGTTTGTCTTCTGCAGAACAGAGATGGCAGTCCACGACATCCGTTATATGTTCCTGCAGACACTAAACTAAAGAAGTTCATTGGTCCTTATGGCGTTTGTAAAGTCTGTGGCTGTGTAGATAATAATGCTTGTAACCATCCTGAACATGGAAATTGCTTTTGGATTGATGATGATCATGACCTTTGCTCTCATTGCTATATACCTGAGTGGCGAGAAGAAGAGAAAACAATTCACAGAATATTAGATAAGTATAAAACAACAAAGGAGGAGTAATCATGCCAGAAATAGAATGCAAAGAAGTAATTATTACTTCACTAGAAAGACGTGGGAAAGGAATTGAAACTGATCCAGTTCGAAGAGTTACTCAAGTATATGAAAAAACAGGTGAATTAATAGCAGAGAATGATCCTTTCAAAGAGAGGTTTTCTTTTGAAGATATGCGACAGTTTGCTACATATTGTTTAGCGCATGCATCGCCAGAAAGGATTACAATAGAAACTGTAATTAAATGGGATAAAACAAACTTCTAATATACAAATAGCTTTGAGCGGGCTTAATTAAAACTCAATAAACAATATGGAAAAAGATCCTAACTTAGGAAAAACCGGTACAGACACTGTAACCGGAACGACAGGAGTAATAACAGGAAGATGTGATTACTTAGACAGAGAAAGCATTTATCTGATATCACCTAAAAAAGAACCAGGTGTTCCGAAAGACGAAGCGCAATGGATTCCTGTCATTTCAGTAACTGTTTCTGAATAGTAATCAGAGACGAAAGTAATTCAACAAGAAGCCGGCTATTTGTCGGCTTCTTACATGTTCGGCGGTTAGCCGAACGAAACAACTCCCTGAGTTGCCTTGCAACTCAGACCATATAATTTTTTTTGGTTCAAATCCCCCGCTCCCCCTTACTACCGTATGAAAAAAAAATGGTCAATTGAACCCCGAAAATCCGGCCGGTACCAACGTTCAAAAAAAGGTAATACATCCCCGGGAGAAGCGACAGATTCCACGCATAAAAAAAGGTATCAAACTCCGGGATCCTGCAGAATAAATTCTCCGGAGATATCACTCAAAAAAAGGTAAGACACATATAATATTCTTTTTTTATATATTTTCCTTTTTTTGAAAAATGACTATCTAAAAAAAGGAGAAAAAAAAGTACAATCGTACAAACTTTAATTTTCAAAAACTAATTGTTTCAAAATCAATTTTTTAGCTATGTACGGATTTCGTACTATTCCGTACTATTTGCACTAAATTGACAAAAAAGAATATTTGTACGGATAATCCCTCAAAAAAACGGTTTTGTACAAAATTTTGTACGGTGTTAATTAATTAATATTCAGATATTTATATATAATTAAATCCAATTTTGCACGAAAGCACGAACCCAAAAGCTATAATCAGTCGAGGGGGGTAGTTCAGGTAGTGAAAAAAATAATCAAAATGTTTGGTACATATGTGAATATTTAGTATCTTGTATTTGAGTTTAATTATCTGACTGTAAATAATTTAATTTTCAAAAAATAATATATGAACACTACTAAAATCACCATTAAACCGCACCTGGCAGAATACTGCATCGGAAAGTGGGGCGAAGATTTCACCGAACCGGTGGCATTTCCACCAAAAACGGATTTATATATTACTATTTATGATCTTCTACAGAAACGTCCGTGCAATTATCATGTTGATGAGGGTAATCTTCAAATAGTGCTTCCAAACCGAATGAACGGTGACAGTGATGGATTTAGAAAGAATCCGGCCTGTTATAATTATCTATCTGAAAAATCGTGTTCAATCATTCAGAAACGAATTGAACTTTTGTTTTGGGAAGAGCTTCATACAATGCTCAAGCAAAAAAAACATGATGAAGATCAAAACTATGATGTTACGGCCAATTATTTTATATGCATGTATCGCATTGAAAACATCACAACCGATGCTCTCTTGAAAAACTATTACCGTTGGCGGGATAATTTCAGGAAGAAAGATGTAAGAAAATATAAACGAAAAAAAACTGTTAAAGTTTGAATTTATTTTGTGCATAAAGTTCGGTGTTTTGTCCAATATTGGCGGTATAAATGGCGAAGTGTTTAATTATCAGTTAATTAATATAAAAATTTAATAGAATTATGGATAATATTGGTGGAATTGTATCGGCTTCGTATGCGATTGCCGAAAATGTGAAAAGTTGTGCGGTGGTTGGATCCAAAATAATGATTTCACTACCGATTGATAAACCCTGGATTGAAATTCCGGCTACTCCTGGAAAAATTGAAATTACTGTGACACCAGGTGATGAATCCGGATTGACACCTTATACCGTAGCCGGTACAATTTTTTGCCCTCGTTTCAGCTTATCGCATTACGGCGAACTGGTAAGTTTTCAAATGCGTAAATTTTTAATAAAGTACGTTACCGGTAATGGCGATGTATTGGTTGCCGGTGATAAAGAAACGCCATTGACAGTAAAACCTGAGAATGTAAATCCAAGCCAGGCTAACGGATACTCCGGTACTAAACTCACTATTTCGGGGGTAATGAGGCATCCTGAGTTAGTTTTGATCGAATAATAGTCCTTTAAATAGGTTGAATGAGGCAGTATCATTGCAGAGCAATTTTCAATAATACTGCTTTTTTTATTCAAAAAAACCTGCTTATGCTCGCTTTACACAACATATTGAATGGTATCTGGTCTATGGATAGGGACTATGTGGCCAATTATCTTCCGCTGATTGCCTCCTATCTGAAAGGTGATCGTGCTCCTGAAGTAATAAAAAGCTCAAGCAATAGCGATCAGAAAGAATTTTCGGAACGTAATGGTATTTCTTCTTATGTTCTAAAAAATGGCGTTTTTCAGGTTTCAGAATACGGTAGCTGGTCAGCTCCTGAAGATGCTCCCAAAGATTCAATCGCTATCATTAATGTTGGTGGTGCTATTACAAAGTATGATCAACAATGTGGACCATCCGGAATGGCAACAAAATCGGAACTGGCTATTCGTTGCTCATACAATAAAAATATTATTGGTGTAGGATTCAAGATTGACTCCGGTGGTGGTGAAACTCGCGCCATGCGATTAATGAGCGATACCATTACTGAAATAAAAGGTAGAGTTTCTACCGGTGCATTCATTGATGATGCTGCTTACTCGGCAGCTGCCGGTATTGCTACAGCTTGTGATTTCCGTATGGCAAATAACAAGGATGCCGGCTTTGGCAGCTTTGGAACCTATGCAACTATTGTTGACTATTCAAAATACTACGAAGCTTTAGGGATCAATATCCTTGAAATCTATGCAGATGCTTCCAGCGATAAAAACCAACCATTCATTCAGGCACTCAAGGGTAACGATAAATTACTCAAGGAACTCATCAACCAGGTGAATGAATCATTCCTATCAATGGTTGAAACAAACCTTGGCGATCAGCTGAAGGCAGATCGTAAAGACTGGGCAACCGGTAAAACATTTTTCGCGCCTCAAGCTATGGATATGGGGATGATCAATGCAATAGGGACATTCGATGAATTTATTAATTCTTTTTATTTATAAATAATATGTGGTTATCAAAAGATGAATTTGAAAAACTGACAGGAAAAGCAACTAAGCATGATGCTCTTGTTGCTTCGATCCTAAAAGTGAACGAAGGAATGAAAGCCGATGACGTTACTCCTGAATTTATTGAGGAGGCTCTTACGGCTAGTGACAATGTAAAGGTTGACGAAACGTTGTCGGCCAAAGTAAAGGATCTGGAGTCTAAAGTTGAAACGCTGAATGGTACGGTTACAACTGTGACCAAAGAACGTGACGACTTGAAATCAGAAAACGCTGAGTTACGCCAGCTTCCAGGAGCTGAATCGGTAAGTACTGAAAAGCCAAAAGCTGAAGCTTCGGCTGTACAAGGTAATGAACTCGTTTCTTTTTTAGAAAGCAATAAAGGAGATACTGCTGCTATCGCAGAAAAAATAGTAGCTGAGGGGCTTGACAAATTTGTAAAATTGAAATAAAATGGCACTAAAAAAACCTATTGTAAATGTAGATGGTATTAGCCAGGCTGCTAAAACCTATGATCCGCAATTAAGAGCTTTACCCTATGTGAAGTTGAATGACGTGGCAGGCATACTTCGTCTAAATATTCAGGAAGTTGAAAATGAAGATGTAGTTACTACACTTCAACGTAAAGCTGGGGCAACTGGTCCGTACAAACCCGGAATGCTTATCGATTATCAGGAAGAAATGATGAAATTTTTTGAAGCAACTCTTAAACCTGTTTTGACTGTTGCAAAATCGAAAGATAACATCTCGCTTTACACTGACAAAAAAATTCTCACCCTAGCCGGTAAAGCGGTTGATAATAAAACGAAGAATCATCCGCTTGAAATGCTTATTGTGAATAATAGTATCATTTCACATGCTGAAGATGTTGTTTATTCATTGTTTTTTGCTGAACGTGATGAAAGCGTATTCTCTCCAATGACTGCTTTTGATGGATTTTTCACAAAATTGGATGTATTCACAACTGCGGGTCTTATTTCAACTGGAAATAAAAACTTGAAAATTTCTGGAGCTTTTGCGGATCCAACTACAGAGACTGACTATTCAGCTTATGATAGTCTGGTTGACTGGTTAGGTGATGCACATTCTTCACTTCGTACTTCTCAAGGTGGTGCTCCATTGTTGACTTGTGCACAAACTGTAATTAAAGCAGCTCGTGCAGCTTTGCGTTTGAGATTAAAAATGACTGAATATCCTACAGTTGCCCGTTTACTTGAATGCTTGCGTGAAGATGCATTCATTCCTGGACTAGAGTTCAATACTCACGAAGCTGTTGGTAAGGGTTCAAAATTGATGTTGCATAAACCTGGTTTATTTGACATTGGGTTTAATACTCAAGTTGCTGCCCAATTCTGTCAGGTAAGAGCAATATTTGAAGATCCGAATGACATGCAATTTTGGATTCAAGCTGCTTACGATACTCGTATTCAGGATATTAACCCTAAGGTATTCTATACCAACGAACAGACGAATACAGCCATGAATTTGGCCGGAGACTATTAATAAGTAATCAAATCAATCCTGCTGACTGATCGGCAGGATTGATTTATTGTCAAACAAATTAATTCATATAAAAATATGGCTGAAAATTTTGATCCTATTGTTGGCTTAGAAGGAGCTGACAATATGGGGGGATTTAAATCCCGAATTGCATTCATTCCGGCTCGCTGGCTAAGCGAAGTTCCTGAGCTTGCAGCAACTATTACTGCTGATGCTGATTATGCTACTGCAACGGGTGCCTTTACTTATAAAGCTGCTCTTACAGGAGCTAAACCGATTGGTATTGAATGTACCGATGGTACAGTGAAATATACTGCAAAAGCACAGGGCGAAAATGAGGGCCAAAGCTTTGCTATCGATGGTGAGTTCTTCCGTGCCGGCAGCAAAAAAGAATATGCTGCAGCAGCTCGAAAATTAAATAATACTCCAGGATATCTTATCATACCTGATACGGATGGTAATCAATTAATTATTGGCCAACCCGGATTATTGTGTAATCTTAAATTTGAGTATGATGGTGGACAAAAACGTGCTGACAGACGTGGATTGAAAGTCACTTACTCAGCTGACTCTAAAGCTCCTTACGTTTATCTTGCTACACCTATCGACATTGATGCATTGTTCGATTAAGACTGAAGTATATGCTGAAAATTATTGAATCATGGCTAGCTAATCCATCCGGTAGATACCAGGATGGATTAGCCATATTCTCGCAGTTAGCACCCGAGGATATCAAGAAGAAATACCTTGCGTTTTTTCAGGAAATTGAAAAGGAAAAAGACCAGTTTGATTCGCATTTCACTATGCTGATTAATAAGGTAGCTGCTATCGCTCATAAGATTAAGGTTAATCCCAAAGCTTTTGAGAATTTTGAATTGATTTTGAAATCTACCGATTTGGATCCAGCTACACTGGCTACTATTGAAGAAAAAAATCAGAAGATTTTAGCACTCAAGGAAAAACTTATAACGTTGAAATCAGAAAATCAGGAATTGATTTCCGAAAATGAAGATTTGAATGAAAATGTGGAAGACCTGGAAGCAGATTTGAACGAAGCTGAAGATACTATTGAAGCGTATGAGAGTCAGATTACTAATTTGGAAACTGAAATTGAAGCGCTCAAAGCCAAACGTGGTATTCAGATCGTTGCCCTGAAGGATATGCCGGAAGATCTTCAAAAGAAATTTGAGCGTAATCAACTGATCACTCCATTAATGGCAACTATTCATACGCAAATGGCTGTTGAGGGGCTTCATCATAAGACTCGTGAGAATTTGGTAAAACAACTGCTTGAGTTAGATGACGAACGTCGTCAGAACTGGGAAGATATCGATGCCTGGAGTGAAGGTCGCCAGACTGAAGATTTCACGATTGAAGTTCCTGCTTATGATGATGATCCAACCATTGCCGGCGCTCAAATGGCACGTCGGGTTATCAGACTTCAGGAAAACATTGCTCGTTCAAAGGATGTGGCAGAAAATTCAGACAAGGAAACTATTAAAGCCAATGCTTTGAAACGCATTGAAGCTTATGAGATTGAACTTGCTGAACTCAAGGCAAAATTGGAGCCTGCTCCTGCTACCGATGTTGATAGCTCAAAGGGTGGTGATGATAAGTAGTGAGTTTGATCGATTGTTCCGCGGGCATGAACGCCCTGGAACAATCGAACCTTTGATTCATAAAGGAGAATGGGCAATACACGACGTATTGCCTTTTCTTTTACAAAGAACTGGTCCTGCAAGTGTCAAGATAGCCACATTTAGCGTATCTGAAGACAGCCTGAGGCCATTGTTCTTCCAGGTTGATTCAGGTATGATCACAAAGCTTACTTTGTTGCTGGATGCTACTGTAAAGAGGCACAAACTTGATATGTTGCTTTTCGCAATGAATATCACTCCTGATATCAGGATTGACAGCAATCATGCTAAAATACTTTTGTTACAAAATGAAACCAACGCTTTTGGTATAGTTGGATCTGCAAATCTGAATCAACCAAGGAGAATTGAAGCCGGATTTTATTTTACTGCAGGAAAATACTTCGATTTTTTCAATGAACAATTTGATAAATACTACAGCGAAGCAATGCCCTATGAACTTGACTGATGAAGAATTGATACGGGTTGAAGAGATGGCAGCTGCGCTATTGCCGGCTGAAGAAATAGCCATACTTCTTGGTTTGCCTGCCGAGAAAAGATCGCTATTGATAGAAGTTGTCAAAAACCATATAAACTCACCGGTTTATATGGCCTTTCACCGTGGAAGGCTTACCACTAAACTTGAGCTAAGAAAGACAGTTATCAAACTGGCCAAACATGGTAGTCCAGCAGCTGAACCCATTGCCGATAAATATCTAACCGAACAAATGATATAAACTATGGCTACAAAAGAACTTACCGTATATGAGAAAGTAGAAAGGTGCTTATATATGCCGGCTGAAGAAGCTGAAAAATACCTTACACCCGGACAAATGGAAATCAAGGAGCGATTAATGCTTTGCGTATCGGTTTTGCTGGCAGAACCACTCAAGCAAGATACTGAAATAGTCAATTTCCTAATGTGTGGTTGTGGTGGAGCTTGTGAAGCTGTAAGTCAATCACAGGCTTATAGAGACGTTGCAGCACTTCGTAAAATGGTTGGTAGTATTCAGCTGTCATCTAAAGCCTGGTATCGCTATATGATCGTTGAAGGGGCTAAGAAAGGCTATCAAATTGGTATTAATAAAAACGATAGCAAAGGAATTGCTGCATGTTTAGATAAAATCGGTAAATACACTAGAGCTGACAAAGAAGATGATGCTATTGATTGGACTGAAATGATTCCACCAAGTATGGTTGTCACCGATGATGTTACTGTACTGAATCTTGAACCAATTGAAAACTTAGAGGAAGAGCGGAAAAAGTTCAGAGCATTATTCAAAAAAAATTTGATTAGTAACGCTGAAGATCTATGAACGAATTTATTCAGCCACCAGCATCCGTACTCCTTAGACATGAAGAGGTCGTAAAAAGATTTTTCAATAACGCTCAACGTGATGCCATGCTTGTTTCTGCTCACGATGAATATATTGTTGCATCACGCGGAACGGGTAAATCTGAGGGGATTGATGCCAGGTTCATTATTCGAAATGTTTGGGAGATGCCCGGTTCTACCGGTGCGCTACTTTCTCCAACTTATTCCAAAGCCTGGGGTAATACATTGCCGGCAATATGTCATGCATTATCAACTTGGGGGTATCATGAGGGAGTTCATTTTTTCGTAGGTAGAAAAGCACCTGCAGATATGAATTTCAAAATGCCAAAGAGAAGACCTATGAAAAGTGCATGGGAAAACTGTTTGCATTTTTGGAATGGTACTATCTTAGTTGTGCTTTCATTCAATCAGGGCATGTCTGCAAACTCCATGTCGCTTGACTGGGTTATTGGTCCTGAAGCTAAGTTTCTATCCTACGAGAAAATAAAATCGGAAGTAGTTCCGGCCAATCGTGGTAATGAGCAATACTTTGGCGATTGCCCTCACCACCATTCAGTTCTTTATTCTACTGATATGCCAACATCTAATATTGGTAAAT
>Ga0302292_1000950_pt1 | contig 19481 bp, 15 predicted proteins | sample III_Fen_N2_1_FD_194553 | JGI IMG/M metagenome (GOLD analysis project Ga0302292, IMG submission 194553) | Peat permafrost microbial communities from Stordalen Mire near Abisko, Sweden - III_Fen_N2_1 | ecosystem: Environmental > Terrestrial > Soil > Wetlands > Permafrost | place: Sweden: Abisko...
CCCAATTTCATCCTTTTTAATAAATTTTCATGAAAAACTATTCAATTTTGGACAAGAACATAAGCAAATACAGAAATGGTAAAAATAAAAATGAGGATATCTTTCTCTTAGGATATATAAAGGCCTGTTGTTCTGATTATCGTACAGGAGAAAGTCATGTAACTCAAGAAAAATTGCATGAATTAACAGGTATACCATTGAGAACGATACAAAGCTCAATTTCAAGATTAAGAGAAACAGATTTGATAAATGTTGAAACAAGGCAAAACGGGCCAAAGAAAAATAATACTTATAGTTTTAATTTGAACCCTGCCAATTTCTTCTACGTCAGTAATTTCTTTTATTATACAAATGTTGAACAAAAAGAAAAGGGGTTCCTCTTACTAATCAAAAGTCTTTGCATTAATAACTCAAATACAACTCTCTATAACCGCACAAAAATTGCAGAATTAATTGGCCAGGATAGGAATACTGTTTCAAAAATGATTAATGAACTAATTGAGAAAGATATGCTAATCGCAATTAATGGCGGTTTTGTCCTGCCTGCAAATTATTTTCCATATTATTCAAAAGATAAAAGTAGTATACTGGCTTATGAATCATTTAATAGTTATGACGAATTTGTTTTGAATTCAATTTTAGCCGTTTGTCGGGGCAAGGGTACTGTTCTATTTATTTCTGATCTATATCCATTGAAATTGATTTTTGGGAGATATCCTTATCGTGAAAAAGATGTTGTTGGTTTAGACGACAAAACAATTGATTCTTATTATCTGCCCAGAATTTTAAAAAACAGATGTTCAACTCTTCCCCAAAAGATTGAATCTCTAAATTATTTTTTAGAAGTCCTAAATATTGAATATGTTGAGAATAAAAGAAGATTGGAACTTGCAAACACATATATCCAGCTATAGAACATTAATATACAGTAGATTGACACCGTAGTGTAGTTTTACCTTTACAAGCATTACTTAAGTGTCCACAAGAATATCTCATTTTCTGCATGGTTAGTGGGATATTCGTATTATTCCAAATTATAAGTCAAAACCGTCATAAGTTTTAAGCAAACAATATCCGTATCCACGATTATAAAAAATTAACGGCTAACACGTTTAACTTGGCATTTTGCGATTCTGAAATTTTCATTTTCAAACTCGTTACGTTTCATGCGTGAAAAATGATAATACAGATTGTCAGGCTTCAATCCTGTATTTTCACATATTGCAGAAATGCTACCAAATATTTCAGGAGCATTGGTTTGTTTATTGAGAAACCAGAACATTATCAATTGATTATTATTACAGTTTGCTTATTCTGCATTTTCAATTTCAGTTATTGACACCAATTCTTGGGGAGGAAGAGTCATGTTGAGTCCTGGTAATGAAGCGACAGGTTCAATATAGCACCTGTTTGTAATTTCGTTAAAATCGGCAACTCGAAAGATTAGGTTTTCTTCTCCGGATTGGGGATTTTTCAATTTTACAGGCTTTGTCAAATCAATTGATTTCATGATGAAAATATTTATATTTACAAATATAGTAATTATATGTGTAAATAAATAAGATTTGGTGCAGAAATTAGATAAAAAACATTTTTAAATATGCCAACATATGTTTATCTTTATAGGACTATAATTTGAAAATTACTTACATGAAAAACTATCTGTTGGTTAATTCAGACAATCAGTTTCCTCGCACAAGGGAAATAAAAAATGATGGAATCAGTATTCCATTTTCATTCACAAATAGAGAAGGTAAAGAATTTACTTTAAGAGTGGATGAAACAGAAGTATTTGATCATGAATTTGACGACCCCAATTTGAAACGGGAATTTTATTCGTTACTCTTCAAAACTGAACTGGAAATATTTTCCATCTGATGAACTGGAAACAACGGTTTGATCAAATGAAGCAACATTTTGGTTGGACCTATGAGGATATTGCTAAAATTACTGGAAACAGTAATGATAGTATCCGAACAGTATTAAATAGGTCGGATATACCACGATGGGCTAAATTGGCAGTTTGGGTATTCGAGAAGCTAAATGAAGGGAAATAATATGACTGATGTTCACGATATGGTAACTCGCAGCTATAATATGAGCCGTATCAAAAGCAAGGATACTAAGCCAGAGATGCTGGTTCGAAAATTTCTTTTTGCAAATGGATTCAGATACCGCCTTAATGTAAACAATCTTCCTAGTAAACCAGATCTAATACTTCCAAAATATAAAACAGTCATATTTATAAACGGATGCTTCTGGCATGGTCATCAGGGATGTCGCTATTTTGTAATACCGCGGACAAGAACAGATTGGTGGCTTGAAAAAATTAATGGAACAAGGTTTAGAGATCAGTGTAATATCATCTCTCTAAAAGCATCGGGATGGAATGTCATTACCATTTGGGAATGTCAGTTGAAAAAAGAAATTAAAGAAATCACTCTCAATCAACTCAAAATCGAAATTCTTCAAAGTATTGATTTAGGTTAAACTTTCACACGGGGTAAATTTACTATTGCCTATTAAGCAATAATTGTATAATTTGTGTTGGCTAATAATGAATTGTTTTCCATAGGAATATTTGGATGACTACATCCATAACTAGCTAATTGTCAGAGATAAACAATGATTTTAATCTATGTTCCACCTAATTGTAAAAGTTAGGAAAAAATTTAATGAACCGTTTATTCTCTGTCCGTTTATATTTTCCAGCGTTAATGACTGGATGTAAACTAACTTTTGACCCAATTAAGTAATGGCAATTCCTGTTATCGATATTTTTGCTGGACCCGGTGGTTTAGGTGAGGGATTTTCATCAATAACTGATGAGTATGGAAATCGAATTTTTAATATCAGATTATCAATTGAAAAAGATGAAATCGCCCATCAAACGTTATGTCTCAGAAGCTTTTACAGGCAGTTTAAAAAAGAAGATGTTCCTGAAATCTACTACTCATTCATAAAAGAAAACGATCCAAAAAAACAGGCCAAACTTCTCGAACAATTAAAGACAGACTTTAAAACAGAGTGGCTTCATGCAGAAGATGAAGCATGGAGATTCGAATTACCATATCCAGAAGAATATGATAAAAATGGAAAGAAGAAAGGTGGATACACTAATGAAGAAATTAACGAAAAAAACAAGGAAATAGATGAACGTATTTGCAACGCACTGCATGAAGAAAAAGAATTTTTACTAATTGGGGGCCCGCCGTGCCAGGCATTTTCTTTAGCTGGCAGAGCAAGAAACCAGGGAATATCGGATGATGATCACAGAGTACATTTATATAAAGAATACCTGAGAATTATTGCCAAACATCATCCTGCAGTTTTTGTGATGGAAAATGTAAAAGGGTTATTATCTGCTAAAATCAAGGAACAAAAGGTATTTGACGCTATAAAAAGTGATCTCAAGAATCCAGGATTCGTTTTCCCTTTGTATAAATCGCCAAAATACAAAGTCTATTCATTGGTTAAACCACCTGACGATGTTGATTCAGATGGTTTTCCCATTTATAACAATGATACTGACTATTTGATCAAATCAGAAAAATATGGTATTCCACAAAGGCGACATCGGGTTATTCTTATCGGTATTCGGGAAGATTTAAAAACTCAAATTCCAGATAATTTGCAGCCAAGTGAGGAAATAAAATTAAAAAGCGTAATAGGTAATCTACCTGCGTTAAGGAGTGGTATAGGACGGGAAGTTGTCGGGGTGAATGAAAAAGGAAATCACATTTATTCAAAAATACGAAACAATCAAACCAACTGGGAAGATGTAATCATTGGTTCCAGAGAAAAATTGAATTATTTATTTCAAGAAAGGGATAAGTCCAAAGATATTGAATTTCCAACTTTTCAAGGAAAAAACTTTGTTAGTTGCAAGCTCGATGAAAACTCAAATCCACTTTATAAGAATTGGTATTTCGATCCAAGGTTAAATGGAGTATTAAATCACGAAACACGAACTCATCTGAAAGAAGACCTATTGCGTTATTTATTCTCCGCATTATATCTGGCCAAATACGGTGATTTTCCAAAGCTTAGAGATTACCCTGAATGGTTACTACCTATGCATAAGAATGCAAAAGGAGGCAAGTTTGCCGATCGTTTTAGAACTCAACGTCCAGATGAACCTGCAACTACTGTCACCAGCCATATTTCAAAAGATGGACATTACTTCATTCATCACGATCCATCACAATGCCGCAGTTTGACTGTTCGTGAAGCAGCCCGCATTCAGACTTTTCCTGATAACTACTTTTTCTGTGGAGCGCGAACCCAGCAATATCACCAAGTCGGAAATGCCGTTCCACCATATTTGGCAAGACAGATTGGGGAAATTGTAAAAGATATTTTTCATAATTTAACATCAGAAAAATGAGAATAATTTCTACACGTAATTATTTTGAACCTCGTGCAAGACTATTGATACAGCTAGGTGACAAGTTAATCAAGAATGAAAATATCGCACTTCTTGAATTGGTAAAGAATTCATATGATGCAGATGCAAGAAGTGTCAAAATAAAACTCAATAACATTAAAGATAAAAAAAATGGCATAATTGAAATTCTTGATGATGGTATTGGAATGGATATAGATATCATAAATAATGCTTGGCTTGAACCTGGCAGTGACAATAAAGCAATCCAATTTAAGAACAGGGAAAGAACAAAAAAATTTAAAAGACTTCCAATCGGAGAAAAGGGGATTGGGAGATTCGGTGTGCATAAATTGGGGAGTAAAATTGAATTAATAACAAGGAAAAAGGATAGCACAGAGGTTGTAGTTACAATTGATTGGAATAAATTTTCACAGAACAAGTACCTAAAAGATGCAAAATTTGATGTCATTGAAAGGACTCCAGAATACTTTAAGCGCTCAAGGACAGGAACCAGAATTATAATTTCTGATCTTAGAACTCCATGGGATAGAAGAATGGTCAGGGAATTGTATCGATCAGTATTCGCCTTAAATTCACCTTTTAATAAGCAAGGAAAATTTAACGTTGATATTGAATTAGATGATCCTTCACTTTTTGAGGGGCTCCCAAGTTGGGAAGATATTGAAGGAATGTCGTTATTCTATTTTAAATGTAAAATCAACGGTTCTGAGATAAACGAATTTCTATATAAATTTACTCCTTGGTCAAATTTAACTGAAGTTACTCCCAGAGAAATAACTCATCTAGATGATTTTATTATAAATAGATCTTCTATTACTAGAAAACCACCTAACAAGAAAGAGGAAACAATAAATCTTGGAAGAAACTATTCTGAGGAAGAAGGTGATAGTAAATATATTGGGGAAGTCGGGTTAGAAGGATTTATCTTTGACCGTGAAAAAACTATTTTGGAGCTATCAAAGGTTCAAGGAAAACAATTATTGAAAGATTACCTTGATGAACAGGGTGGAGTAAGAGTCTACAGGGGAAATCTGCGAATAAATGAATATGGGGAAAAAGGAAATGATTGGCTTAGACTGGATAGTCGAAGAGTGAATACACCGGCAAAGAGATTAAGCAATAATATTATTTTAGCTACCGTTGATTTAGACGACGAGAAATGCAATGCCTTAATTGAAAAAACAAACAGGGAAGGATTTATTGAAAACGATGCTTTTATTGACCTAAGAGACTCTGTGAGCTATGTATTAGGTCTAGTAGAGACACTTAGAGAAGTTGATAAGGAGAGCATTAGAAATAAATACAACCCAACTGAGCAAAAAGAACCAGTTTTATCAAAAATAGCGATATTAAAATCCTTCATTACAAAAAAGATAAAAGACAATGTAATTGCCAATAGTATAAATGATCAACTTGATAATATTGAGCAGGATTATCTGGAAATTCAAGAGATATTATTAACAAGTGCAGGGGCTGGTTTGACTCTTAGTGTCGGAATGCATGAAGTTCATAAGATAATTGATGCTCTAGTTGCAGCAGTGTTAAGTGAAGAAATTCCTGATAGTGTTCTTGATCTTATCAATCATCTTGATAATCTGATAAAGAATTATTCAGATATTCTAAAGCAATCGGATAGTGAAGAAATCAATCTCAAAACTGTTATAAAAGGAGGATTTTTCAATAATAGTTACCGCTTGGCAGACCATAAAATTACAATCCTAGATAACTACAAAGCCTTTAGCGGAAATTCAAATGCAAAATGTTCAAAACGTTTGATATTAGGTGCTATTACAAATATCATTGACAATTCCATTTACTGGCTTGAGAAAAAATATAAAAAGATAAAGGATATAGATAAATCCTATTCTAAAAAAATCTTTGTTGACATTCTGCAAATTACCGATGAAACAATCGGAATTATCATTGCCGACAATGGACCTGGGTTTGATATGCCAACAGACATGGTAACAAAGCCATTTGTTACATCTAAGAATGATGGCATGGGTCTAGGATTACATATCGTAAAAGAGATTATGAAGACAATGAATGGGCGAATAGAATTTCCTGAATTTGGTGAATTTGATCTTCCTGAAGAATTCAAAAGAGGTGCTGTTGTTGTTTTAATAATACCCCAAACTCCTAACCTATGATAATTCCTAATAATGGTAAAGTTGTCATCTTTGATGATAAGATTCAAGAAGTTTCTTTGTTAATGAAGGCCTTATCTAGTAATAATGTACCATTTTCTTACTTTCAGGATGAGAATGGTGATGATTTGCCAAATGATGAAAATCCAATCAAAAACATACGTCTTGTTTTCCTTGATATTGAATTAGAAACAGGTGTTAGGCATGGTTCTAGGTCGGTAATTTCAATACCGCTAAGTAGGTTAGATAAAATTATTTTAAAAAATAATGGACCATATTTTTTATTTATTTGGAGTACAAAATATGAAGAATATGGTGAATTATTCATTACCGAGGTAAATACAAGTGATATATTTGAAAATAGGAGACCTATAAAAATAATTACGCTGAATAAAAAAGATTTTTTAAGTAAAGATATCTTTGGACTGATTACAGAGGAACTTGAAAAAGAAATTACAGCATTTGATTCTTTAAATGCCTTTTTTTATTGGGAATCAATAATTAATGATTCTGCCGGTGAAATTACAAATGAATTGATTTCACTAATAAAGAGAGATGGTGATTGGAATCAAGACACAAAAAATATTCTTTATAAGCTATCTTCGGCTTATTGGGGGCTAAGCTTAAAAGATTTTAAACCGGAAGAAGATAAGAAAAAAATGTTTGGAGCTTATTCAACGTTAAATCAGGTTTTATCTGATAAGATTGACTATAATGCTAATAATTCCTATAACCCGATTTTAAATAATATTCTTGAACCAAAGGGGGAGCGTAATATTGAGCTTTTCGCTAAGATCAATGAAAAAATTCATGTCGACAATAACCCTCAGACGGATCTAACTATACCTGGGAGTACAATTTTTTGCATTGAGAATATGCACAAAGAGATTGAAATTCTGAATATAAAATTTGCAAGTAAAATAATTGGAATAAAAACTCAGCATGAAAAAAAACCTTTTCTTGATGTCGAGGATAGAATCAAAAATGTTCAAAACTGCGAAAAACAAGCAATAGATTCAGTAAAAAGGATTATCGGAGAGAAGCAAATAGTCCTTAAATCTATAATCGCAGAGTCTCTTATCAATCCACGTGATTTTGATCCTGAACTAAGAGGGGAAATTATAACCAATAGTCATTATATAGAAGTTAACATCTCACCTCGTTGTGATTTTGCTCAAAATAAACTTAAAAATGTAAGATTTTTACCAGGAGTATTAATTCTAGAAAAGTACTTGGAACACTTGAATAAAAATGCTGATTATAATTATTTAAGTGATTTTAAGGTGCATTTAGAGGGGAATCATTATTTGTTTCTATTCGACTTCAGATTCTTTTATTCTATAAAAAATGGCTCCTCAAAGTGCTGTCCTAAGTTTAGGATAAAAGAAAATTTTCTAAATGAACTTCAAGTCAAATTAAGCGGGCACATTAGTCGGCTCGGCCTATTATATATGTCCTAAATAATTTATAAAACCAATCTAATGCTTCAGTTCAAAGCAGAAAATGCAAGGCCAAATCCTAGATCAACAATAAATTCTTACAGAAGTTTCGGATATAATCTTTCAACAGCAATTGCTGATATTATTGACAATAGTATTTCTGCAAAAGCAACTGAAATCTCAATTGAATATTTTTGGAAAGGCAAAGATTCTTATATCTCAATGCTTGATAATGGCATTGGGATGAACTTAAATGAGTTAGTGCTAGCAATGACTCCCGGCAGTAAGGATCCTGAAGCTATAAGAGATGTTAAAGACTTGGGTAGATTTGGAATGGGATTAAAGACTGCATCTTTCTCACAATGTAAAAGATTAACCGTTGTAACAAAAAAGAAAGGATATTCAACAACAAAAAGATGTTGGGATATTGATTTCATAAATCAAGAGGAAGAATGGACTTTACTAGACTATATTTCTGATGATTCATACTTAAATAAACTCGAAAAGTTAGAAAGTGGAACTCTTGTAATTTGGGAAGTTTTAGATAGGATTGTTGGTAATGTGAATGAGGACAATGAGGCAGTAAAAAAAGTCTTTTATCAGGAAATGAGTAATGTAAAAGAACATCTCAGTCTTGTTTTTCATAGATTTATTGAAAGTAAAAAAGTTAAGATCCGTTCAAATACTTATGAAATAGAATCTTGGAATCCATTTCTTCTTAATTTGAATCCGAAACCCGAAATGGGACAGATTGAAATTCTTTCAGGTAATGTTGAAATAACTTATTTTATATTACCTCACATGTCAAAAATAAGCATAGATGATTACGAGAAATCTGGTGGTCCTTTAGGGTGGTTTCAGCAGCAAGGATTTTATGTTTATAGAGGAGATAGATTATTGGTTGCAGGGGACTGGCTTGGAATTGAAAAAAAACGGGAATATTCTAAGCTGGCAAGAATAGCTATTAATTTCCCCAATGCAAACGATTTCGACTGGAATTTAGACATAAAAAAATCCACAGCAACACCACCTATCGAAATCAGAAAGGAACTAACACGAATAGCAAAAATCGCAGTATTAAAATCAGCCAAAATTTATAATTGGAGAGGTCAAAAAACACTAATGAGTGAATGTGGTGGCATTACAGTTGAACGGCTATGGAAGGATGAAACGAACAGGGACGGAATAAAAAAATATAAAATAAACAGAAAACATCCAATTATAAAACGAGTCTTAGAAAGCGATAATATTGATACCCGGTTTTCCAAAGCATTAAAAATAATTGAGGAAAATATCCCAATCGAATTGATTTTATATAATCAAAATGAAGATCCATCTTTTCATGAATTGGAAAAAATCACAGAAAATCCAAGTGATTATTTGATTGAATTAGCAATTGAATTATTCCAAATTTATATGAGCCAAGGCGTACCGGAGTCTCTAGCCCGACAACAAATAATGAATGCAACTCCTTTTAATCTATTCCCCTTAATTAATGACTATCTAGTATGAATGATATCAAGCAATCGGCAAGATTAATTGCTCATACACTCTTGTCTCATGAAAAAGATAATGGTGAGATTACCGACTCAATTATATTAAGAATTATTGATCGTGTTGAACAAACGATGTTAATAGTTAATCAATCAATTGACAAAGCTGAATTATTTGAAACTCTAGTAGCGGATTTTAGTATCGGTAAGGGGTCAATCACAATGTTATCCGATGATATTGAGCCTTGGCTATACAAAACTGAAATAAGTAAAGAATTATGGCCAAGATATAAATCATATATGCATGAGAATGATCCCTCATTTCCAGTGAATGATCTTGATGATTTTACAGATAAAATCTTAGACAAGTGCGTTAATCCAAAACAAGAAGGATCTTGGGATAGAAGAGGAATGGTTGTAGGTCATGTTCAATCAGGAAAAACCTCAAATTATGTGGGATTAATTAACAAAGCAACAGATGCTGGATATAAAGTAATTATAGTAATTGCAGGAACAATTAGTTCATTAAGAAGGCAAACTCAAGAACGAATAGATGAAGGATTTATTGGGAGAAGCAGTTCTGCATATATCAATAACAAAGGAGAAAATAAAATAATTGGAGTAGGAAAATATAAGGTAAACACAGACATTTATTCTTTAACATCTTCATATTACAAGACTGGTGATGAAGGGGATTTTAACCAAGCCATTGCTAATCGGCTGAATATCCCAATTGGTAAAAATCCTGTAGTTTTTGTAATAAAAAAGAATAAGAGTATTCTTGAGAATCTAACCGACTGGTTTTCTAAAGATTCTAATATTAAAATAGTTAACGGTAAGCCAAAACTTTTTGATGTTCCAGCGTTGATTATTGACGATGAAGCAGATGCAGCATCAGTAAATGCAACCAAAGATATAAATGAAATTAAGGCAATAAACAAATTGATAAGGACATTACTCAATGTATTTGACCAAAATACTTTCATTGGATACACGGCTACTCCTTATGCAAATTTGTTTATCTCACAGGATTATAATGATGTATTAACGACTAAAGTAAAGGGAAAAGAATATTTAATTGGTGAAGATTTATTTCCTAAAGATTTTATAATCAACATTAAAGCTCCAAAGAACTACATTGGAGCAGCGAAGATTTTTGGACTCGAAGATCCAATTACCGGAGAAACTAAAGAACCTCTTGATATTTATAGGAGTATTGCCGATTATGATCCTCCATTTTTTAAAACAATAAATAAGTCAAATAAAGATGATCTCCCAGATAATCTCCCAAAGAGTTTAGAAACGGCTATAAAATCTTTTATTCTCACATGTGCTATAAGAAGAATAAGGGGACATGAAAAAAAACACAACTCAATGTTAGTTCATGTTGCACTATATGTAAGATGGATTGATAGAGTTGCATTATTAGTAAATGAGGAAACTAAAAAATTCAAGGATTATATTGAAGGTGATGATCTGAAATTTATTCAAGAATTAAAGGACCTATATGAGAACGATTTTGTTCCAACTACGCAAAATGTTTTGGAGAATATTGATTACAAAGACATTAGGATTCATCATCATAAGTGGGAAGAGGTTAAATCAGAACTGAAAAATGCAGTCGCAAAAATTCAGGTTAGGGCAGTACATGGAACCCGATCAACTTCAAATTTGGATTATCACAAAATAGAGGAAATTGATTATGGCAGACATGACAATGGGCTATCAGTTATTGCTGTTGGAGGGAGCAGATTATCAAGAGGCATAACACTTGAAGGTTTATCCATCAGTTATTATTTGAGGACCACACGAATGTACGATTCTCTTATGCAGATGGGGAGATGGTTTGGGTATCGACCAGGATATGCAGATTTATGCAGATTATATACGACTACACAAATCTTCGAATGGTTCAATCATATTACCATGGCAACAGAAGAAATGAGGAATGATTTTGATGAACTGACAATAACTCACCAAAAGCCAAAAGACTTCAGATTGAAAGTGAGAAACCATCATGGATTAATGACTATAACAAGTGTAGCTAAATTACATTGGGCTCAAAATATTACGATTTCATTTTCTGGATCCAATCCTCAAACTTATCAATTGTTAAAAACAGAAATTGCAATTAAAAATAATTTTAATGCATTTAAAGCTTTAGTTGATAATATCGGCTTTCTTCAAGAACATAATTTAGTTAAAACCAAAGCCGGTAAAATAAAATATCTACTCTTCAAAAATCAAGACGAACAATTGATTTGTGATTTTTTAAATCTTTTTAATATTGATCAGCCGAGTATAAAAAATGCAACTTTAAGTAATTACATTCTATCACAAAAAGAAAACAAAAAAATCTCAGAATGGAGCATTTGTATTGTTTCAAATTCAGCTGAAAAAGTCTTTATAGATAGAAAGGGTAATACGCCAACTGATGAAAGACAAGAAAAGGATGAAGTAATGGCTTATAAATTAAATTTTAAAAATAAAGAAATTAATTTAGGGTGTACTGTTCGTAATCAACAATATAGTTCTCGCATGAGCGAACACTACGTAATTACTAAGAATCAGATAGATGACATTAAAGACAGGCAGATTGATTTGTTGGTTAAAGATTCAAAATCAAATATTGAAATTAAGGTTCAAAGAGGAAAAGAAAAAAAAGGGATGATATTGATTTATGCACTTGATGAAAGAGGTACGACAAATGTCGATTTTGGTCTTCCAATTATTGGTTATAGCATTCATTTTCCTCAAATAGAAGATGAAATAAAAGTTTCATATACTTCAACCATAATTGATGATCTGGATAATATTCCTATGGAAGATGATGATAATCCTGAAAATCTCTAACACATGATTGATATTAAAGCTATTTGGGCTAATCAAATTCCAACAGGGGATATTATTATAAAAACAAGAATTGATGAAATTCTTAATTTTAAATGTTATGCTGCTACGAATCATATAACAGGCAGCCATTTATATATAATGGATATTTCTAGGAACACAATAATTCCTGAATTTAAGAGCTTTAAATTTAAAGGGTTACGGATTGAAATTTTTGATTTCAACAATACAAAAGAGTTAAATATTTATCTTTTAGATAACCAACTTAAGGACATTTTTAGTTTATTCATTGAAAATATCCTCCAAGATATATTGAATTGTGTGACAGAAAACGAGGCTCTGATACGAACCTCAAATGTTGTTTTAAAATGGAAAAAATTATTTGATACAATTAACTTTCAAGGCCTAACTTTAGAAAGACAAAAAGGGTTAATAGGTGAACTCTTAGTTTTTAATTCATTTATTGATGAAGATTTTTCAATAGATAATTTACTTGAAAGCTGGACCGGGCCAGATTTTGAAGATAAAGACTTTGTCTTTAACACCAAAGGTCTAGAAGTGAAATTTACTTCTTCCAAAACTCCAAAAATCAAAATTTCCAGTGAAAGACAACTTGACACCCAAAACTTATCGGAATTGTATCTTATTTTATATGTAGCAGAAGAAGTAAAAGACAGCGGATTTTCTTTAAATTCATTAATAGAACAAATTCGTTCTAAAATATTAAATCACCATAAGGCTTTAAAATTCTTTAACGAAAGATTATTACTTATTGGATACTTTGAGGATGATGTTGAAAATTACAACAGACAATATGCATTGAAAAACAGTTATAAATATTTAATTTCAGACAACTTTCCCAGAATAATTTCTTCAGATTTAGCATTAGGGGTTTTTAATACATCATATAGTATTGAACTTTCAGCCTGTGAGTCATTTCTAATCAATACCAAATCATTTCTAAAACTTATTAATTAATGGATCGAGGAATAAAAAATTATATTGAGGAAGTAAAATCTGATGTTGCTTCATATGTTTATTCGGATGGTCAAGGTGCTAGTTTTGAGGACAAATTCACTGAATATTGCATTGGTATTTTGGATGAAATTGGGAAATCAGAAGGTGCACGAGTCTTGTCATATATTCATCCTGATGCTCAGGGAAGAATTGACTGGAAAATTAATGGTTTTTGTCTTAAGGAGGAATTTAAAGATGATAACAAAAAAGTTTACTACGAAACTTTGGACCTCTTTATAACCTATTTTAATCATTCATCTTATGAATATAATATTTCCAAGGATGAATTTACGAAGTGTATAAATCAGATCAAAAAATTTCTAAATGCTGCATTAAAAGGTCATATTGATTACATTGATCCTGCACTTACTGATTTGAATGAGTTTGTAAAAATAATTTTTAAACAAAAAACTGAGTTTGATAGAATAAATATTTTCTTTTTACTCAATGGCAGCTCAAATCATGACATAGAGAAAATACAGATAAAAGGATTTGAAGACTTAGATATTTTCATAAATGTCTGGGATATTCCAAGATTCTATAAACTAAATGTATCAAAGAGTAACAGAGAACCAATTCCAATAGATTTTAAAGAGCTCATGAACGGGAGTGTGTCAGGAATTCAATGTTTAAAAGTCCCCGATTTAGCTGAACTATATGAATGCTATTTAGCAATTATTCCTGGAGTTGTACTTGCAAAATTGTATAAAGAATATTCTAATGAATTATTAGAAAACAACGTACGTGCGTTTTTAGGTCAAACAGGAAAATATAACAAAGGAATACGTGAAACAATTAGAAAAAAGCCACAAATGTTTTTGCCATACAATAATGGGATTACTGCAACTGCCGAAAATGTAGAAACAGTGATCATTGACAACCAACTATATTTAACAAAGTTGAACGATTTTCAAATTGTAAATGGAGGCCAAACAACAGCATCATTATTTCACACTCAAAAGAAGTTTAAAGATGCGGACCTAAGTAAAATATTTGTTCAAATGAAATTAACTGTAATAAAAGACAATGAACAAAAAAATATTGAAGTCCCAAATATTGCAAGATTTGCCAACTCTCAAAATAAAGTCTCCGAATTGGACTTATCATCTTTCAACCCATATTTTGTTCGAATAGAGTCATTATCAAGGAAGAAGTATGTTAATAATCCAGTCAATAAAAATCTATCAACCTTGTGGTATTTTGAACGAGTAAACGGCCAATATAAAGAGTCTTTAAATAAATTAGATGCAAATGATATACGAAAATTTAAAGAGCAGAATCCTACAAATCAAAAGTTAATTAAATCAGATGTGGCGAAATTTATTAATCTATGGGAACAAGAACCACACAATGTTTCTCTAGGTGCACAAAAGAATTTTATTCAATACACAAAAAAGACAAGTGAATTAGTTAAAAAGAATATACTGCCAGGTGATAATTTTTATAAAAAATTAATTGCTAATGCTATTGTTTTTAAAACTGTTGATAAACTTTTTGGAAGGAAAAATATAGATGCAATTGGAGACACCAACTTGAAATCTTTAACAGTTGCATATACTATATCATTTTTCCATTTTTTAACTAATAATAGGCTGGATCTCTGGAAAATATATGAAGAGCAGAAAATTGACAATAATCTTCAAATTGTCTTTAAAAGTATACTTGTTTTTGTTTTACAACACTTAATAAATAATGCAAATAACTCTCTAATTTCAGAATATGCTAAGAAAGAAAGTTCTTGGATTCGTTTAAAAGGAGAAACTTATACAATTGAATCCAATACAATAGAAAACTATTTAATATCCCTTGAAGAAGCTGACGAAAGAGAAAAAGAAAAAGAAAAAGACAATAGTAGCATAGAAGAAACTATTTTTTTGGTAAGTGAAATTTATAAGTTAGGGCTTAATTTTTGGGATGGGCTTAAACTTTATGTTGATAATAATATCATCGAGCATCTCGATTTTATTTCAGTATTTGACTTAGTTAAAAGATTGAAGGATCATTCTAATTTGACAAATAAAGACATAAGTACAGGCAAAAAAGGTATCGATTTTATTTCTGAAAACCCAAGTTTAATTGAGGAGATAAAATCTCTTTCACCTTTGGTTGATTATGAAGAAGTGGAAATAAAGGTCGCTTACGATAAAATGAAATTAATCTCAAAGGATGAATGGAATAAAATAATGGCCTTAGCTGAGCAAATTAAAATCTTTAACAATTTAGAATTGTCAAATCTTAAATCAATTCATAATTCAATAAGAAAAAATGAAATAATCAAGGAGCAGTCAATTCTCAAAGGATTTGATTCTATTAAAAAACTAAGAAAATTTGGAATAAAGTTCTAGGTGCATGATTTGATACTGATTTGTGGTCAATAACTTTTAGCTGGTGATCCTGCTTTTGAAAGGAAGAATCATGTCAATCCGAGCTTTGCCGACCTTCGGTTAAATTTTTTGTCACACTTTTTGCAAGCCTGACACCAATAGCATTACTTATCAGAAAACTTCAGGATTATCTTTTCGCGCCTCAAAGCCAAAGAACTATGACAACTTTGTTGCCTGTAGTTTTAAAGTTTCATATCGGATCATTTTTTGAATACTCCTGAGATAATTTTTAAAAAGATATAAAATATGTCGTATTCAGTTTCGAGATGCGAAATCACTTTCCTATTTTTGATTATTCAACAATAAATAATAATATCAATTCATAAAATGAAATTTCATATTATGAATACTGGTATTATAACGATTTACTTAACCTTATCGAAATGAATATACAAGCAGCACTGGAAGAAGTATGGTCACAAGATTATATAGCAGCGTTACCACCTTGGGTAAAAGAACGTGGATTTTCATATTCTGAAAATTTTATGGCAAAGAATGTTTTAATAACAGGATTCAATCCATCTTTTCGTTCAAGCGATAATGTAGACAATCACAGTTTTGATTTTCAGTACATTTTAAGTGATGATAAATGGGATAATTATTGGGGGTCATTGAAAAAAATTATTCACGATCCATTATCTAATATCGATCTTCGATCGCAAACAGCATATCTTGACATCTTTTATTTTAGAGAAATGACGCAAAGTCTTTTTAAAAATGAAATATTAAAAAGCAAAGAAGGTATTCAATTTGCTGTCGATCAATTAAAATTAACTCAATACGTCATTGAAAGGATAATTAAGCCCAAAATCATTATTGTTAAAAATAGAGAGTCTGCAGCATATTGGGGAAGATATGCAGATAATGGCATAATCTGGATGGGATACCATCTTGATTATGTGGGGAATTTGTCATGTGGTGATGTATATAAAATAATAGGATTAATCGATTCATCGGAAAGAATCTTACCTGAAATTCATGAAACAAACTTAATAGATTCTAAAATTCTATTTACTCATCATATCAACCAATACACCCCCAAAATTAAACGTCCTACCGCATTATTAATCAATCAATTAATGGATTAGTTTTCTCCAATAGTAAAAGAAAAGGCAATTATCATGTCGGAATATGGCAGTGTGATTCTCAACAAATTAGCATTGGTTATTGGCTTGGGCAGTGGTGCTTGCAAAGCATTAAATCACAACTATTTGTGCAAGAAGGTTTATGAAATCGATTTTTTGGCAATTGACACTGACAAACATGCTTTAGCCAGATTAGATATTCCTAAAAACCAACAATTGATTATAGGGAAGAATTTGACGATGGGCATAGGTACAGAAGCTAAGCCGGAACTTGGAAGAGAATCGGCTATTGAAAGTATTAATACATTAAAAAAGATTATTTCCAAAGATTACAAGATTGTTTTCATTCTTGCCGGAATGGGCGGAGAAACAGGAACGGGAGTCGTGCCAATTATTACTGAATTATGCCATAATTTAGATTGTATCGTTATTACAATCGTTTCAATACCAGGTCATTTTGAAGGTAAAATTATAAATGGAAACATACAAAATAGAATTGATTTACTAACTCGATTCTCAGATATTGTTTTAAAGCTTTCAATTGATAGTATTGCTAATTCTCATAAAAATCTATGCTCTGCTCAAATTTTTCAATGCTCTGATTTATTTTTTAAAGCTCCAATTGATGTCATACTTAGGATGTTTTTATTTACGAAACACTCCATATATCCGAATATCGATTTAGATGATATAAAAACGGTAATTCAAGGAGCAAATGGGGTGTCAGCAGTAATCTCTGGTATCGGTAATGGTAAAAATCGTATTAAGGAAGCATTACTTGATATGTTTGATTCTCCTTATTTGTTGGATTTTAAAATGGTATCAGTCAATAGTATTTTAGTTTTCACGGAATCAGGCATTAAGAATGAAATTACAATGGCAGAAATTGGAAAAATAATAGATTATCTACAGGAAGAAATTGGAAATGATACTGTAATTATTTGGGGAAGTGGCTTTGATGCAGATTTAAAAGCTGAAATCAGAATAAGTGCTTTACTTAGCCCGAAACTCCCCTTGTTTGAGAAATGACAACAACTAAAGAATTGGGTTTGCTACCATAGTGTGTCCCAACTATCCCCACGCTTTGGTCTCATTTTTTGTCACACTTTTTGCTTCCCATCACACCAATAGCACATTGTCTTTTCGTTCCTCAAATCCAAAGAGCTATGCCAATCCACCAGGCAAAAAGCCGCGTCTCTCCAACCACCTCCACCGTTCCGCTTGTGCCAAAAAAATCAACCCCAAAGCTACTGGCTCATAATGGCTTCTCTAAGCCAGAAACCCCTGACCGCCTTAGAAAAGCGCATTATGCCCAATAGCCGCTTAAACCCCACGCACTCGGTATTCGATCAGCAGCATTTCAATCAACATTGATGCCAATAAACACCTCTAAAGCCCCACCACCCGTTTAATGTGCAGGACATGAATTATTTACGGCCAACGCCTGCGGCAGGTGGCTTCCGCTTCTCTCCATAACACTCCAGGGCTGCACTCCGTTTCGCCACCTTCCGTTACCTTCCGTTCATTGTCAGCCTCCAGCCTCGGCACACACGCAAGAGTGCTTCCATTCATTCCATTTCGCTCAGGCCAACCCGCCGTTTCATTCTGCTCCCCTTTGGCTTTACAACCCACAATCCGGAACTCAAAGCCAAAACGGGAAGCTCCATTCCACCCAACCCAATTCGCTACTTTTCATTCAGTCATCACACTTGCTTTTCCACATGCCAACAGGCGGTATGCCCTGCGGTATTGTTTGCCCCAAATAAGCAGAGCAGCCTGCTATTGGTATGAGAATAACTTCCTTCACACATTCCATTGCCAGTTATTACCCATACCAACAGCATATCATCATCATCGAAATTTGTAATTTCCTTTAAAAAAAAAAAATTTTTTTTTTTTGAGCGGATAGCACGAGGTCATGAACCACCCCCCCCCGGTCGCCAAAAGAAAAGTCAAATTGTTTTTTGAGCATTCACTTAGTAATTCAGGTCGAAATCAAAAAAAAAATCGAGAATACAGCAGATTTAATTTTCAATTTATTTGGAATAGACTTGGTCAGTATCACACCGTTCAGCGTGTACTAAAAAATATAAAAATCGAATAAAAGATATTGATTTAAATATTGGGCATCCTATATATGAATCAACAAATTATATCAATATTTTAAGCTTACTGCTCGAAGTGCAATTCTTTCTTCTTATTTGAAAATCTTGTGATTCAAGTCCAAAATTAGTATAGGAATACTGCAATAAATGATTGATAATGATTACCTTTACGCGTATTAATTAGTTCTAAATAATATATATCTATTAACCTATCTTCTCGGATTCATGCATGTAAACCAACAGGTAAACCAGAAGAAAATTGAAAATAAGAATAGGCTAATAAAAGCTTGATTAACTAATAGTTGCGAGATGCAAGAGTGGCTGAATTGGCACGCCTGGAAAGCGTGTGAACCTCTAAAGGGTTCCGCGGGTTCGAATCCCGCTCTCTCCGCAGCTTAAAGAGCCGGTTTTAACCGGCTCTTGCTTTTGATAAAAACCCTTTCTCACTCTGAGTATTTCTTTCAGTGTAAATCCGTATCAATCCGCGAAATCCGTGCTTAAGCAAAAAATGCGTTTCTTTGTACCCATATAAAATCCATCTGAAATGAAATTT
>Ga0302292_1000957_pt1 | contig 19377 bp, 24 predicted proteins | sample III_Fen_N2_1_FD_194553 | JGI IMG/M metagenome (GOLD analysis project Ga0302292, IMG submission 194553) | Peat permafrost microbial communities from Stordalen Mire near Abisko, Sweden - III_Fen_N2_1 | ecosystem: Environmental > Terrestrial > Soil > Wetlands > Permafrost | place: Sweden: Abisko...
TACAACCAATGCGGGTTACTACGAACAAACGTACAACGATCCTTCTTACGGGAGAAACTTAGATCAGCGTTTGTTTAGCCTTGAAAAAAACAACATCACCACACTTCAAATGGATATGGTGCGTATCATAAAAAGCAAATGGCGCACCGAAAGCGGTTTGAAATTGATTCATCGCAACATGGGAGTAGATACACATTCCGATTCGCGCGATACGGCCGGTGTTTTTCAATCAGACACGCTTGCTTTCTTCAATTACGAATACACCGAGCGCATTTATTCCGGTTATGGAATTGTAGGTAGAGCAATCAACAAGTGGAAATTTCAATTGGGCGTACGTTTAGAACAAAGTTTTCAGGAACCGAATTTGATTTCCAAAAACGAATCGTATACCAACAAGTATTTCAACGTATTTCCTTCAGGGCACATTCGCTACGAAATCAAAAAAGGCTCGGAGATCTCTTTGGGATATAGTAAACGCATCAATCGTCCGTCTTCCGACAACTTAAATCCGTTTACGAGTTATGCCGATCCGTACAACTTGCGAAGAGGAAATCCGGCTTTGCGTCCTGAGTACATTCATTCCGTTGATTTGAGTTTCGACTACACGCAAAAGAAATGGTCGGTGACTGCTTCGGCTTACCAGCGTTATTCGTTGGAAGTGATTCAGCGAGTGAAAGTGTTCTATGCCGACGGAACTTCTGCCGGAACCTTTGCCAATATCAACAGCAGCACCAGTTCGGGTGGAGAATTGATTTTCCAGTTCCGACCATTGCCTATTTGGCGAAATACCTTGTCTGCCAATGGAAACTACGTCATCTATAAAGATGACAATCCGTCAGCTAACTGGAATCGTCAAGGATTCATTTGGGGAATGAAGTTCTCGTCTTCCATCGAATTGTGGAAACGCACACTTACGATGCAAGTCAATGGTCGTTACAACGCGCCATCGATCACAGCACAAGGACGTATGCAACCACGCGGTTCGGTTGAATTTTCTGCTGAAAAATCATTTAAGGAAGGAAAATGGGCCGTAGGTACGCGTGTTTCCGACATTTTTAACACGCAAGGGTTTAACTTCGAGGTAGAACAACCTACCATTGCACAGCGCTCCGAATTCAAATGGTTAACACGTCGTGTCTACATCACGTTGCGTTACAAATTCGGTCGAAGCGACTTCACTGATCGTAAAAAACCGAGCGACCAGCCAAGTGGTGGAGGAGGATTCGATTTTTAATCTCTTGTCTCAAAACGAGAATGATTTTCTCAATTTGAAAGGAAGAAATACGTTACTTTTTCGATAGCGATGTCATTACTTGTTCAGACGGTTGCTGCGGTAGCAAGTGATGGCCCAAGCGAATCAAGGCTTTGTCAAACGGACTCTTGTCATTTTTCTTGTTCAAGTTGTTTTTACGTGTTTTCATGACGGATAATTTTATGGAAAATAGTCAAGAACTATGCCTTTTTTAGTAACGTTGATTTGATGGTTGGTTTCACTGATTTGCAGGTAATAAAAATGAATTGAAAGTATTTCATCATTCATGTTGACTATTCCTTAAAAGAACACTAATTTTGTACCCCTTAATTAGCATCATTATATGATAGACTCTGAATTGTTCGAGGCAAAAAAATTATACCCGTTTCAGGAAAAAACAGTTGCCATTATCATGGACGAACTGGAGAAAAATGGTGCAGACTTCAACTTGCTGTTTCAGCTACCTACGGGTGGTGGAAAAACCGTTATCTTCTCGGAAGTAGCGCAACAGTACATTCAAAAGCACCAGAAAAAGGTGTTGATTCTCACCCACCGAATCGAGTTATCGGTTCAAACTTCACGTCAACTTTCGGCTATTGGTATAGCCAATAAGGTGATTAGCAGTGAAGTGAAAAATTTGGTCGACGAAGATCATTACCCGTGTTACATCGCTATGGTGGAAACACTCAACAACCGTTTGCAGGAAGATGAAAATTTTGTGGATGGGGTAGGATTGGTCATTGTGGATGAAGCGCACTACAATAGTTTCCGGAAAATCTTCCAGTACTATGCCGGCGCTAATATCCTTGGTGTAACAGCAACACCTTTGAGTTCCAATAAAACATTGCCACTCAACGACCATTACAACAAGCTCATTGTAGGTGAAAGTATTTCTTCGCTGATCAATGGCGGTTATTTGGCCGATGCCGAAACATTTACCTACGATGTCAACCTTCACGGACTGAAAATCGGTTCCAACGGAGATTTTACCGTAAGTAGTAGTGAATTGGTGTATGGTAACTACTTCATGCAGGAAAAACTCTTGTTTGCTTATGAAGAAGTAGCTATCGGTGATAAAACGTTGATTTTTAATTCGGGGATCGAAACGTCATTACGCGTGGAAGAAACCTTCAAAAAACGCGGATTTAAGATTCGTCACTTGGATTCTACCTTTAGTGATAAAGATCGTAAAGACGTACTTCACTGGTTCAAACACACCAAAGATGCCATTTTGACATCGGTGGGAATTTTGACAACCGGTTTTGATGAGCCTACAGTTGAAACGATCATTCTGAATCGCGCTACACGTTCATTGACCTTGTATCACCAAATGATTGGTCGTGGATCGCGCCGTTTGCCTAAAAAGGACAAGTTTAGATTAATCGACCTTGGAAACAATGTTCGTCGTTTCGGAATCTGGCAAGATTACATTAACTGGCACGATGCATTCCGTTTTCCAGATCGTTTCCTCGAATCGCGTTTGTCAGAAGATGACGATTTGGAATTTGAAGTGGAATTTGAATTCCCGAAACACATGGAAGAGTTGGTAGACACCAATTTCTTAGAAGCATTCAGCATGCGCGATGTGTATTATGAATGTCTGGATAAAGGCGATAAAGGAAAACAAGCGGTTGATATGTCGCTCAAGAACCATTGCGAGGGAATTGCCCGTGTAACCAATGATTTTGAACGTGCGCTGAAAGTACAGGAAGCATTGCAAGAGCACATTGAGCACCGATTAAAGACATATACCAAGTGCATCGCAAAAAGCACCCCGAATTATTTCAAATACCTGATGGAAACCTATAATCGTCAGTTGCGCCAAGAATTGCGCATGGCCTTGGATGATATCGAGGAAAACGATAATTAATGGATAATATGATTGTTTGTAGGCACGGGACGCATCCCGTGCCTACATATCATGACGCATCCCGTGCCAAAACAACATATTTCATTCAATAATTCAACAACGAACAAAAATGCCCACGATTTATCGTGGGCATTTTTGTTATGCATAAATATCAATTCAATAATTCAACAGCAATTCCACCGTATCAAACGGCTGTGTTACGATCGATTTGGGGCCGTTATTCACGGTATTCAACACCCAGTAATAATAACTGTAGGTGGTGTTGCCATCGTTAATACAATAAATAGCAGTGTCAACTGCACCATATAAGTATTGTTCACCACCGTAGCAACATTCTGCACAGTCTGATTTTCCGTTTTGACGGATGTACTTCAATTCATCAGCCGCATCAGGCATAAGATTCACAAAACGCAATTTCACCCACGATTTGGCTGTTGTTGATAAATTACGGGTATTGGTTTCAGATGTACTCAAGCTTTCGGCTGTAAAGGCATCAGATAATTCGAAGTACTGATTCTTGTTTACAATAATGACATATTGTTCAATTTTATCCCGATCAAATGTAAAGGAATACTTTCCGTCGCTTCCAGTTGTAACCGTGCCGATCAATTGGCTTGGTGTAGAAGAACCAGCAGGTGTACCATATAATTGCACCGTTGCGCCCGAAAGTGCTTGTGAAAAACTTGCGTCAGTCACAATTCCTTCAACCGTATAAGAAATCTTTTTTTTCTTACAAGCACCAAAGCTTATTCCAAGCAACACAATCAGTGTGAAAACAGTGTATTTCATAGAGTTATTAATTTCGATTTAAAGATACAATAATTCTGATTTAGTATAAATACCGATGAATAATTGGTTGTTTCAGCACCTTCAACAGCTAAATGTTATTAAAAAAAACGATCATTTTTTAACAATTATTGTGGTACGTTTAAAATTGGTGCTATATTCGTCACTGTAACTCAAAACTTAAATAAGTATGTCAGAAACATTAGACACAAACGGAGGGGCACCTCAAGGTAAAGGACAAGCACTAACAGGATTTATCCTTGCATTAGTTGCTTTAGTATTGTCATCAGTAATTGCAACTATCACTACAGGTATGATCATGACAGGCGGTAGCGCTTGGTTGATGTATGTATGGGATGCTCTTGCAGTAGTTAGTATCATTCTTTCAGGAATGGGTATGTCTAAACTTGGTAAAACAGGTGGTAAAAAAGGTCTTGGTATCGCAGGTCTTATCATCGGTATCGTTGCTTTGGTTTGGTGTATCGTATTAACTCTTGGTTTAAGTGTAATCGACGCTGGTGTTGATGGTGCTCAAGGTGATTTGCAAGAATTACGTCAAGAATTGAATAACATGTAATCCATTGTTATAAGTAACTGAAAAGGCTGCCTTGGGTAGCCTTTTTTGTTTTATACAGGGGGATTCGTTCTCTTTTTATTGTTCAAACAACCAAAAACAGTAAACATGTCAGATGTATTAGATCAATCGTATGAGCAAGGACCGGCAAAACGCCCTATATTCCTTACTGTATTGTGTATTTTAACTTTTGTGAGTTGTGGACTAACATTTGTAACAGATGTCTATGGTTTATTGACCGCAAAGCAACAACAAGAATCATTGGAAAAATCACTAAAGGTGATGGATCAACTTCAGAGTAATGATCAGATGCCTGAGTTGTTTGGTACGATGACAGATGGGGCCGCTAAAATGGCTGAGTGGACCACTACTGCACACTATCTTTCTTTAGGTAATGTATTTATTTGTCTCGCCGGTGCATTGTTGATGTGGCGCTTGAGAAAAATGGGGTATTTCATTTATATTTTCGGACAGATTTTACCTTTTATCTCGCTTGTGGGGATGTATTCAGTTGTTCAGGATGTGCCATTATTAGGCTTGGGTACGATCATTTCAGGTGTTTTCTTAGGCATTTTCGCCATTGCTTTCATCATCATGTATGGTGTCAACGTTAAACACATGCGTTAATTGATGATTCATTATGCAAGGTGATTTTCTAGACCAGGATTTGGGCGAAGAAAAATTATTCGATCGTCCGGTATTCTTGACATGTTTGTGCATTCTTACATGGTTGGGGTGTTGGTTTATTCTGTTGTACTATGCCTTCCGGATTTACAAAATCAATGATGTAGAAGGAGATGTGTTTGTTCCGTTAACCTTGGAAATGGAGTATCTCCTCATGAAAGTGAGTATTGTTACAGCCATTATCAGTGGTTTTGGTACCTATTTGATGTGGCACCAGCGACGATTAGGTTTTTTTATTTACCTCTTCGGTCAAATAGCCACCTGCGCCTTCGGATTGTATGTTTATTTGCTGGATAAAAACATAAATGTGCCGACAACTTATTATTTTACTGCCTTTTACGTGGCACAATTGGGATTTGTAGTATTATATTCTCTCAATTGGAAAGCACTTAATAACACTAGATGATGGACGAACTCGATATAGTAGATGAATTGGAAGTAAATGTAAATCGCGGTCGGTCTACATTTTTGATGGTGTTGTGCATCCTCACATGGGTTGGAAGCGGATTGGCAATCATTTATTATGGTTATGCGTTTTTCTTTTTGTCGGCTTTTTCCAAAATCACAAAATCTATTGGGGCTGGTAATGAGGTTAGTAACACCTTTAATTGGTTCATGTGGCAATACCTTGTAAGTGCAATCGGGTGTGTTTTTTGTATAGTAGGAGCGGTGTTGATGTGGAAGTTGAATAAATTGGGATTTTATATCTACTTATTGGGGCAAGCGGTTCCGGTATTACTCAGTTTCTATATTTCATTGGTGATTGGAGGTAAATTTGGTTCGGAAACACTCTTTTTCGCTATCTTACCCAATGTAATTCCGATAGGCTTTGTGATCATGTATGCCATTCAGCTGAAGGATATGCGTAAATAACTTTTTAATAGTTAAAATCAATTGTATGACAACAGGTTTATTAGGCGGAGCGCTTATTATAACAGTAGTTCTTCTTGCCGGAATTATTATTTTGTATGTTTTTTATTTAAAAAATTTACAAGAATTACTCAATGAAGTTTCACCGGATAATCGACAAGTACCTTCGGCCAATGTTTGGTTAATGTTTATTCCATTATTCAATATTGTTTACCGATTTATTTTGTATCCGAAAATCAGTGAGTCATTACGATTAGAGTTTGATGAACGTGAAGCTCCTAAAGATGGCGATTATTTAAAAGGTCTTGGACTAACTTTAGGTATATTAGGTGTAGTGAATATTATTCCTTTTGATGCTTTAAAGTCAATCACTTCTCTAGGTATTTTAGTGATTTGGATCGTTTATTGGGTGAAAACGGCTGAAATGAAAAACCAATTGCGGTCTATGCAAAAAGGCAATGGCGTGCGCTTATCCAACCGCGAAGATCTATTGGATTAGTCAGCTATTGAGGTGATAGTGAACTAAAATCAAACAATTGCACGATTTTTTTATACCTTCGCGCCTCTAAAACGTATAAAATGGATGATTTATTAGATAATCGTTCTTCCAATCAAGGAGGAGGTTACCAAAGTAGTAATGTTCCAAATGCAGCAGCAGTGTTGGTATTGGGAATTATTTCAATTGCAACTTGCTGGTTGTATGGAATACCGGGTATAATTTGTGGTATCATTGCTTTGGTATTGCACAAAAAAGATAAAATGGTTCACGCCACAGACCCGCAACGTTATGATAATTCATTCAAAACATCAAAAGCTGGATTTATTTGTGCCATCGTTGGTACTTCTTTATCAGCATTGTGGATATTGTACATCATTATCATGTTTGCGATTCTTGGAACAATGGCTTCTGGGTTTAGTCGCTACTAAACACGATTTGTTAATCGTTCGTTTCGAATGATTCCTTGTTCCTGGAAAGAAACTTTTGGCGTTGAGTGCCCTGCTTGTGGTACTCAACGCTCTTTTTTTGCCCTAACACAAGGCGATCTGATTGATAGCATCGTATTGTTTCCGGCATTGCTACCAATGATTGCACTTGTCACAATAACCATCATTCATCTTATCAAACCCTTTCAAAGCGCCCCAAAATGGATTATCCGTTTGGTGATTCTTACCGGAATATTGATGGTGGGAAATTGGATTTTAAAAATGGCTATTTAGTTTTTTACCACAAAGGCACAAAGCTTTTTTTGATGAACGCGACTTGTTAAGGACACAAAGGTGTTCTACATAAGTTCCTTTGTGGTCTTTCTAGCAAGTTAAACTTGTCATTTTTCTTTGTGCCTTTGTGGTAAAATATACAGAGAACTTCAAACCTATGTTGTCTGCGAGCTAAAGCGGTATCCTTTGCTAATCCGCACAAAAAGTTATCTTTGTTTCTTATTAATTAAGGAATATGTCAGACGATAAAAAGATCATTTTTTCGATGGTGGGTGTTTCGAAAGTCACCCCGCAAGGGAAACAAATCATTAAAAATATTTACCTGTCGTTTTTCTACGGAGCAAAAATCGGAATCATCGGTTTGAACGGCTCGGGGAAATCGACTGTCATGAAGATCATTGCAGGCTTGGATAATGCTTACCAAGGCGATGTGGTGTTTGCTGACGGTTATACCGTGGGTTATTTGCCCCAAGAACCGGAACTGGATCCAAAAAAAACGGTGAAGGAAGTGGTGATGGAAGGCGCTCAGGAAACGGTTGATGTGCTGAAAGAATACGAAGAGATCAACAATTCGTTTATGGACGAAGAAATCCTGAACGATCCGGATAAGATGGATAAACTGATTGCTCGTCAGGGAGTTGTTCAAGACCGTATCGATGCATTGGATGCTTGGGAATTGGACCAAAAATTGGATCGCGCGATGGATGCTTTGCGTTGTCCGCCGGATGATCAGTTGATCGGAACACTTTCGGGTGGTGAAAAACGACGTGTGGCTCTTTGCCGTTTGTTGTTGCAAAATCCTGATATCTTGTTGCTGGATGAGCCTACCAACCACTTGGATGCGGAGTCAATTGACTGGTTGGAACAACATTTACAACAATATCAAGGAACAGTGATTGCTGTAACCCACGACCGTTATTTCTTGGATAATGTAGCCGGTTGGATTCTAGAACTCGATAGAGGAGAAGGTATTCCGTGGAAAGGAAATTACACGTCTTGGTTAGAGCAAAAAGGAAATCGCTTGAAAGACGAAGAAAAAAGCGAATCGAAACGTCAGAAAATGTTGGCGCGCGAGTTGGAATGGGTGCGTATGAATCCGAAAGGACGTCACGCTAAAAACAAAGCACGTTTGACCAATTACGATAAAATGATGTCGGAAGAACTCAAAGACAAGGAGGTGAAATTGGAAATCCCAATTCCAAATGGTCCGCGTTTGGGGAACAATGTCATCGATGCCAATCATGTAATGAAGTCGTTTGGAGATAAATTGTTGTACGATGATTTGAATTTCAGCCTTCCTCCTGCAGGAATTGTAGGTGTTATCGGACCAAACGGTGCAGGTAAAACCACGATCTTTAAAATGATCATGGACGAGTTGCAACCCGATGGCGGTTCGTTTGCCGTTGGTGAAACAGTGAAAATCGGTTACGTAGATCAAACACACAAAGATATTTCACCCGAAAAATCAGTGTTTGAGGTAATTGGTGGTGGAAATGACTTCATCGAAATCGGTAACCAAAAGTTCAATACACGCGCCTACTTATCGAAATTCAATTTCGCAGGTTCCGATCAAAGTAAGAAAGTAGGCGTGTTATCCGGTGGAGAGCGCAATCGCTTGCACTTGGCTATGACTTTAATGACCGAAGCTAATGTGTTACTACTCGATGAGCCAACCAATGATATCGATATCAATACCTTACGTGCATTGGAAGAAGGAATTGAAAGTTTTGCAGGTTGCGCCGTAGTCATTAGTCACGACCGTTGGTTCTTGGATCGTATTTGTACCCACATCTTGGCTTTTGAAGGCGATTCGGAAGTGGTTTGGTTTGAAGGAAGTTATTCCGAATACGAGGAAAACAAACGCAAACGCTTAGGCGATGCCGGTCCGAAACGTATCAAGTACCGTAAATTGGTGAAATAGAATGTATCCGGGGATTTCAGAACGCATAAAATCCATGTTTATGGATCAAGTGGTGATTATATTTTTATTATTGATCTCATCGTCAATAATAGAAGCCAATCCCAATATGCCAAGATTCGTAAATATTGGATTATTCAGTTTGTTATTTATCTATGATCCGCTCACTACCAGTCTATTTGGCGGCACTATTGGTCATTACATGGTTGGAATTAGAGTAAAGCGGCAAGAGAATGATACGCGAAATATACTTTTTCCGATGGCTGTGTTGCGAATGATTGTGAAATACGTTTTGGGTATTTTTTCATTTATTTCAATGTCAATGGGAGGACGGTCTTTAGCCATCCATGATTACGTTTCAGGATCTGTAGTTGTTTACAAAAAAAAGGATGATAATGAGTAATGATCCGCTGCATGGAATAACCTTGGAACGCATTGTAACCGAATTGTATGAATTGTACGGTTGGGAACATTTGGGGTATTTGATTCCGGTCAACTGTTTCAATCACGAACCAAGTGTGAAATCGAGCTTGAAGTTTTTACGTAAAACCCCTTGGGCACGCAAGAAAGTAGAAGATTTGTACGTGGATAGAATTATTAATAAGAAATGAATGAGTTGCTGAGTTTCTAAGTTTTTGAGTTGGATGATCCTTTCAAACTCAAAAAACTTACAAAACTAACAAACTCAAAAAACTAAAAACATGGAAGTAAGAAACTTAGAACCCAACGCATTGTGGAACCACTTTGCAGATTTGAATGCAGTGCCGCGTCCTTCGAAAAAAGAAGAGCGTGTCATTCAATTTATGAAAGATTTCGGGAATTCTCTCGGATTGGAAACTATTGAAGATCATATCCATAACGTAATCATCAAGAAGCCTGCTACTGCCGGAATGGAAGGTAGACAAACTATTGTGATGCAATCGCACTTGGATATGGTGCACCAAAAGAACGAAACAACGGTGTTTGATTTTGATACGCAAGGTATTGAAATGCTGGTTGACGGTGATTGGGTACGCGCGAAAGGAACAACACTTGGTGCTGATAACGGTATCGGTGTAGCGGCAATTATGTCGGTATTGGCGTCGAAAGACATTCCGCATCCTGCAATTGAAGCGCTTTTCACCATTGATGAAGAAACAGGAATGACCGGTGCAATGAAAATTGATTCGAAGAATATTTCAGGAACTATTTTGTTGAATCTCGATACGGAAGATGACGATGAATTGTCGATCGGATGTGCGGGTGGTATTGATACCAATACTTCAATGAAGATTGCTTTAGAACCTGTGAATGAAGATACTGTCGTTTACGAAATAAAACTACGCGGTTTATTGGGTGGACATTCCGGAATGGACATTCACCTTGGTCGTGCAAACGCCAATAAATGCATGAATCGTTTGTTGTATCACTTGGTTTCTTTGGTCGATTTACAACTTATGAGCTTAGAAGGCGGAAGTTTGCGCAACGCGATCCCGCGCGAATCAACAATTTTGGTAGCTGTTCCAAAAGATGATAAAGCTGCTTTCATGACAGCTTACGAAGCGTTTACGCAAACCTTAAAAACGGAGTATAAGTCGATTGAAACCGAGATGACATGGACGATCACTGAAACGTCTACCGACTTACAAGCGGCTACTCATGCAGATTTCGAACGGATCTTAAATGCAATTTACGCAGTTCCGAACGGTGTGTTCAGAATGAGTCCGGATATTGCCGGCTTGGTGGAAACTTCAACCAGTTTGGCAAAAATCAGCATGGCCGACGGAAAATTCACAACCCAATCTTTGCAACGTAGTTCGGTTGAATCAACCAAAGCAGATGTTGCCAATGCTGTAAGAACGGCATTTGAAAGTGTTGGAAGTGCGGTGGTACAAAACGGAGAATATCCGGGATGGCAGCCGAATCCGAATTCTGCTATTTTAAGTGTAATGGCCGATTTGTACAGAACAAAATTTAAGGATGAACCACAAATCAAGGCATGTCACGCCGGTTTGGAATGCGGAATCTTGGGAGATCACTTTCCGGGAATGGATATGATTTCATTTGGTCCGAATATTCGTGGAGCTCACTCGCCAGACGAATGCGTACAAGTTTCTTCGGTACAGAAATTCTGGTCGTATTTATTGGATGTGCTTCAGGCTATTCCTGCCAAAACCAATTGATTTGCAGCACGATCCGCAACACGAATTGATGGTTCTTGCCCGAACAAAAATGCCTTTCGGTAAATATGAAGGGCGTTATTTGGCGCATTTGCCCGAGCATTACCTGGTTTGGTACCATCAAAAAGGATTTCCAAAAGGAAAACTGGGCCAACAACTCGGGCTGATGTACGAAATCAAGCTCAATGGTTTGGAAAAACTGATTTTACCGCTGGTTCCGAAAGGGTAGATTACATTTAATGATATAGAGGGGCTTTCCTCGAATGATGGCGTGTCTAAATGGATGCGCCTTTTTTTGTCGATACTTGTTCAACCGCGACTATTGTGGGTAATGGATTTATGCGATTAATGAAAATCATTTAATCGATTCATTGGTAGGATGTAAACGTTTTTTTTAGTTTTGCAATCAACAGTCAATGAGGCAGATGTTTCGTTGGAACCATTATCAGTTAAATGTCGCGGACACGCATCAAACATCGGTCGGAGTTTCATGAGCAAACAAGGTATAAACTTGTGTGGAATCTATGCATGATGTTTATCGTGTTGCTTTCATTGATTTCTGTTGTGAATTTCACCAACCCCCATTACAATGCAGTTCCGGATTTTTTTGCAGTTGGAGTAGCGGTAGTAGGTCTCATTGTATTGGCGAAAACCAAAAACTATCGATTGGTTGGTTATTTGGCTTCGTTTAGTGGTTTCATTATTATCACAACTGCGTTTTTTACGCTAAATGCATTACACTATACTACTCCGGGGTGGATGATCGTCAATATTATTTTCACCTATTTTGTCTTAGATAAGTTGTGGGGAGCAATGATGCTGATTGCACATTTCATAGTCTTTTTCATTTACTTGTTTTATTTCCACAATGACAATGTCCAAGCAATTTTGCCTTACAAAACGGCGGACATCATGGTATTTGTGATGGAATATGGCATTATTGCGCTGGCGATCGGAAACCTGTTGCACATGTATATGCGAACCACGAATTATTCCGAAGAACGATTGACTTCCAACAATCAGCTTTTGTTAGAACAAAATAGCTTGATAACGAAACAGAACGAGGAAATGGAAATCATGCTCAAAGAGATTCATCACCGCGTAAAAAATAATCTGCAAATCATTACCAGTTTATTGCGCTTGCAGGCCGAGAATAACAACCCGACGCATCGTGCTATTTTCGACGAAGCGATAGATCGGGTGAATGCTATGGCAATTATTCACGAGAAAATTTACAAATCGGATGCTTTGTCGAATTTTGATCTGGAACAGTATCTGACGGCTTTATCAAACGACTTGCTCCGAAATTATGCTATCGATAAAAAGATTAATGTCGAAATGGACATCAACACAAGTACGGTTTATTCAAAAAATATTGTCCCGTTGGCTTTGTTGTTCAATGAGTTGATTTCCAATTCGATCAAACATGCGTTCAATGATCAGCCTGAACCGAAAATTGGTGTTTCGATTAAAAGTGAAGACGATCGATTGCTTAAAATGGTCTATACCGATAACGGAAAGTGGGTTGAAAACGAGGAAGCTTCTTTCGGTCGGGAATTGATTGAGGCGATGACACATCAAATGGATGGACATTTCGAGCGAATTATTTCGGAAAGTGGTACCGAATATAGGTTCGAACTCGTAAATTTGAAGTAATAAACTTCATCCGAACACAACGCGTAATTCATGCAGGATTCCCTTCAGTTAATCATCGATAGTATCTGGGAAAGTGAATCGTATGAATTTATAGTTGATTCGTTAAATCATGTGGCTTCTGATAATAGTTATGCTCAGGAAGCTGAGAATGAGAGTTTGTACAAAACTTTTTTAGCCGTTACGAGTGTTGTGGCCATTTTCGGAACCTTTATTTATTTGCAATTCATCAATAAAGTATACTGGGATAGAGGTGTGTATCCTCCGTTTAAGTTAAATCGACCGGTAAACAGGTACGATGCGGTGGTTTATCTGGCTGTCATTATCATTCGCCAGGATTCAACGCAACAATATGACAAACGCGTTTTTCTCAAAGATTTTATGTTCAGGAATTACCGAGATGTCAAGAGAAACTTAAACGAATCAATCAGTTTAGCGTGCGGACGCATGGTTTCCACCAAATCGGTTTCATATTGGTTGAATAAATACATGACCGTAGAAGCGGAGAAAACGAAATTACTTGATTTTCTGGTAAACCTAGCGGCACTTGATGGACAAATCGGGCCAAGAGAACAGGCTGAATTGCGCGTTTTTTGTCAACAAATGAAGCTTTCCGAAGCATTACTAGAACAATTGATGATCCAATACCGACGTGCGCGAGCGGAAAAATTACACGAAGAACAGCAACGATCGACGAAACGAACAGTTTACGCTTCAGTAAGCTTGAAAGAAAAACACATGGCTACGTTGGAACTATCCGGAGATTTTACGGAGGAAGCATTGAAAAAAGCGTACCGTAAACTGGCAAAAGCCTATCATCCAGACGTTGCAGTTGCTAAAAACGAAGCTGAATTAGCCGCTTTACAACAACGTTTTTTGGAGATTCAGGAAGCCTATGAATTCTTAAACGATCAATTATGATTGCACTGGTTGTTGGGGGTGTAATTATGGGATTGATCGTGTTAGTGATCTTACTTCGATCTAGGTCCGGAAAAACGGAAGAACAACCTGAGGGCGAAATGCCTGTTCACTGGCGCTATTCTGACCGTAATGTGATGTTGGTATACATTTATCTTTCGGGATGGCTGGTGCGCAAATCGCCGAGAGATGCCACAAAACGAAATGATTTTATTCGCGAATATTTCAAGGAACGATTCAAAGGAGTGGTGTTTGATACGGCAGAAGAAATGCAGCGATCACTGAATTATCCGGTACATGTGCGAAGCATAGCCAATTGGGTCAATAAACGCATGCGCAAACCCAATGAACGCAAACAATTGATGGATTATCTCATTGCATTGGTGTGCGATCAGGAACGAAACTCGCAGATGCAAGTCGTGGCATTGATGCGTTTAGCCGATTTGATTGGCATTCAGTTGGCGTATGTTGAACAGCAAATAAACTGGTATCGTGAACGTTACAATCCGGATGCAGAACCGGATCCGATGATGGATTTATTGGTCAATCGTCCGTACAAACGCCGAAACGCGCTAAAATGCCTGCAGTTAAATGATCCAATCACGATAGCAGATCTGAAAAAAGCGTACCGCACGCTCGCAAAACAATTTCACCCCGATGCCTTGCATGATGCATCCGAAGTTGAGCAACAGCAGGCCGAGCAGCGTTTTCGTGAAATGCAGGAAGCGTATGAGTATTTATTGAACGAGGAAGGCTGATGGAAATTATTGTTGCCATTATTGGATGCGCTCTTTTTGTGTTCATACTCTCTTTAACAGTGGATCATAAAAAAGAAGAGGAGCGGTTGGAAATGCCTTATAGTAAGGGTAATGTGTTGTTCATTTATACTTATTTGGCCGGTTGGATCATGAAAAAGAATGTGAGGAATTCGCGTGAGAAAATGCAGTTTATTCACCTTTATTTCAAGCGCCACTTTAAAGGAGGTTATAGTGTCTCGTATGAAATGACTGATGCGTTGAGAAACGAATTTGACGTGGAATGGGCGATTGGCTGGCTAAACCGGAAAATGAAACAAGTACAGGAAAAACGCCAGTTGGTGGAGTTCCTGATAGCCTTATCAATGGAAGATGGCGCCATCACTCAAGCTGAATTCGACGCGATTGTGTGGTTTGGCAACGGAATCGGCTTTACGCAAGTTGAATTGGAGCAGTGGATTCAAGCCAAAAAAGACCAACATTACCGGCAACAACAGGCGCAACAGGCTCCTCCGCTAATCCGATCAATCACTAAAAAACAAGAAGCATTAACGATTCTGGGAGCGGATGCATCTATTTCGTTGGTTGAACTCAAAAAATTGTACCGGAATTTAGTGAAATTGTATCATCCCGATACGTTGATCAATCCAAGCGAAGCTGAGAAATCAGAAGCTGAAGCGCGGTTTATTCAAATTGTGGAGGCGTATGAGTATTTATTGAATGAGGAGAGGTGATGGGAGCTTTTGTTTTTGTTTTTGGATTTATTTTATGGGTGGTTATATACTTTTTAACCGGTCAACATAAGAAGGAGTATGTGCCAGAAGAAGAGTACGTCTCTAATCCAACTATCAATGCTGTACCGTATTTTAACACCTACACAACGCGCAATATCATGGTTGTTTATGCCTATTTAGCAGGATGGATCATGAAGCTGAATGTGAGTGATTCACGTGAAAAAATGCAGTTTATCCGACTTTACTTTAACCGTTACTTTAAGGGTGGTCACAATGTTTCTCAGGAAATGACGGCCGCGTTGCGTTATGAAACGAATGTGGAAACGATCATAAACTGGGTGAATCGAAAAATGAAAGAAGCACAGGATAAACGCCGGTTGGTGGAGTTCTTGATTGCCTTGTCAATGGAAGATGGCGCGATCACTCAAGCTGAATTCGATGCGCTGGTGTGGTTTGGCAAAGGAATCGGTTTTTCGCAAGATGAATTGGAGCAGTGGATCCAGACCAAAAAGGACCAACACTACCGGCAACAACAGTCAAAACAAGCTCCTCCGGTAATCCGATCAATCACTAAAAAACAAGAAGCATTGACGGTTTTGGGAGCGGATGCATCCATTTCGTTGGTAGAACTCAAAAAAATGTATCGGAATTTAGTGAAATTGTATCATCCAGATACGTTGATCAATCCAAGCAAAGCTGAGAAATCAGAAGCTGAAGCACGGTTTATTCAGATTAATGAGGCGTATGAGTACTTATTAAAAGAGGTTTAACAATGTTACAACAATAATGGGGCATCTAAGTATATAATTCATGAGCGTAGTCATCCGGATGGAGTAATTGATTATCGAATAGTTATTCTCATTTGTTTGGTCGCGATAATTGTTTGTATTTACTTTAAAGCTGTTGAAAAGAATAAAAAGCGTTAGTGTCTTTTGGAAAAAGCAAGTTCATTTAATAACTCTTTCACCGGCTTCAGGTATTTTCGGAGTGATCTTTTTCCTTCCAAGAATCAGTCTGAAGTAGATAAGCGAATTGTTTTATTAATTTATCAATCAGATAGTTGAGTGTAGGAATTCTTAAAGAAAGCTTGTTCATTGAGCTGTTTCACCGGTTTTAGGTATTTCCGCAACAATTCCCATTTCTCCGGAAATTCTTCCAATGCGAGTGTGATTCCTTTGCGGTGTTTCTTTAAAGCGTCGGTGATTGCCGGTGGTGAAATAGATGGCTGCATGTGTTCTGCGATCGTTTTTCCATTGACCACCAATCCATTGTGATGAGCAGTTCTGCCTGCAGCTTCGTATTTGTCTAACAATAACACAGCGCGTTGGTTGGGAGACAAAATGCGTGGAGCTTCGTTATGAACAGCAGGTTTTAGTGGTGATACATGTGTGTGGTTCAGATTAATGACAGAAGCGGTAGGCTGTGTGAATTGTGCCAAACGCAATGCATTATTCAGTTGCTGAATCAATTCATGTTCAGTCAATGATGCATCAAGAACAGTGTGAAAATCGGGTGGAAGTAGTACTTCTACAGGTTGTGAACGCTTCCATTGCGTCAATAATCGCATCAATCGTTGGTCGGAAGCGCTTGTGGTTGCCTGTAATTTTTGCTCCAGCGTAGAAATGTGTTGCTGTTGACGCTCAATGAGTTCACCTGCCTGAATCCGCCATTGCCATTCTCGGTGTTTTTCTTTCAAGAAAGAGGCGGTAAGTGACACGAATGCCGATTTATCTGCCGGAATCGCAATCAATACCTGAATTTGCTCTGATTGAATCACCTGAAAAAGCCATCGAACGTTAGCTGTGGCTTTCGAATAGTTGAAAAAAGAATGGCTTGTGGGTAATGAAAAAGGTTCGTTTGTGAAGGTTTGGGTTTGTTGTAATAGAAAGAAGCGTTCTTCGGTACTGCATGGACGTTGGCGCTCCGGTGCTAAAAAACGCGATTCATTTCCGGCTGAAATCCAGGCAAACCAAGCACTCTCACCATAAATGTGTGAGAATAAATGAGTTGCTTCAACCGAGAATCGCTCCAATTCCATAACCGAAAATTAAGCAAATTAAGTTGAATTAAGCAACTTATTAAGTAAGTAATTTAGTGCTTTATTCCGACACAATCACTGCTGAATACGGTTATTTCCTTCGTCGATAAAGCGAATCTTTGTAAAAAAGATATGATATGCGGTATTATAAAGGTGGTGGTTTAGATCCGGAAGTTGTTCGTGAATCAATTATTCAAGAAAAAGATTCGGTGCGTGGAGTGAGGTTTTGGCGTTATTTATGCTTTCCGGTGATGTTAATTGTGTGGATTTTTCAATTGGTGATTTACAAAAGTATGGAGGTAGATGACTGAAGTTAAGTTATTAGTTATGAATTGTTTAATTATAAATTATGAAGTGAAGGTTTATTTTAAGGTGTAAATTTTTAAAAAAAGTTGAGTGTTTTTTGTAACCTGTGTTTAAAACTTCCGTACACACAACCGAAATTGATAAGCCGAATAAACAACTTAATATGGAACTTACGATGATTAATAACGCTATAAGTCAAGCAAAACACAAATTAGCTCGTCACAGAGAATTAGGTAACGAAAGTCAGCTTTCTATTGTTGAAGTTGCACGATTAATGGACTTGGTTACATTTGGACCTAATTTACCACAGGTAAATACCATGTCGTTGTTTTTCAATTACCACGCGAACTAGTAGTTAAATTCAAATATATAAGCCATTCGTCCTAGATGAATGGCTTTTTTGTGTTTACGAAAGTTACATTTGTGAATTAAACGAAGTTGCAAATGATATTGATTTAAAGGTTACATTTGTAATCATGGAAATCAAGGATCGTATTCGAATGGTGATTGACTCACATCGTCTCACAGCCGGAGCTTTTGCCGACAAGATTGGTGTGCAGCGTTCCAATGTTAGTCACGTATTGAGTGGACGTAATAAACCAAGTTTTGAATTTGTTGAGAAGATGTTGCTTGCCTTTCCGAAAGTGCAGGCGCATTGGTTGTTAACAGGTAAACAACAAGTTGCGGAACAAGCGGAAAAGCCTGTAGAATCGTCGCAATCATCACTGGTAATGAAAGAGGAGTCGCCGTTGGTGTATGAAAAGCCTTTACAGGCAAAATCAACCAAGGAAGTGGTGAAGATTGTGGTGTTTTACAATGATTTCACTTTTGATACGCACTTGCCTAATGAGCAATAATCCCTGATCCGATCAATTCATCGTTTTGATACCATGCTGCAAACTGGCCTGGAGTAATACCACGTTGCAGACTGTCAAATAAGATATAAAGTCCCGTTTCCTTACGAATCAATACCGCTTTCTGAAGTGCTTGTCTGTAACGGATACGCACCATGTATTCAACAGAATCACCTATTTCCAATACGTGCTTCGGATTGATGTAGTGGATCTCTTCCGGCTGAATGCGTAAAGCCCATTTGTTTAATCCGGGATGATCTTCTTTCTGACCGCTATACACCACGTTTTCCGTAGTGTCAATCCCGATTACAAACGATGGGTGAGGTCTTCCGCCAATGTGCAAGCCTTTGCGTTGTCCAATAGTATAATAATGCGCGCCGATGTGTTCTTCAACTCGGGTTCCCATGGAAGGATTGAACTCAAACGGAGCGCTGAGCAATTCGATGTTTTCCGGAATAATTTCCAGTGAATGATAGGTTCTGAATTGATCGATAGAATCTTCTATTTCAATTATATTACCCCTTTTTACTTCAAGTTTTTGTTGAAGAAATTCAGGTAAGCTAATTTTGCCTACAAAACACAATCCTTGCGAGTCTTTTTTATCGGCGGTCACCAATCCTATTTCGCGCGCAATGGTTCTGACTTCGTGTTTTTGAAGTGAACCGATAGGGAATAGAGCTCTGGAAAGCTGTTCCTGTGAAAGCTGACACAAGAAGTACGATTGATCTTTTCCTGGATCTTTGCCTGCAAGTAGGTGATGAATACCGTCTTCGGTGGTTTCTTTTCGG
>Ga0302292_1000958_pt1 | contig 19374 bp, 20 predicted proteins | sample III_Fen_N2_1_FD_194553 | JGI IMG/M metagenome (GOLD analysis project Ga0302292, IMG submission 194553) | Peat permafrost microbial communities from Stordalen Mire near Abisko, Sweden - III_Fen_N2_1 | ecosystem: Environmental > Terrestrial > Soil > Wetlands > Permafrost | place: Sweden: Abisko...
CAAGTGCTTTCTAATTTTTTTCCATTCAAAATCTTTTTTATCAAGCATTTGAATAGGTTCGTCATAATTAATATCATCAAAGTAAGAAATTGCTTTCAATACTGTTCCTCCTACTAACAAAAATTGATTGAAAGTCGAATCATCCATTAATTGAGTTAAAAGCTCCAATGTTTTTGTCGCAACTGTTTCTGTGTGTAACATTTCAGTTCTTGTTTTTTTATTCCAAATATTGTACAAACAAAAGCAATATCCTTTTTATTTAGATTGGGAATATTTTTAACTCCTTCTTTAAATTCCTTTAATCCATATAAATTTAAAACAGCATAAAAGTCATTTATCCTTCCACGTTCAATAACACGTTGTATTACAACACTTTGCATGGCATTCCAATCAAAATGTTCTAATTCATATTCCCATAGTAACGAAGGTCTGACTTGGGCATCCTGGTGTAATTTATAATTTTCAAAATACATAATAACCGAATCGTTTATAAGCAAATATACAAAAAGTAATTCATTCTTTCAACAATATTCCTTAAGCCAGCACATCACCAGCCAAGGGTGAAGGACATATTTTTGATTTCTTGTTTATTGACTTGGGGTGGACAAGTCAATTTCTACGCCTTCGTGCTCATGAAAAACGAATGCTTTCTGGCAATCATTTATGGTCTGCCAAAGTGCTTAATACAAATGTTTACCTGCTTTGGTGTAAGAATGTGCGAGCGCTTATTATAATTGGTTGCTTTTAGTTCTTCCATCAGTTCAGGCGTATTTCGCATCCAATTGCGAAAAATACGGGAAGCGCTGGCAATAGATAAGTCGGGAAGATACTTCCGGCAAAAATCCGATTTAAAAATGGCCGGGCCATGATATTCATAATCGGATTGATCATTGGAATGTTCTAAAAACCCCTGTTTAAAAGCATCACGGCTTAGGGTGAAAGTTTCATTTCGTGATGGTTCATTACGCTCGATAACTTCTTTTTTTTGATTTTTCATAATAAAAGGTATTAAATTAATTTATTGGACAAATGTATAAACTATTTTTTACAATTTAATTATATTTCAAATAAAATTTTAACGAGAAATGTAAAATTTTATTTGAGGCTTGTTTTATGCGGATATTTGCATATTTATGGACCATTAAAAAAACTAAGAAATATTCCACAAAAAACCTCTTATACTTTTACCAAAAACCATAACATGTTTTGTCTAAAACCATAACATGTTTTGTCTAAAACCATAAGAGGTTTTTCCCTAAACCATAAGAGGTTTAACATGAAACATCAAGGTGTTTTTTCGGGTCACTCATATTTTAATAAAAATACCCGTTTAACCTTATATAATCTAAATTTATTGCTAAATCCTATATAATGCATAAATTATCATTATTAATCAAAAGTGCAAAACATTTTGAACAACGGAAAGAAGACAAAAAAGGATATATAAATACAAAAAAAACATTTATACACATTAATACATGCTAAAGTTACAAATACGGCATGACATATTTTTTACGTCGTATTTTTGTAACGCAAAACGAATCCGGCCGGAAACGCAAGCAATATTTCAATTTAATTATTAATCATTTAAATTAATTTTTATGGCAATTAAGTATTGTGTTTTTCAACAGAAGTATGACATGAGTGGAAATGGTTCCAACAAATTTTACGCAAGGGCTCAGACGGCTGGTCAACTAACTTTCAAAAAGCTCTGCGAAAGAATTTCCGATCGTTGTACGGCAACCAAGGGTGATGTCATGGCTTCCCTTGAAGGTTGCATCGCTGTTATCAAACAAGCGATAGAAGATGGATTTATTGTACGTCTCGGCGATTTCGGCAGCTTTCAGTTGAGTCTTTCAAGTGAAGGAGCGGCAACAGAAAAAGAATTCGTCTCCTCCAATATCACAAGTCCGAGGATTCTTTTCCGCCCGGGTATAGATTTGAAAGAGATGTTAGGCAACCTGGATTATGAGAAAGTGGATACTACCGCTACGGCCACAACCGGTACAAAAGCCGCGACCACCGGTACCGGAGCAACAGCCTCAGCCACAGGTACAACGGGTGTTTAAACGCCAGCGTCTTTTGTGATCGGTACACCTTATATATATAGGTCACAAATTCGCGCCTGCTATTAGCACGTATACATACCCTTCCAAAGGCCGGGTATAATGCCCGGCCTTTGCTTTTTCAAAACTCAAAATTATAAACGATAATTCATCAAATACAAATTCATCAAATATATGCAAAGTCTAAAAAGTTTCACAGTGATCAGTCTGGCCGCCATCCTGGCTTACTTTGAGCCGGTTCACAATGTGCTGGCAGCCGTTCTGCTGCTGTTCGCGCTCAATTTTCTGTTCGGTCTCCTGGCCGGTCTCGTTGTCAAGGGAGAGAAATTCAGCTTTCGGAAAGCTTTCGTCTGTATCCGAGAAGTTTCTGTGTTCCTGCTCATTTTTGCAACTGTTTTCTTCGTGGGCGATCACCTGGGAGCCAGGGGCGAATCGCTGCAAGCCGTCTCAACCATCGCCTACGCTTTGGTCTATTTCTATGCCGTCAATATTTGCAAGAATCTTCGGGAACTGTTTCCCCAAAGCAAACCCATCTCCTATCTCTATTATTTGCTCAGCATCGAAGTCCTGTGCAAACTACCTCTATTGAATAACTATTTAAAAGCAGGAAACCATGATGCGCATCTTGCTTGACAACGGCCACGGCATCAATACGCCGGGCAAGCGTTCTCCGCAGTGGCCGGACGGATCGCATCTTTCCGAATGGAAATGGACCAGGGAAATCACCTCCCGAATAGAAGCGGAACTCAGAAAAAGCAATGTCAATGTGCAACGAATCGTTCCGGAGGACAGTGATATCGCTCTTTGGGAGCGTTGCCGGCGGGTTAACTGCATTGCAGCCAGCTCCGGTGCGGAAAACTGTCTACTGCTGTCCATCCATGTCAACGCCTCTGCCGATGGGGAGGCCAGAGGCTGGGAGACGCACACCTACAAGGGGCAGTCGGTCAGTGACATTTATGCCACCTTGTTCTGGAAACAAGCCGAGCAACAACTTTCCGGTCTTTCCAAAATGCGGGGTGACCATTCTGACGGCGACCCCGACTGGGACAGCAACTTTGCCATCCTTCGCGATACGGTTTGCCCCGCCGTGCTGACCGAAAACCTTTTCATGGACAATTATAAAGATTGCAGGCTCCTTTTGACGGAGGACGGGAAACAGCGTATCACCGACCTGCACGTCAAGGCCATCCGCAAGATTATTGCCCTGCAAAAACATTTCATTTAACCTAACCTATTAACAAACAAAGAAATGCGGATTGTCATCTTTTACCAATCGATGACATCCGCATTCAAAAAAACCGAATCAAATGAATATCCCTATAAAATATATGCCTTATTTGCTTATCGCTCTATTGGTTACGGTCGTACTTGCCATCCTGCTTGTCTTACCGGTTCCTGTAGCCCTACCTTCTCAGGCGAATCAGACACTAAATGAAGTATCCGTTCGCGACAGCCTTCTGCACTTGAAAAAGGAAACCGATTCGCTGAAAGAAACGATTACCAGCTTAAACGGCAGAGAAGAAAAAATCCGTGCAGCATGGCTCAACCGGAAGGAACAGCTTTACCTTAAAATACGGCAGGTAGAGGCGTTGCCTCCAGACAGTCAGGTGTTTGTTTTTAAAGCAAAAACAGTTGTTTCGGAGCGTTCGGTTTGCGCCGACAACGACCACCCAGACATCACTACTCGTGCAGTTCCCGGTTCAGGCTCTGTGGTCTCATCAGGCTTAAACGCTGCTTTTGTTTCACGTTTAACATCCGCCGTCCCTCCAGATTCGGCCTCCACCGTTTTTCCTGTTGTGTCAATACCGCTCAATCATATCCGGAACGCAAACGAGAAATTTCTGCGGCTGGAAGCATCCGACTCGCTGACCGAAATGCTTGAATCGATCCTCGCCAATCAAGACAGCCTTATTTTGGCCTATCACGAAGCGGTCATGCGTTCCGAAACCCAGAACAGCCTTCTTAACACACAAACGGATGCGCTGCGGCAAGCGCTCTTGCAAAAGGATCGCGAACTTAAAAACCTAAAAACCAAACGCCGGATTGAACTGACCGGCGCCAGCCTCTTATTGATACTGGCCATCCTGTTTAATTGAAAATAAAAAGATTGTTACACTTCTTAAAAACAGCTATTATGTGTATTGATTATAAAAAAGTCACGATTTCCTCCCCTATTGCCAACAACTCCGGTGAATCCATAAACACACGTCCTGCCCCTGTCTGTAATCGTGCCTATTCCATGAAGGACTTCGCCAAATACCTGGAACAAAATTTTCGGGGTTCTCATCCTGACATTATCTATTTTTCTTCCATCATTTTCAAAGGGATGGAACGTTTGCTCAAAGAGGGAAAGAGCATCAAAATTGATGACTTCGGAACCTTTTCTGTCAGTCTCCAGTACAAAAACATAAGTGCGACAAAAACCACCAAAGCGCACCAAATAGTGGAGGTGAAAAAAGTGCTCCTTAAAACATCCAAACAATTGAAATACAGTTTGAACAATGGTGAATTCAAACTACGCAAGTGAGGTGGGAACCACACACATGGGAAGGGGTCAACCGTTACGCATAATATGTGTTTTGCAAATCAGATCAGGGAGATTTACCTGTTCAGACGAATAATATCCTTAGGAAAGAGAACGTCTCTGTTATTGCCAATGGGTTGATTTTTCAAAAATAATTTTGCGACAATCTTATGATTTCCGGAAAACGGCAATTTTTCCGCTTTCAATCTCAATTCCGACATAAGTCGGTCACTGTCCTCCTGATTTGTCCATTTGCATTCTCCCACCAGAAGGTATTCTTTATTCAACGATTCAGCCACCACATCAAATTCCATACTCTCGGTACCGGAAACATTTCCCCACCAGCGTCGAGCCATTCCATAAATAATGCCATCTATCTCATTTCCTGAAACAGCTTCCCTGCATAGTTTTTCCCAATAACCCGCAACGAATGAGGTAAACTGTGCATCAAGAGCTGCCAAGAGGGGAGCCATGCGTCCAAGTTCTATAAAAGAACGGTTAGGCACAACGAACCGAAAGTAGAAATTCATCAACGAATCACCAATTTTATAAAGGCTTTTTTTCGAGTTCTTCTCATTATCTCCGAAAGGAATATCTTTTTCAAGATAACCAAGTGTTATTAACTTCGACAGCGGCCTTGACAGATTCGTTGCCGGTTCACCGCATCGCCCTGCTATTTCTGACAAACGGTTGGCACCGGAACCTACATAAGACATGATTGTGGACGTTTTAACCACATCGGATATATCATCCTTAAACAATTTTAAAGGTTCTTCATACAACGTTCCATTGACGGAGAACAGTTTACTCTTGATTGAGTCAATAAGAGAATTATCCGCTTCCCTCAACTCCCAATAACGAGGGACACCTCCCCATACAGCGTATTCTTCGATCGTCTCTATGTCAGACAAACCAAGTGCTTCCTGTAAATACGGCAATTTAATCGGTGCAATTTTCAGAATAACATCGGCCCGGCCATATAAAGGCGACGCGCTGTCCAGCACCATTCCATACATCAACTGTTGTGACGAACCACAGATAATTAAATTAAACTTCAAAGTCTTCGAATCCAGTATCTTTTGCAAAATAGAGGGCAGTCCGGGACAACTGGATACGAGATACGGGAATTCATCAAAACAAAGCGTAAATTTCTTGTCAGCTCTTGCGTTCAGCGTATCAAACAGAACCTCCCAATCCGGGTAAACCACCTTGTCAAAACCCGGAATAACGTCGCCAATAACCTTTGCCAACATCTCTCTTTGGTGAATTTCCTCTGTTTGATCAGCCATAAAATAGCTATCGTTTGGCGAAAGAACACGTTTTAACAATGTTGATTTTCCCAAACGTCTGCGACCATAGACAACAACAAATGACGCCTTCTCGGCGTTCAATGCCTTTCGCAATAGTTCGCTTTCTTCGATTCTGTTTACAAACTTCATTTTTGCAATAATTATGTGTATCAAAGATAATGTTCTTAAAGCATAATAACAATCAAAGCTAAGAAAAACTAAAAAAGGTGTAATTTACGCCCATGAAAGGTATCTTTTATCAAAATATGTAACTTATAGGTGCTATATATTCATATATAATGCAACATATACAGTCGCTGCTGGCAAAAGGCCACTCCATTAATGAAATCCTTTACATAAACTTTGAAGACGAACGAATCGCTGATATAAAAAGCTCAGAGCTTAATTTGATACTTGAAAGTTATTACGAACTATTTCAAGGAGAACCGTTGGTGTTCTTGGATGAAATTCAAAATATTAAGGGTTGGGAGAAGTTTGCCCGACGTTTGGCAGATGAGAAAAGGAAGGTCTTCATTACAGGAAGTAATGCCCAGATGCTCAGCCGTGAAATTGCCACTACGCTTGGTGGACGTTATCTGATTGAAGAAGTCTTTCCATTTGATTTCAGCGAATTTCTTCGTTATGAAAAAATACAATTGCTTCCTCACTGGGAATATTCATCTGTACAGGGCGATGTAGTTAGAATCTTTGAAAACTATTTTAATTTCGGTGGTTTTCCGGAGGTTATCCAATATGCCGACAAACGCTCATGGCTTACATCCTTATACCAAAAGATTTTTTTGTCGGATATTGTTGCTCGAAACGGCATTCGTAATGAACAAATGCTTCGTCTTTTGGTACGCAAACTGGCAGAAAACGTTCAGCAACCAACCTCCATGCAACGTCTAAAGAATATTCCGGAAAGTACAGGAAACAAAATTGCCCGAAACACCATCTCGGAATACTTAAAATATTTGCAAGATGCCTATTTAGTATTCTCAATCAGCAACTTCACAGATAAAATAGCAGAACGGGAAAGCTACAAAAAGCACTATTTCTATGATAATGGAATACTCAACCTCTTTCTTTATCAACCCGAAACAAAATTGTTGGAAAACTTAGTTGCCATCGTCCTTTGGAAAAAATACAAAGAACAGCTTTATTACTATATGAAAAACGTTGAAGTCGATTTTTTTATTCCTGAGGAAAAAGTCGCCATTCAAGTTTCCTATTCCATAACGGACGATGTCACATTTGAAAGGAAAGTCAATGCCTTAAAAAAGATAGCCCAGGCATTTGATATCCAAAAATTATACATTATTACCAAAAATCAAGAAAAAGAAATCGAATTGGAAAATGCTACGATAAAGGTCATTCCTATATGGAAATGGTTGCTGAATTAACCATAAATTGTTTATGACCAACATTCCGCTTTATGCGGTAAGTTTGATAAACGAAAAGTTTTCAATAGCATACAAAGGATAAATTTCAATATTACCTATCCTACCGAAATTTTCCATTGAAGTACGAATGCCAAATTTTATTTTTGCCGATTCCATATCATGCGAGACTTGCGAATAAACAAACTTACATCCCGATTGCAAAGCTACCGAACGAAGTGTTTGCTTAAAAATCATTGGAGAAATTCGTTTTTTATACTTTGCAAAATCATCGATATCGGTTTCTATAATATCATTTTGCACATATTGGCAAGCTAAATAATCAGATTTTTCAATCCAGGTTTTTACACTCTCGGGCATACCTCCAACCAACAAAAAAGTTCGCAAATGATCTGTTATTTTTTTATGAAGTGGCTCTAATAGTGGATGATCAATCGTTACATTGCGTTTTTAATTGGAGATCAATATCTCTCGAAAAATAGATGTCCTTACTTTTCATTATACTGATTTTGGTTGTTTATAGCAAAGATAATTGTTTCTCGTAAATATACCACCACAAATGTTATGTTTTTAAAGAAATATACCACCACAAATTAGGCATTATGACATAAAAAGACCATCAGAAAAAGTGGAATCATAGATTGCCATCTTTCGACATTCATGCCGGAATATCTGATACGGCATTTCAATATGCAACTTATAGGTGTTATATATTCATAGATAATGCAACATATACAGGCGCTGCTGGCAAAAGGCCACTCCATCAATGAAATCCTTTACATAAACTTTGAAGACGAACGAAAATGCAAATTCCATTTCTCAATATCATAAGTTAATGGGACTTTCCAGTCCAGGACAGGTATTTTCAATTCACAACGATTTGAGTCTACAACTGTCAGGAAGTTTAATCCTTATCGTTCAGCAAGTTATTCAAGGCAAAAACAGAGCTTTCCCCTATGAAATTCAGACAATCGTTTAATTGACGGTGGTGTGTTAGTTGGTAATTAATAAAACTATTTGATCCTCATTGCAAACTCTTCCTTTGGCATCCTTACCTTTTTAAGTTTAGCATAAATATCATTATCATCTCTATATCCCAAAGCTAGCAAAACAACACTTTTAAGTCCTTTTTCTTTCAGCCCTAAAATCTCGTCAAACTTTTCATTGTTAAACCCTTCCATCGGCGTTGCATCTATATGTAATGCTGCGGCAGCAATTAACCCTGTTCCTAAAGCCAGGTAAGCTTGTTTGGCAGACCAACTAAAGTTTTCGTCGTCGGTTCTTGTTAATAGAACACCAAGAGCACTTTTGAACCCAGCTAAATCTTCTACAGACATTTCCCGTACTTCTGCAATCAACCGGATATAGTTGTTGATGTTCTCTTGCGAGATTGAATCAAATGCTGCAAATAATAAAAGGTGCGAGGCTTCCACAATTTGTGGATTAAATGAATCAGAACCTAATTCTTTTCGCATTTCAGGGTCTTCAATTACGAAAAGCCTATAAGGCTGTATTCCAGCTGATGATGCAGAAAGACCAATAGCATCGATTATTTTTCCCAGATCATCTTCAGACACTTTTTGCGTGCTGTATTTCTTTGTGGCATATCGCCAATTCAAATCTTCTATTAATTTCATTTTCCTGTTATTTAAAATTTATGCAACAAAACTACGGAAATATTGTTACTAATCGTAACTTTGCAACAATTTGTCCAGCTCAGCCGATTTGGCAATTAATTTTAAATCTTTTATTTCTAAAATATTTTTGTTGTATCTAAGTGTCAGTGTTCGCATTAATGCAGTTCCGATTTCGTCATAAGTCAACGTTTTATTTGGATAAATAAAAGGATAGATAAGCCCAAGTGCTTTATAAATCAACCTCACGTTTTTTTGTGCTCTCAACGGAGTAATAAAACCTGGCCGGAAGCTGTAAACAGCTTTAAAATGTAGCTCATTTAATGCGTTCTCTGTTTTGCCTTTTATCCTTGCCCACATTATTTTTCCATTTTCCGAACTATCTGAATAAACTCCATATAAGTAAAAGAAAACCATATCTGGATTGAAACGAGCAAGTTCCTTTGCAAACATTATTGTGGTATAAAAAGTGATGTGGCTGTATTTCTGCTCATCCATACCAAAGGAACTTATTCCTGCGCAATAAAAACAGCCATCGTAGCCAGTCAATTGAGCGTTATATGCGGCTAAATCTGTAAAATCTTTTACAATTAGCTCAGAAAGTTTGGGATGCTTTAACGGAGAAGCTCTTCTATTCACCATCAATACCTCGGTAATATTGGGATGATCAAGAGAAGCCATCAAAACGCCTTCCCCAATCATTCCTGTGGCTCCTGTTATTATTATTTTCATTTTCTTATTTCTATTACGTTGCTCATCAGCGTTCAATAAATTTATATCAGTATCAGCGATCTGTTGCTCCTTGTACGGGCGCTATCTGTGTCGAAATTTCATCAGCGCCAATTTTTGACAGAATAAAAAAAGCACTACCACCCCTTTCTGCCGCACGATTGCATCGTGTGGAAAATTATCTGATCCAGAATGAAGCTGATTAATCAGATAAAAACAGATATTCTGAAATCTGCTAAATCATTTAATCAAGAGAATTCCTCGGGGCAAGGGGTATTGGAAAACGAATAAAAGAGAGTCGTTTGAGAAAGAACTTGACCCGACGGGAGTTGGCCGTTCGTGCAGGTGTGAGCCTGTTTACCATAAATCAGATCGAAAATAGACATCATCACCATACAATCGCCGCAGCTGAACGGCTACCTGGTTTTCCAGCAAGGACGTTACCGGATCGATCAGGAACAACGTAAGCAAACTATCGATTATAATCGAAAAATATATTTACTTTTTATCGAATATGAAAAATAAAAAAAGCCAAAGATAAAAGGTAGCACTTTCCGTAGGGCGTTCTATCCTCACTATAAATGCAATACACTCCCAAATGACGCACCATTTTTCGAAATATGCAACTTATAAGTGCTATATCAATGTCGTTTAGTTAGCGATTATTCATAATCGTTTGTAATTCATTTTCGCTTGCCGAAATGCTTGAAACAATCCTGTTTTAGGTTAAGTAAATATTAATTATTTAACACATGTTTTTTTTATTCGAAAAAAAAATTATACCTTTGCAAAATATTTTTTTTTGTCTAAAAAATAATTATTTAATGAATTTCCCTGATTTTTACCTATATCGACTTTATAGAAGGATCAAACTCAGCATTTTTGACAAAAAACGGATACTAAGACTTCAGGCCCTTATTGAAAAAGGATCCATAAGTACAGCAAAAGAATACCTGCAACTTCTGCTCAGACAAACAAAAACCGATCGATATTCTATGGCCTTATGCCTAAACAGCGGTTATTACAAAAATCCACAAACCTTCGGAATTTTTTTGGAAGAATTTATCCATTCAACCGGTTCCAGTTGCGGACACGGCAAATATAATTCAGAATATTCCCCTATTTACTGGATGGGGTTCATTAATGGTACAAAATTCGAATGCCGGTTTTTCTTAAATGCCTTTTGTTTCCTGAAAAGTTCATTCTCATTGGAACTTGAAATTGAACAAAAAGAAGGTACTCACTCGCTTAAAGATATAAATTATACCCAATTGCCAGATAGCAATCCAAACTGCTTCCTATATTCTCTACCTGTTCACTTTCGTAAATACAGCGACACCGACCATCAAATATGTTTTTCGTTGATAATCAGCAGTCCCTGCCATGTCAAAATCTATCATTGCACCAAAACAGGAATCCGGAGCCTAATCCTGCAAGAGAACCTCAATATTTCACTCACACAATTGGAATAATAAGCATATACTGGCAGCTTACCAATTACATGTCCTCCAGACATAAACAGACAGCCTCAATTTTATATTGAGACATCTCTTTCTCTTTGAGATGCTTAATCTTGCCTGCCAACAATTCTGGTTTAAATTCCTTCCGTTGACGTTTTACCTCAGCCACCACCGCATTGTTCCTCTCCGTTTTTAAAGCGACAATATCCAATTCGTTTTGATGGCCTTTTGATTCCCACCAAGAACCAATTTCACGATATTCAAGGCTTTCCGCCATTTTCTGCTTAAAGTATCCTTCTAGCACTTTTCCGGAATAAGTATTATAATCTGCCGTTATCAGTTTTCTCAGGGCAGCAAAATTCTTGATCTCTATATAGGAACGATTCCTGTCAAAATACTTAAACCAGAATCGCAGAAAATGATCTCCAATAGCATAACGAACCGCCTGCGTGCCTTCTTTTGAAAAAATTGGGCGTGTTCGGGAAATCACATTGTAATCCTCTTCCAGCCTTTTAAGATAGCCTCCCACACTGATGCCACCCAATGCCGATTCAATTTCAGACTGCGTATTTTTTGAATTTGCAATAGCACCTAAAACAGAAAAATAAGTGGCATAGTTCTTCCCGAATTCTTCAATTAACAGGTTTTTCCCTTCCTCTGTAAAGGGCGAATTATCACGCACCATAAACTGAATCATATCTTGAATCGTAAGAGCCCTGTTATCACAGAACAACTCAATATATTTGGGGACACCTCCTGTAAAAGAATAAATAGCCAGCAAATCATCGTTCGTATAGGAAGGCGCATAATCATGCATGATTTCCTTCAGTGCATCCAGTTTAAATGGATAAAGCTTCAGGATGTTGTCTGCACGGCCAAACAATGGCTCTTTTTCCTCCTGAAATATCTTATGCATGAGCGAATAAACTGATCCGCTCACGATCAGGTTTACTTTTGATTTTGTTCGATATTGATCCCATAAGTTCTGTATATCGCTGAATACAGACTTGTTCACATTGTAGAATTCCTGAAATTCATCAATAACCAAATTGAATGACTGATGTGTGCCGATTTCCATTAAATATTGGAATAAAGAACGAAAAGTTTGCATTCCATCAGGCACGAATGCACCAAGCGATTGTCTAATAATTGGAACAAATTCATCAATTAGAGCCACTTCATTTTTTCTTCCCACAAAAAGATAGACCGTGGGCATTCCCTCCGTCGCTTTTACGATCAGGCTAGTCTTTCCAATACGACGTCTGCCTGTAACAACAGTAAGCCTTGAACTTTCATCAAATGCCAATTGCTGAATACGTTTAAGTTCAACCAATTCCTTTTCGCGGTTATAAAATTTCATGCACTTACATTTTAAAAACAGCGGTTACTACAACCGTGGTTGCAAATATAATGAATTGATTGCGTTTATCAAACATATGATTGGGCAATAGAAAACAACCTGCACTGGAGCCTGGATGTCGTTTTCAACGAAGACAGATGCAAATGGAAATTATGATTCATTCGCAAACGCAGGCTGGATTGATCCTCAGTATAGACACACAATCACAAAGGTAATGGATATGGCCCCGACATCACCTGCAAAATATGGCCTTTTTCCTGAAATAAAAACAGTATGGACGACATATCCGGTCTGCCCCATGCCCATAAACCGTAAAGAATCGCAATCCCGTGGTCGGTAACTAAATGTTCCCATGAGCTTTTCAACCTAACATCCGTGATTTTCTTATGGAAAAGTTGCATTTATCTTAGACAAGGTGTATATTGCAAAATTATTGTTTACAAAATATCAATCGTTTGCTTTACACATTGCCATACCCGTATCCGCCATTTGTACCAGCTCGAAAAAGTGGTAAAGTAGAACTAATACAAAAAACCAACACACCACAGCGGGAGTTTCTGCCGATATGGAGTTTCCAGATCATCGGCCAGAATGAACGAATCAGGCAAATCTGCTATTTGCTTATATGTTTTTTTCTCTCCTCCGACTTCAAACAAATATTTTCCGTCGACATTGAAATCGCCGTTTTTTTTACCATATTCCACACGATGAGTATATGAAAGTTGGTTTACAACAAATGTTTCACGCACAGTGCCTATATTGACATTCTGTGGAGCCAAGGCATAAACCATATTTGTATTTTCCAGATAAATTTTATCCGGCTTCTGCATTTTTTTTACCGACAGTAAATCAGCAAATAAAAGATTAAGAAGTTTGGCCCTATCCATATCGTAAAGATATGAAATTACCGTATTTCGATGTACCCCTATCATTGTAGCCAACTTTGATATATCCACCTCGAAAGGAACCGACGATGCCAGAATGCCTAGTAAAGCTTTAATTTTACGAGTATTGTTCACATCCACACCACAACATTGTGTCAATTCGGTTTCTATTATAAAATTTGATACTTGTTCTATAGTCGTATAATAATCAAGTTGATTTACCAAATAAAAAGGATAATAGCCAAATTGCAGATATTCTTTAAAAAACTGTAGTGGGCGGCATTTGGCATTTACCTCAGCACAAAGCTTTTCAGGTGTTTTCAGAATATTCTCAAGTGTATATACCGGCAGATCAATGCCTTCATAAAAGATCATATATTCGCGAAATGACAATCCTTGCATCGTATAAGGAATGCACCTGCGAGATAAATCGGAGTCGCCATTTAGAATTTTCAACAATGACGAACCGCTGATAACGATATGCATATCAGGATACATATCATAAATTTCTTTTACCTCTTTACTCCATGTAGGATATTTATGTATCTCGTCAAGAAACAATCTTTTTCCTCCATTCTTATAGAAATCATCAGCCAGATCAAGCAAACTATGATTCGTAAAAAACACGGAATCCATTGTACAATACAACACTTCACGGCTATACAGCGGATAATTCATTTTAATATATTGCAGCATCAACGTTGTTTTTCCAACCCCGCGCGCGCCGCGAATAGCTATCAGTCGGGCATCCCAATGGATATTATTTACGATGTCTCTTACTATTTTTGTCGATGTTAGATTCAACAATCTATCCTGTTTTGCAAACAACATTTCCATATCCCAGCTTATTAATATTATGGAACCATCTCCCCTTTTAAATGACAAAGATACTAAAAATGCTGTCCATAAACAGCATTTTTAGTCAACAACTGCTGTCTATGGACAGCAATAAAATTTGGCCATGATCTGGAAAGGTGCGATGTCATACAATTTCATCGTAGTTTTCGTACATCAACTCATTAGTGTCTACTTTTTCGAGAGCATCACAGACAGACTCTAATTAAGTAGTGTCTAAATATAATATCGTATTGTCCACCCACATTGTTCAGGACAAACGACAAGCGTTCTTTGAGATTTTGAAAACAGAGGTAGGCATCAAGCGGTATCCACTGATACTTGATCCTTCGCCATAAGATTTCAATCAAATTTAATTCGGGAGAATATGGAGGCAAGAAGAAAAATTTAATACCCCATCAAGATTCCATGCCAGGATATGCCTGATACCTTCATTTACCGGCATGGCAATATCATCGAGCGATACCACAACCTTCTCATAATTATCATCAGTTGAATCTCGTTAATAGTGCAATTCTTTCGTCCATAGCCTAAATATTTGCACAAATATAAATAATTTCGTCTATACTCTAAAATTTTGCAGGTCCCTTTATTGATATATAATACGTGCCGGTGTATGGGCAAAACCATACTCATTTACCCCACCCACTCTTTATACCAAGCGGCAGACGCTTTCAAACCCTCTTCCAATGTTGTTGAAGGCCTATATCCGAATTCCTTTTCCAAATCAGAAGTGTCGCAATAGGTGTTTAGCACATTCCCCGGTTGCATGGGCAAAAGCCCCAGCGTTAAACACGTTAATCACCTTGTCGTGCATAATGGCATCAGCAAACAGCCGTGGGCGACATATCCGGTCTGCCCCATGGACCAAAACCGTAAAGAATCGCAATCCTGTGGTTGGTAACTGATACAGCTTTGAATACACATGAACCATCAACTCGTTGCTCTTCTTTGTTGCAGCATAAAGACTAACAGGTAGCAAACTTTGCCCCTCATTCAAAGTATAAAATGAATTATTTTTTAATGCGTCTGTCAAATCATCAAAATCCTTAACCTCTTACTCACAACTATTCAATTTTAAAAGAGCGGCGAGTCACCTTTACGCCAGATTTACCAACTTTAGCTAAAACCGATCTTTTTCCATCCGGAGAAATCTTGTAAATTTTATTTCCTTCCAATACGGTTGCAGTAATCCCGTTCGACAAAGTAACCTCATACGCATCACGTCCATATTTCTTAATTCCTGTACGTATAGAAACTGACAACCTGAGCGATTCGGTAGTGCATCACACCAAAACATCCTTTTCTTCCAAAGCAGTATACGGCCCATCCTTACATTCGAAAATAACCGTGCCCGGCTCCAATGCATTCAGCAGCCGTTGCGAAGGCGATTGCATGGAATCGTGGAAATTATGATTCATCCGCAAACGCGGATTGGATTGAGCCTGACGAGACACTTCGTCAAGCAGGAAATTGTCAATTAAATTCATTTATCGATTTGTACGTTGTTGTTGGTAAATTTGAGGAATATGCATTTGTGAGTTTTAGCTATCCAATTTTTCTTTTAACCGTTTTCCCAATGTCGTCAATCGATATTTTTGATGACTACTTCTTGGCTTATCCGGAATAGTCATTTCAATCAGCCCATATCCATCACTATTTCGGGTACTGTGAACAGTTTGGCTGTCGCTCGAATAATCATAGCTTAATAAAGCAAGCCAAAGGTCCAGAGGGGAATGCGGGAGGCATGACCAATTTCAGTGTCATCAACAGCCAAATAGCTGTCCGGGATGTCGGAAATCTGAGCAAACGTTTTATTTTTACCGCCAACTTCAAAGAGATACATGCCATTGACAAGAAAATCGCCTTTAGCTGGATACCTCACATCTCCAATGGCTGATAGCTGATTCATAAAGAATGTCTCACGGACAGTGCCAATATCTGCTCTGGGGGTGAGGGCATACATCAGCGTAGGATTGTTGATGTATATCTTATCGGGGCGTGAGAGGTTGTTTGGACTTTTGGCATGATCGCTCAGCATCATTAACAATCCGCCACGCTCAAGGGCGTGAAGCATCTTAAGTCCATGATTCCTATCGGTCTCAAGTTCGCAATACAATTGACTCATGTTTGGCAGCTGAGGAACACGTTCGGCAAGCACCATCAGCATCTTTTTTGTCTTTCGAATAGTCGTCGGTGTGACATCATCTATCTGAGGATAATCATTCTCAATCACCTGATTGACGACAGCCAACAGTCTATTCTCGATGCCATTATAGACAGTCTTGTAAAAAGGGTAATAACCTTCCTTCAGGTATTTTTTAAACAAAGCTATAATCTTCACCTTCCCACAAATAGCCATTGCCTCACCTATATGCTCAGACAGCAACTGCTTCAGCGTTAGTGGTTCCATGGTAAGAATTCCCTCGTATTCAAGGAATTCTCGAAAAGAGAGACCCCTCATCTCATACATCGCCTGTCTTCTTGACAAATCGCCTTCCCCCGCTTGTATCTGAAATTAGCGAATCCTTCCAATTAATCGTATGATAAAGATACCGATGGAAAGCCATCGGAGTCGCCATCAGTCTACGTCTAAAGGCAGATAGCAGGTCAGAAATCTGAATATCGTCCATTTTGAAACACTTTTATGTGGGCTAAGATACAAAACAATATTTGCAAACACTAATTTCTATACATTTATAATGTTTACGCATATCATTCCATAATCATACTTTCTCGGAACATGTAGCTGTTTCCGTTCCGCCGGGAGGGTATCCGGGCTCAACTGCAACGCTCATTGGATTAGCAACAGTGACCCTTGGTAATAACTTTTATACCACTCTGCAAAAGCTTTCAACCCCTCTTCCAATGTTGTTGAAGGCCTATATCCAAATTCCTTTTCCAAATCAGAGACATCGCAATAGGTGTTCAGCACATCCCCCGGTTGCATGGGTAAAAACTCTTTAGCGGCTTTTTTGCCAAGCACTTTTTCCAGCGTTTCAATATAATCCATGAGACGAACCGGTGACGAACTGCCAATATTGTAAATGCGGTACCTTCGATTTCCGGAGCCAAGATTTATTTTTGTTTGATCTATATATTTAAACCAGCTATGCCCGGCACGTTCTGCAAAATAGAGAAAAAGCCTTTTTACTTTTATGGATGTGCATTCTTCCAATAATTCCTGCACTTGTTCAGGACGCAAAGTTGACAGCCCTTCCATTAAATCATAAGCCTCAGCCAGAGAAAAATCGTCCGGACATAATGATAAACACTCCATCATTGCACGCCCTAAACTTGAAATTTTAACCTTTATACTAATATCTTGATAGTCCACCAAGCCAACAGAATCATTTTTGAAAAGAGATCTTTTGAATAGTTGAAATTCCTTATCCCACTTGCTTTTTATAAACCAAGACGGCAACTTTGTTTGTCCCGGAGCAAATAATATTGCTTCAGATGAAGCAAGTCGTAGATACCATGGAGTAATATAGTCGGCTCGCTTGTAAATCTAAGATACTTATTTTAATCGGCAATTGAAATAATAGGCAATATTTATCAATTAGTAATTGAAATATTGTATCTTTGTACACTCATAAAAATTTATCGTATGGAAAGAGAGATCATCCGGGAAATCATTGTGGAATGGCAATCCATCATTCCAAACATAAAGCTTATTGAGCGCCCGGTAGAGTTTGAGGAAAAAGGCAACTACGTGTTTGTGGGAATAAGGCAGTGCGGAAAATCGTATTTACTTTACCAACGCATACAGCAATTGCTCAAAGAGGGACATAGTATAGAAGAAATCGTATATGTGAGTTTTGACGATGAACGCATCAGGACGATGAAGGCAGAAGACCTTGACCTGATATTTCAAGCGCATCAATCGTTATTTTCATGCCGCCCTATCTTGTTTCTTGACGAAATTCAAAATGTAGAGGGTTGGGAATTCTTTGCCCGTCGAATGGCAAATGAAAAATTCAGCGTATATATAACAGGGAGTAATGCCAAAATGTTGAGCCGCGACATTGCAACCACACTTGGTGGTCGATACTGGGTTAAAAATGTGCATCCATATTCTTTGGCAGAATACCTATCGGCAGCAGGCGTCACTTTACAGAAACACTGGCAGCTGAGTCGACAACAAGCGCAAGTGGCTAAGCATTTTGATGATTATTTTCACTTCGGAGGCTTTCCGGAATTGGTGAATGTGACGGCCAAGCGCGCATGGTTGACAGGCATTTATAACAAAATATTCTTTTCAGACATTGTCGTGAGAAATGGTGTAAGGAACGAGGAGGCACTTCGAATGACCATACAACGATTGGCTATGAGCGTGAAACAGCCCATCGCCTATAACCGTATTGCCAACCTGATAAAATCGACGGGGGTGAGTACCAATGCAACGTCGGTCATGAATTTTGTCCGCTACCTCAGGGAGTCTTGTCTTGTGTTCTCTATAGACAACTATGCCACCAAGTTCGTCGAGAAAGAAACGATGAAGAAACATTATTTTGAGGATAATGGCTTACTGACACTCTTCCTCACCGATGCGGAAACCTCTTTATTGGAGAATATTTGTGCCCTCCATCTGCATAGACTCTACGAGGAAGAAGTCTATTTTTACAACCGGAACATAGAAGTGGATTTTTATCTGCCCTCACAGTCCACAGCCATCCAAGTGAGCTACAATTTGAGCGATGTAACAACATTCGAACGTGAGACTCAAGCATTGGAAAAGCTCTCACACGTTGTAAAGTTGGAACGAATGCTTATCATTACCCGCGATGAAGAACGCACCATCACCCTATCGTCAGGGCAAACCATCGAAGCTGTGCCTGTTTGGAAATGGTTGGCAGAGTGAGTCGAATCGGCTTTGAGGAAATCAACAAAATTTTACACTTTTTCGAGAGCAACATATAAAAAACACTATATTTGCGTTATCGTAATCCACGTTACGGTAACCGCCATTTCGATAACAAAAATCGCTATTATGAAATTTTACAATCGGGAAAAAGAGTTGGCTCTTTTACAAAAGATCGAGACACGTTCGCAAAAAAGCGCCCAAATGACTTTTGTGGTCGGACGAAGGAGAATTGGCAAAACAAGCCTTTTAATAAAAGCCACTGAAAATGAGACCTGTGTCTATATGTTCATAGCCAAGAAAAATGAG
>Ga0302292_1000961_pt1 | contig 19321 bp, 14 predicted proteins | sample III_Fen_N2_1_FD_194553 | JGI IMG/M metagenome (GOLD analysis project Ga0302292, IMG submission 194553) | Peat permafrost microbial communities from Stordalen Mire near Abisko, Sweden - III_Fen_N2_1 | ecosystem: Environmental > Terrestrial > Soil > Wetlands > Permafrost | place: Sweden: Abisko...
GTGTTTGTCCGCGTAACAGCAGGCAACACTCACGGCTGGGGACCCCATAGCGATGTGACGGGCTTTTTTCCGCAATAGCCTGAAACACCGGATTATAAAAGCAGGCTGTGTCGAAGCCTGTCTGAAACATTTGACTATATCTATGACAGACTGTGATATTTTGGTGATTCTTTTCCCCGCGATTGTGCTGCAGCAGCTCGGTCTTCCTTTTGAATAAAAGGAAGGCTCGGCTTGTGGCAGGTGGGGGGTGAGGTTTTTGTTTCCGGATGTTTTTTTACAAATTTTAAAGCGGATGCCGAAAAGCTTGACTAGAGTAGGCGAAATGTATAAATAATAATAAATATTATGAAAACAAAAAAATTAATGGTTGCTCTCCTTGCATTGGGAGCGTATTGTATGGGTAATGCACAATCAACGTACGAATGGACTCAAGTAGGAGCTACTCCCACAACAGCTCTTTCTCGAAGCGGAAGTATTTCAATCACACCAACATCAAGTGAGGGATATGGATTATCCGTAACAAATACTGGGTTAAATTCATTTTATACGACAACAGCAACCCCAATGTATTCTTATTCATTAAATACTACAGGGTTTAAATATAACTATAATAATGGTCTTTCTGGAAACAATAATAATGTTACAAATACTTCAATTGGTGTTGGTAGATTTATAGCATCATCAGTTAGCCCTATAGTATACGAGGACGTTTCCTTGAATTCTTCTTATTTAGAGCTTACTGCAACAACTCCAGATGGAGAATCATTTTCTGAGCTAAGTAATGATGGAACTTTAAAATTAGCTACACCTTCATCACTCGGCAATGTAAATGCAATATCAGTTCGTCAATATGGAAGACCTGAAGCTCAATTTACAGTATCTACTTATGGTGATATTACAACCACAGGAACAGTTAAAATAGGATCAAGCACAATGACAACACCAACAGGATATGGATTATATGTTGAAAATGGTGTTTTAACATCAAAGGTTAAAGTAGCTGTTCTAAATTCAACAAATTGGTCAGATTTTGTTTTTGCCGGGAACTATAAATTAAAACCGTTGAAAGAAGTTGAAAGCTATATCAATGCGAACAAGCATTTACCCGATGTACCTTCGGCAAACGAAATGGTGTCCACCGGCTTGGATGTTGCAAAATCGGATGCATTGCTATTGCAAAAAATAGAGGAATTAACCTTGTATATCATAGAATTACAAAAGCAAGTAGATGCTTTAAAGAAATAATGGGTCATAGTATTACCACTTAAAAATAATTACTATGAGAAAATATATCATATCAGCTCTTGTTGTGCTGTTGCACACAGTAGCTTTTAGCCAGCCTGTGGATATTGAGGCTGCTAAGAAAGTATCACTAACTCTATTTAAAAACCATTATAAAGATGGCTTTACAATGAAAAATACGCATGTAGATGTTGATACAAACAACTTGAAAGTCAAAAGTTCATTTGTAAAGAAGTATAATGGACATAATAGTTATTATGTCACAAACTTCGTTGGAGGAGGTTGGGTAATTACTTCGTCTCATAATGCAGTTGGACCCATATTGGCAAATTCACCTACAGGTACATTAAATGAAAATGAAGATTTACCTTTTGTTTTTGGGAAAATAATGAGTAATTATGATAAAATAATTGACAAAGCCTACGAGAAAGGTGTAATAAACAAAGCAAATCAAAAACAATGGAACAATCTTAAGGATGGTGTTGCTGCAATTACTTACTCGGGAACAGGAACAGGAACTTCAGGAGGCAGTAATCCCGCTTATCTCTTAACCACAGTATGGGGACAAAATTATAGTAATGATAATACCAGCACATCAACTATACCTGCTTACAACAATGATCCTAGTCTGGTTGCTGGTTGTAGTAATGTGGCAGGTAATCATACAGGAAACTATCTTGCAGGTTGTGGTGCTGTTGCAATTGCTCAAATCATGAAATATTGGGGATATGCTTCGGGTAATAAAGCAGACTTCGATTGGTGGAATATGCCTGATCAATTACTATATAATAATAACACTCAATTTCAAGTTCAATCAAAAGCAATTACAAAACTTCTGTTAAGTTGTGGTTCTGCTGATCATTTAAACTCTACATACTCTTGTACTGAAACGACAACACCTATCACCAACTTTACAACCGCCTTAACTGCATTTGGTTATACGTTCCCGAGTCTTGTACCAGGTACCTCAAGAAGTAATCCTATGAAAGGGACAGATTTCACTTGTAATTGTTTAACGAAAGATGGTAATTATAATGATTATAGGGATTTTGATTATACGCAATGGTCTAATATTTTAATTAATGAAATAACAAATAAGAGACCGATATTGTTCTATACAAAAACGACAACATTAAATTATCCGGAAACAACAGAATATCATGCCTTTGTTTGTGATGGATATAATGCAACTGACGGAACTTTTCATTTTAACTTTGGATGGAATGGAAATGAAAATGCATTTATTAATTTAAATTTGAACACTACAAGTGGATACTTACAAAACGGAGACTTTTATACAAATCAACCATATTTTGCTTTATCAAATGTTACACCGGGTACTACAGATTATTTTTTCAATGTCTGGTCTACTTGTATTGTCGGCATTCAACCGAATTACCAACAATCAACAACCGTAACAATCCCGGCTACTACAATTGGTACATCACCATTAACAACAAATGAGACCTGGCAGGCATCATCAATTGTTGCCGGAAGTTCAACGAGTACAGCTTTTGTTGTTCCTAGTGCAGATAATGGTCGTTTGATTGCAGCAGGTAGTGTAACGTTACTACCCGGATTTTATGCTCAATCAGGCAGTACTTTTTTAGCAACGATATATCAAAATGCAACAGGTGGTTTAAAAGACTATATTGAAACGATGAACGAACCGATAGCTTCTACTCAAAATGAATCGGGAATTGCAACGTCCGATACAGCATTGACAATTGCAGTTTATCCAAATCCAATTACAAATGATGGTAATCTCACATTGTCGGCTTCGAAAGCAATTTCGGGTAGCGTGCAGATTGATATCTATGATATTGTAGGACAAAAAGTATTTAGTTCGACTGAGGATGGATTTACTTCAAAACAATTAAGCTTTGGCGGTTTTGCAAAAGGTATTTATATGTTAAAGGTTACCTATAACAACAATAGTATCTTGAATTCTAAAGTTATATATTAAAGAATAATCGCCGCTACAGTTCTCTGTTTAAAGGTTGTGACTTTAGCTAAAGATCACCGCCAAGATTATAAAAATGCCGGAAGTCTCCCTACTCCCGGCATTTTTTGTTTAGATGCAATTTACATTGCCGTCTGCTTTTCAGACTGTGTGAAAAGCAGACGGCAAAAAAATATCCTCTAAAATTTACGATTATTTCCCCAATGTCGTTTAGTTAAGCGAAAATACTTGATATACAAAAGAACCCTTTCATGGTTCAGATATTTGTCGTCTCATTTTCCTCCGGTTTCACCGGTGGTTATTCAAATTTAAGCCCTGCGGGCTTAACCAATCGACATCGATTATTCTCCTCATTTTTAATGGTGATCCATTATTGCTCTTTTGCAACCTTTTTGGGTTATACCTTAGTGTATTGTTTACCATAGTTCATTACAATAAAACAGATTTATAATCACCATATTGCAAAATAATAAGAATAACTTCGAAATAAAAAAGATACAATTAGGTAATTTTTTCTATATTTGACTTTTAATTAACAGAACATTTAATATTAACTAAAACCTAAATTAATTATGAAAAAAAGAATATTTTCTTTACTATTAGGGACATTGGCTTGGTGTGGTATAGCACAGGCTCAAGATGTTTCTATTCCACTTGTTTCTGTCGGTGATGCCTGGTCATGGGGAGGAAAAGCTACTCAGGGAGTTGCTAATCCAAATACTACAGCAGGAGTTGGCTGTAGTGCAACAACAGTAGCACAATTCGCTGTAACTGGATATGCCGCAATTGGATTTAATACTTCTGACGCTAATTATAGTGCTTATGTATCAGATTGGACAAAATATGATAAAGTTGAGTTTCTTATTTATTCTGATGTAGCAGGTTCATTAAGTTCTACTGTTGGAATAAAAGGATATACTACCGCTAATGTTGAAATTGATGCTGCTGGTGCCTTAAGTCCAACAGCATTAGTCGCTAATCAATGGCAGATTGTTACATTTGTTATCCCTGCTTCACTTATTGATAAAAATGGTAATTCTTATACCTCATTAGGTGATGCTACATTAAATTTAAACCATTTTGTGATTCAAACAAGTTTTAATAGCGGGAACATATATATTGGAGCGATAACTGTAAAGGAAAAATCTGCAAAAGCACCTACATCTATAAGTTTGACACCTACTTCGGTTTCCATGATTACTAATAAAACGTTTACAGTTACCCCTACTATTTTACCTTCTGATGCAAGTGTAACATTAAACTTTACAAGTAGTTCAACAAGTGCATCAGTTGATGCTGGTGGAAATGTAACATCTGTTTCAGCGGGTTCAGCTACAATTACTGCTACTAGTGCAATTGCTCCTTCAGTTTCGGCAACGACTTCGGTAACTATATCGAATCCAATTTCTACTGATTCAAAGGTATACTCTGACTTTGATAATAGCAATGCTTATGCAAGTGCTTGGGGAACCCCAACAATTAAAGTTGTTGCTAATCCAAGTAAGACAACCGATAATTCGTCTGATAGTGTACTTTCTGTAGCTGGTTGTATACAATGGGGAGCTGCTTCATTCACGATGATTGATGTAAATAAAATTAACAAGATTTCATTCTGGGTTTATTCGGCAACTGATATCGCTGATTTCGCTTTAAAAGTTGGATTAAATTCATCAATTGACAATACTATTTCAAAAGCCTTAATTGCTGGAACATGGACAAAATTTGAATGGAATATTACTTCCCAAGTATTCACATCATTAACTGATAAAAATGTATTTTATATTCAAAATGCTGCAGATGGTGCTTTAACAACAGGGTATAACTTCTTAATTGACGATATTCAGTTAATTGCAGGATCAAGCTTTACAGCAGTTAGCTCATTCGAAATTGATGGAACGGGAAACAAATCTTCATTATCTCAAACCGCAACACTTCAAATGGTTACAAAAAATGTATTACCTGCCGGTGTAACAAACAGTAGCGTTGTATGGAGTGTCTCAGATCCAAAAGTTGCAACAATCGATGCCTCTACAGGTTTATTAACCGCAGTTGCACTTGGAAGTGTTACCGTATCTGCTCAAGCTGATGGTGGTGGCGTAATTGCTAAAAAAGTTATTGTTATCGCTGATCAAACAGTTGCAGTAACAGGCGTTTCGTTCGACAAAACAACGGCTACTATCACAACTAATGGAGGAACTCTCTCATTAACTGCTACTGTTGCTCCTACAGATGCCACTAATCAAGCGGTAACTTACACAGTAAGCGATGCAACGTTAGCTACAGTAACTGATAAAGGTGTTGTAACAGCAAAAGCAAACGGAACAGTAACCGTTACTGCTACAACAACAGATGGTTCATTTAAAGCTACGAGTGTTATTGTTATTTCAGGTCAAACAATTGCAGTAACAAGCGTTGCGTTCGATAAAGCAACTGCTGCTATCAGTACTAAAGGCGGTTCAGTTCAATTAACAGCTACTGTTGCTCCTGCAACGGCTACTGATAAAACAGTTACCTACAAAGTAAGTGATGAATCAAAAGCTACAGTAAGTGCTACAGGTGTTGTAACAGCAAAAGCAAACGGAACAGTAACCGTTACTGCTACTACTGATGATGGTGCAAAAACAGCTACCAGTGTTATTACAATAACAAATCAAGAAACAGTTGTAAGCCTTGTTGAAGGGTCAAAATTACGTCAAATAGGCAATGTATTCACTTTCGAAGGAACAGCAAAATTGATTAATCTTATCGGTCAAGTTGTTGCAACAGCAACAAATACACTTGATGCATCTTCAGTAGCTCCCGGAATCTACTTTATCGTTATCGACGGAAACGCAAAAGAAGTTCTTGTGAAATAATCGAATAGATAGTTTTAAGAATTAGTTCTAAATCTAAAGGCAGTTTACCGAAAGGTAGGCTGCCTTTTTTTATTGTGTGCCTCTCTACGATCATGTTTATTCTAAAAGATCTGCATTTTTGTAGTGTGGTAACGAACGATAAATGAGATAAAATATGTTACTTTGCTTTTGTATAAAGTAAGTATCAGTGTCATCTTTAAATCATCAAAATCCTTTAGTGAAAGCCTTTCGCCGGATATCGGCAAAAGCAATACCGATTCTTTTCATATTCAGTTCCCTTATCTGTTCTCCTTCTTTATTTTCGCAGCAAGCCGTTGGCAGACCGACACTGGTGATAGGAATTGTTGTTGAACAAATGCGATACGATTACCTGATGCGTTTTTGGGATAAATTTGGAGATGGAGGTTTCAAAAAACTCATAACGGGAGGAACAAGTTGTCGTCAGGCAAGCATCGATTATATGTATCCACAAACCAATCCGGGATATGCAACAATTGTTTCGGGAGCAAATCCCCGTTCACATGGAATTATAGCCGACGAATGGTTTGATAGGGTAAAAAACAAGGTTGTAAGTGCCACAACCGACGAAACACAAACAGCTATTTCGGGCCTCGATAAAGATGTGACATGCTCGCCCGTCAGACTTCCCGTTTCCACTATCGGCGATGAAATGGTATTAGCAAATAAAGAATCGAAAGTGGTGAGCATCTCCTGTAAACCATCGTCGGCGGTAATGCTTGCCGGACATTCATCCAATGGAGCTTACTGGCTTGACGAAACTTCGGGCGAATGGACTACTTCATCCTATTACCGGACTGAGATGCCAATCTGGGCAAAAGATTTTAATGCAAAAAAATATTGTGATATTTATATGTCCAAAATATGGACTCCTCTATTGCCGATTGATACATACAAGGATTGTTTGCCCGATAAAAATGAGTATGAAATCGGCATTAACACCAAAATAACATTCCCATATCAGCTGCCATTGCTTGCCGAAAAATATAAGAAATACAAGCTTTTGAAAAACACACCGTTTGGCAATTCATATACCAAGGATTTTGCTATTAATGCAATAGTTGGCGAGAATCTGGGAAAAGATCAAAATCCCGATCTGCTGCTGATCTCATTTTCGGCTACCGAAAATATAGGTTATCGTTTCGGATCACGTTCCATAGAACTGGAAGATACTTATCTAAGGCTTGATAAGGAACTAGAATTCTTTCTCCAGTTTGTCGAAAAGGAAGTCGGCAAAAATAATATTCTGGTTTTTCTTACGTCGACAAGCGGAACCGCCGATAATACAAAACAACTAAACGATCAGAGAATTCCTGCCGGTCAATTTAAACAGGTTAAGGCGGAGCAACTGTTAAAATCATATCTGAACGCTGTATATGGACCAAACGACTGGGTTTCGTATTATGGAAAACAAACCTTCTACCTGAACCAGACACTGATAGAAGATAAAAAAATACCACTTATGGAAGTGCAGGATAAAGCAGCAAATCTTTTGGTAAAATTAACAGGTGTTTCACAAGCATTTACTTCAAGCATTCTGCAAAAAACCAATTTTACCGAAGGAGTCCAACAACAAATGTATAATAGCTATAATCAGAAACGTTCGGGCGATATCTTTTTGAATCTGGAACCGGGCTGGATTGAGCAAACCACCACCGAAGCCACAGCACACAATTCGCCGTACAATTATGATACTCACATTCCCCTTATCTGGTATGGATGGAAGGTGGAACATCTGCTGTTGACAAAACCTGTTTCGCTGACCGACATTGCACCAACAATTTCGTCGGTGTTGAAAATTGCAGAACCGAATGCCTGCACCGGAAAACCCATCCGGGAAATAACGATAAATGAGTAAAAAACCATTTTCGTCCCAAATATTTGATTTAAAGCTAATCTTTTTTAAAAAAATGAATATATTTGCGGTCTTAATGCTTATAATGCGAAAAGAAATCAATACGTTAATAGTTAAGAACTTAATAAAATAATACTACAATGCAAAATAAAGGGGCAATTAGGCTTTTTGCTATTCTGTTAGCTTTGGCGAGTATATATTCGCTATCATTTTCATACTTTGCCAGTAAAGTAGAATCGGATGCTGCTGAATATGCGAAAGGAAATTTGGTAAAAGAAAATGCATATCTTGATTCAATCAGAAGTGAAAATGTATACAATTTTGCATGGTTGCGTCAGTTTACCTATGCTGAATGTAAAGAAAAGCAGATAAACTTCGGGCTTGACCTTAAAGGTGGAATGAACGTTACTCTTGAAATTTCGGTAGTCGATCTTTTAAGAGAACTGGCATCAGATAAAAATGATAGTACAATTCATAGAACAATAGAACGAGCTAAGAAATTACAAGAAAATAGTCAGGATGACTTTGTAACTTCATTTGGTAAAGCATTTGCTGAATTGTATCCCAATCAACGTCTGGCAAATTATTTTTCCAAGCTTGAGAACAAAGAAAAGGTTAATTATCAATCAACGAATAGTGAAGTATTGTCGTTCTTAAAAGAACAGGCACAAAGTGCAATCGACAATTCATTTAATATACTTCGTACCCGTATCGACCGTTTTGGTGTAACACAACCAAACATCCAAAGCCTTGGTGGAGGACGTGTAATAGTTGAACTCCCCGGTGTTAAAGATCCTGAGCGTGTTCGCAAACTATTGCAGGGAACAGCTAAATTGGAGTTCTGGGAAACCTATGATGCTTCAGAGATCTGGAGTGCTATGGAAGCTGCTAATACCAAAATTAAAGAGCTTAACGAACTAAAGGTAAAAAATGCAAAAGCTATTGATACGACAAAAACAGTTGCCAAAGCAAATGCCAAAGGAGATACCACAGCTAAAAAAGGTCTTGCACTGCTTCAAAAAATGAATTCAGCAAAAGATACCGGTAAAAAAGATTCATCGAAAGTTGCAAAGAAAGGAAACGGAGCAAACGAATATCCTTTATTTTCTATATTAACTCCTAACACATCTTCTAAAAATACACTTCAAAAAGGACCGGTTGTTGGTATCAGTCACATTAAAGATACAGCAAAGGTTAATGCATATCTGGCAGATGAAAGGGTTAGAAAATTGTTCCCTGCAAACATTCGTTTCATGTGGACAGTCAAAGCACTCGATAAAGGTGGAAACTTCCATCAGTTAATTGCAATCAAAGCTCCTCGTGATGGAAAAGCTCCACTCGAAGGTGATGTTATTACAAATGCACGTCCAGAGTCAAGTCAGAATGCCGGAGCAGTCAACGTTTCAATGTCGATGAATCAGGAAGGTTCAGCAATCTGGGCTCGTTTGACAAAAGAAAATGCAGCATCACACAGATCGATAGCAGTTGTTCTTGATGGATATGTTTATTCATTCCCTAGTGTTCAAAACGAAATTTCGGGAGGTAACTCACAAATCACCGGGAATTTCACCATTGCTGAAGCAAAAGACTTAGCAAACGTACTTCAATCAGGTAAACTTCCTGCTCCTGCAAAAATTGTTGAAGAAGCTATCGTAGGACCTTCATTAGGAAAAGAAGCTGTTTCAAGTGGAATGATTTCATTCACTGTAGCATTTGTCTTAGTGTTGGCTTTTATGATTTTATATTATGCAAAAGCCGGACTTGTGGCAAATGGAGCATTAATCATAAATAACTTCTTTATTTTCGGAGTCTTGGCGTCGATGGGGGCTGTGCTTACCTTGCCCGGTATTGCAGGTATTATCATAACCATGGGTATGGATGTCGATGCAAACATTATCATATATGAACGTATTCGAGAGGAGTTGAGAGCCGGGAAAGGAATAAAGCTCGCTGTTTCTGATGGATATAAACATGCAATGTCTGCAATTCTTGATGGTAAATTTACAACACTGATTACGGGTGTTATTTTATATGTTTTTGGTTCCGGACCTATTCAAGGTTTTGCAACAACTCTTATAATTGGTCTTATAACTTCATTATTTAGTTCAATCCTTGTTTCTCGACTTATATTCGAAAGAATGCTTGAGAAAAATGTACATATTACAGTAGGTAACAAAATCTCTAATAACATTTTCAAACATATTGATTGGAAAATCATCGAAAAACGTAAAGTGATGTATGTCTTCTCCGGAATAATTCTTGGAGCAGGATTAATATCTATCGCAGTAAGAGGATGGGATTATGGTGTTGATTTTACCGGTGGTCGTACATATATAGTTCGATTCCATAATTCAGTGAAAGCAGCAGATTTACAAAATTCATTGAAACCAATTTTGGGGAATGAAATACCTGATGTAAAAACCTACGGAGGAGATAAAGAATTCAAAATTACTACAAAATATTTGATAGATGACAAAACACCAAATGCCGATAGTATTGTTGAACATAAACTGTATCAAGGATTAAAACCAATTATTGGAGGTAACGTTGATTACAGCGTATTTAACCATAAATACAAAGTAAGTTCACAGAAAGTAGGTCCAACTGTTGCCGATGATCTTATCTGGAATGCATCGCTTGCTGTGTTGTTTGCATTAATCGGTATCTTTATTTATATCTTTATCCGTTTTAGGGATTGGATTTATGGTCTTGGTGCTGTATTATCATTATTCCACGACGTTTTGTTCGTTTTAGGTTGGTATTCTCTGTTATGGGCAGTAATGCCGTTCAATATGGAAATTGATCAATCATTTATTGCTGCAATATTGACTGTTGTCGGGTACTCAATTAATGACACGGTAATCGTTTATGACCGAATTCGTGAATATAAACATCTTTATCCGAAACGCGAAAATTTATCGTTATTCAACGGATCAATTAACAGTACCTTTGGTAGAACCATTAATACGGTTATGACCGTAATGATTGCATTGTTGGCAATATTCTTCTTCGGTGGTGAAACCATTAGAGGATTTATCTTTGCAATGTTAATCGGCGTTTTAGTCGGAACTTATTCTTCAATCTTTATCGCTTCTTCAATAGTATTCGATACAATGGAATGGAAGATAAAACGCGATGCTAAAAAGGCTTTAAATAAATAAGATATCTCTCGTAAAAAGAGGGCTGTTTCTTTATCGGAACAGCCCTCTTTTGTTTAATAACTTTTTGATAAGTTGTTGTCGTCCTATTTCATTATACTTGTAAATACAATTACATTTGTTGATATGATGTATAGGGTTTGTCCTGTTCAATAAAGTTGAAAAAGATTCGTTTATACTAGAAAATTAAATGATATGATGCACTCAATCTTGTTACAAATCGCACAATTACCATCTACTGTTGCTACACCCGTTGTTGCTGCCGTTCCTGCCAAAGAAGCCGAAAGTGTCTTTCAAATAGCAATGAAAGGTGGATGGATATTAGTTCCAATAACCTTCTTGTCTATAGTTGCCGTTTATGTTATTATTGATCGGTGGTCTGCTATTCTCAAAGCCAAACGAAGTGGCGATATTGTCAAAACAATCAAACCATTAATCAAAGAAGGTAAAATAGATATGGCAATTGCAACCTGTCAGGCAAGCAATACTCCTGTAGGTAATGTTTTAGTTGCCGGACTAAAAACAATAGGTTATCCTGTCAGCGATGTTCAGGATGCAATGGAGTCGGAGGCTAATCTTCAGTTAGATGAAATAAGCAGAGGAATGACCTATTTAACTATTGTGGCATCTGTGGCACCTATGTTTGGATTCCTTGGAACAATATTCGGTGTCATCAAAATATTCTATAACATCTCGTTGACCGATAATATTAGTATTGGAATTATTTCCGGCGGTTTGTATCAGAAAATGATATCTTCAGCATCGGGTCTTTTTGTGGGAATTATTGCATTTGTCGGATATCAATTGCTTAATAATAGCATCGATAGGATCACAAACAAAATCGAAAGTCAATGTTCTCAATTTATAGCATTGCTACGTAGTAATTCATAAATCAACAGGAGATATGAAACTTAAACGGAAACGGAATTCTGAAGTGCGGGTTTATACTGATTCGTTAAGCGATATCATGTTCTTTCTTTTGCTTTTCTTTTTGATAATCTCTACATTGGTTAATCCTTCGGTTATTCAACTGATGTTGCCCAAAGCATCGGCTAATATTCAAAAAATGAACAAACAGACCATTAATATATCGGTCACAAAAGATTTACACTATTTTTTAAACGATAGGCCTATTTTATTGGAAAACATTAAACCCGAGATTGAAAAAATGTCGGTTATATCTGAAAATGCAACAGTTATTATTCGTGCCGATCAGTCTATTACAGTTCAGCAATTGGTTACATTGCTTGACATAGGAAATCAGTTGAAAGTGAAAATGATTCTGGCAACACAGAAATCATAATTCAATAAAACGGGGGTTTAGCTCAGTTGGCTAGAGCGTTTGCATGGCATGCAAAAGGTCAGGGGTTCGATTCCCCTAATCTCCACAGAAGAGGCTGTCTTTTAAAGAAAGAACAGCCTCTTTTCTATTTTATAATTACCTTTGTCCGATGGAACTACCTATTCTTTTTCAAGATACAAGCCTCGTTGCAATTAATAAACCACACGGACTCCTGGTTCATCGTTCTCCAATAGCTGCCGATGTTCAGGAATTTGCGTTGCAAATATTGCGTGATCAACTACAAAAAATCGTTTATCCGGTTCATCGTCTTGATCGCAAAACCGCGGGTGTGTTGTTGTTTACATTTTCCAAAGAAACTTTGGTTCATGTCTCTAATCAATTTATGGATGGAACGGTTTCGAAAAAATATCTTGCTATACTTCGAGGTCATGCACCCGAATCGGGAACCATCGATTATCCACTCGAAAATGAATCAGGTAAAATGCAGGATGCAATAACACATTTCAGGACATTGGGCCGTAGCGAGATTCCTTATGCATTAGGGAGCTATTCGAGTCTCCGGTATAGTCTTGTACTGGCAGAGCCTGAAACGGGTCGTATGCATCAATTACGAAGACATTTCGCCCATATAATGTATCCTATTATAGGCGACCGTCCACATGGTTGCAATAAACAGAATCGATTTTTTAAGGAAACCTTTCAAATGGAATCGATGTTATTACATGCACAACAACTATCGCTACGACATCCCGAAACAGGTGATGAACTGACTATTTCGGCATCAATCAGCAGTGAGTTTCAACGAATGTTGGAGACCTTGGGGCTCGAAGACGGTTATAAAAAATATAGTGGAATTTGATTTGTTTTTCTGATTGAGGTTACAATCCTTTTCTCAACTCATCAAACAAGGTCATCGCCTTATGTTTTGGCTCGTCAAACTCAAAACTGATATTTTGAGTCAGATAGGTTTTGATATCAATGTCGGATATAGTTCCAAAGGACTGTATTGCATCGTCGAGATTTTTGATTCCTTGGTTAAACGCATTTTCAAGAATGATTATAAAATCCGGATCAATAGGTTTGAGCGATGCCCAACACGCAAAAACAAATGGAAGTCCGGTCATCTTCTGCCACTCGTCAGCAAGATCTCTGTTGTATCTGATTTTGTTAGAATACGAAAATGCCCGATTGCCAATAATAACTCCTGCGGTTTTTCCTTTTATCTTTTTTTCATATCCGATTTCAGGTTTCAACCATTGTGGTGAAATATGCCAGTAATTTTTTGCTAATATCTGTACCAGAAGATTTGATGTCCGGGAATCATGATCAAGATAGATGCTTTCGATTTCGTTAAGGGGACATTCGCTGAACAGTTCAACCGTTGCCACTCGATCATTTGCTCCGATACAATGATTGCCGATGATTTGATATTCGGGCAGGGTCAATAATGCTCCAACGGGGATGAGGCTTATATCAACTTCTTTATCAATAAGCATCCGGGCACATACTGCCGGAGGTACTTTTTCAATAATGACAGAGCCTTGGGGCATAAATTGTTCCAGGCCATAGACTAAAGGAATGGTGTTGTAGTAACAAACAATTGATATGCGAATAGGTGTGTTGATGATGTTACATTTAAAAATACAGTTAAACTACCAGGTTGCAATAACCGTTTTGTTGCCCGATACTTTTTGATTGATGGTAACAGAAATCTTAGCGTCGAGAGGTAAAAATAAATCCATCCGCGAACCGAATTTTATAAATCCGACTTCCGATCCTTGAACAATTTCTTTATCGGGTTCTGCATAACAAACAATGCGTCGAGCCATTGCTCCTGCTATTTGACGAAACAAAAGAGATTGTTTTTTTTCTGTTTCTACAACCACAGTTGTCCGTTCGTTTAACTCCGATGATTTTGGATGCCATGCAACCAGCTTGTCGCCGGGATGATATTGATAATATTTTATTGTTCCCGAAACAGGATACCAGTTTATATGCACGTTTAATGGGGACATGAAGATTGAAACCTGTTTGCGTTTTTCGCCATAATATTCTTTTTCAACAACATCTTCAACCACCACCACTTCCCCGTCGCATGGGGCATAAATAGCATTAGCATCGGGTGTTGCAATTCTTACGGGCTTTCTAAAGAACCAAAGTAACATGCCATAGACAACAATCGAAAGGAAGAGAACAATGTCGAAAATACATTTGTTCGGAGTCATGTAGTAAAGGCATGAGTTGATGATGAAGAGGATTACTATTCCACTAAAAAGCGTTGCGTTTCCTTCTTTGTGTAAAACCATTTTTGTAATCGTTTTATATTAATGACTAATGAGGTACAAATATGCAAAAAATGCGGGAGTTGAAAAAATAACTGCATCAAATCGATCCAGAAATCCACCATGACCGGGTAGGAAAGTCCCTGAATCTTTGATGTTGAGACTCCGTTTCAAGAGCGATTCAACCAAGTCGCCAAAGATTCCAAAAGCACAAACCAACAATCCCAGAATAATCCAGTTTACTATCGAGATATATGGTAGGAGATATGCAAACAGGAATGCAATTCCTACAACACAAACTGCTCCGCCGGCGGCTCCTTCCCACGACTTTTTTGGAGAAATTCGTTCAAACAAACGATGTTTTCCTATTGATGATCCAAACAGATATGCTCCGGTATCGTTGGTCCAGTTGAATGCAAATAAACAAAGCAACAGGTCAAAGCTGTATCGGGCATTATAGGTATTAAAAACAATGAAGTTAAAAAGCGAGTAAGGTATTGCTATGTAAAAAATCCCCAAGATGGTAAAAGCTATGTTCTGAAATGGGTTACCTTGCTTTTTGTATAATTCGATGATGAATAGTATCAGAAACAGAGGTATCAATAAGGTAAATACTCGGGTATCGACAAGATTCCTGGCAAACAAATAACTGGCGACAAAACAACAGATGCCAATAACAAAGCCAAAAATATTCTGAGGAACGATAGCTTCCGTTTTCGTGATGTTGTAAAATTCAAAAAGGGTAAACGACAAAAGTGTTCCGATGCAGATAAGGAAAGAATATTCGCAAAGAACGATGCTTCCGATTATAATACCAAGCAAAACAACTCCGGTTATTGAACGTTGAACGATGTTTGTCACCCCTACTGATTTTTAATAATAAACACTATAATCTTTTTGGGACCATGAGCTCCGAGAATCAATGTTTTTTCAATGTCTGCCGTACGACTTGGTCCGGTGATATTGCTGACCCATGAAGGTAAAGTGCCCGAATATTTTTCAAGCATTCCGGCAATTGCATCTTCAATATCGGGAACCACCTGCGATTGTTTTGCTATCACAATGTGAATCTCCGGAGCAACATGAGGCCGGCGACCCAAAGCATTGGCATTGCTAACCATTACACTTCCGGTACGTGAGCTTAAAAATTCGCACCCTGTAATGCTTGCTTTGCAAGTTCTCACTACCGAGATGTCGTTGGTCGATGGCACTGTTTGTAATTGTTGCAATAACTGAGGTTCAAGACACAAAACCTCATCAACTTGCTCAGCTGTGAGTATTTCATTGATCTTTGTGGAAGCTTCGGAATAATTATCTACAATAAAACAGGTGCCGCTTATTTTTTCCAGTTCCGATTTAAAGTTTTCTGACAAATCGCCTACCGGTGGCACAAAAACGGAAGCCGAAGCTTCTTCGGGAGTCAGCTCTATTGCGAGTCCCTTTGTTGCTCCGGCAGCTTGTGCTTTGCGGATTTTTTCTAAAATAATATCTCGAGAATTACTCATTCGGTTTATCTTCAGTTTGAGGCTGCTCGTCTGTTGATGGAAGATCTTTTGCTTCTTCTTCGGCGGCAGCAAGTTCAATATCATTTTTCCTTGCTATTTCTGCCAGAACCTCCTGTGACATAATTTCACGTTCCGATTGCCATTTCCGTTTCCCGAAAATACGTTCCAGATCGTCTGCAAAAATAACTTCTTTCTCAAGCAATAATTCAGCTAGTTGTGTCAATTCAGCAATATGTTCTTTCAAGATACCGATTGAACGTGCATACGCCAAGTCGATTATCTCCTTTGCTTCTTTATCGATGATAAGAGCTGTTTCTTCACTATATGGTTTGCTGAATCCAAATTCATTTTGTCCCGAAGAATCGAAGAAACTGATGTGCCCGATTTTTGCACTCATCCCGTAATAGGTAACCATTGCATAAGCTTGTTTGGTGACACGTTCCAGATCGTTTAATGCTCCGGTTGATATTTTACCAAAAACAACTTCTTCTGAAACTCGTCCGCCAAGGGTTGCACACATTTCGTCGATAATTTGTTCGCGAGTGGTGATTTGGCGTTCTTCGGGCAGATACCATGCTGCTCCAAGTGCCTTGCCTCGTGGTATGATTGTTACTTTTATCAATGGATTGGCATGTTCAAGTAACCAGCTCATGGTTGCATGACCGGCTTCGTGGAATGCTATGGTTTTCTTTTCCTGTTTTGTGATTATCTTGTTTTTCTTTTCCAAACCACCCACAATACGATCTACAGCATCAAGAAAGTCTTGTTTTTCGATCACTGTTTTCTCTTTACGTGCAGCAATCAATGCGGCTTCGTTACAAACATTTGCAATGTCGGCACCCGAAAATCCCGGGGTTTGTTTTGCAAGGAAACCAACTTCAACGGTATCGCTCATTTTCAGTGGTTTCACGTGAACTTTAAAAATGGCTTCACGCTCTATAATATCAGGAAGGTCGACGTTAATTTGACGATCGAAACGACCGGCACGTAACAATGCCTTGTCCAGAATATCTGCACGGTTTGTTGCTGCAAGAATAATAACTCCCGAGTTTGTGTCAAAACCATCCATTTCGGTTAATAACTGGTTCAGTGTATTTTCACGCTCATCGTTCGATCCGAAGTTTGGGTTTTTACCACGGGCACGACCTATGGCATCGATCTCGTCAATAAAAATGATACATGGTGATTTTGCTTTTGCCTGACCAAATAAATCGCGAACCCTTGAAGCTCCAACGCCTACGAACATTTCTACGAAATCGGACCCCGACATGGAGAAAAATGGCACGTGTGCTTCGCCTGCTACTGCTTTTGCCAATAATGTTTTGCCTGTTCCCGGAGGTCCTACAAGCAATGCCCCTTTTGGTATTTTACCACCCAGATCGGTATATTTTTTAGGATTTTTAAGGAAGTCGACTATTTCACGTATTTCCACTTTTGCTTCTTCAAGTCCGGCAACATCCTGAAAGTTGATTTTTATCTCAGAATCTTCTTTGTCAAAGATCTTGGCTTTCGATTTTCCGATGTTGAAAATTTGTCCGGCTCCTCCGGCTGCTCCTCCGCCACCCATACGTTTCATTATAAACATCCATACAACCACCAGCAGTAAAATAGGCATCACCCATCCTAATATTTCGCCAAAATAATTGTGTTGTGTTTCATACAATACGGGGATTCTCTGGTCGTCGGGAATATTTGGTTGTGCTTCGTCCATCTTTTTTGCAAAGGTTCCAACATCACCTACGGTCATATAAAAATCAGGGTCAACCGAAAGTTCGCCCCAGATGTTTTTCTTTGGTACCTTTGCTGCTGTTGGTTTTTTGCGTTGATAAATTTGTGCGGTTTCTTTATTTACCAAAACCACCTTTTCAATTTTATTCATCTTAACCATCGTGTACAGCTGATTCCACGAAATCACCTTTGGTCCTGTTCCAAAATCAAGATATTGAATGGTAATAAATGCTACAGCCAGAAGAATATATATCCAATAGAAATTAAATCCGCCTTGTTTTTTCTTGGGTTTGAAGAAAGGAATTTTTGCTCCTTGCTTCGTATCTTGCGTATTCTCTTGTTTCGATTCCTGGCTTTCTCTGTTGTTTCTTGAGAATCTTTTGTTTCGTTCATATTGATGAATTATTAATAATCGTTATATGTTTGCGATTTGCAGTCGGCCCACAAATCTTCTAAGTTATAATAGTGACGATATTGCGTTTGAAAAACATGAACCACAATGTCGGCAAAGTCCAGTACTATCCAATGTGCATTTTCACGTCCTTCAATATGCCATGCCACGGTGTTTTGTTCCTTTCTGGCAAATTCGTCAATCGAATCGGCAATAGCATTAACATGTGTGTTTGAGTCACCGTTACAAATCACAAAATAGTTGCATACCGAATTTTCAATTGGAGAAAAATCAAGACTGACAATTTCTTTGCCTTTCAATTCCTGAATTCCGGCAATAATTGTTTGCAGTAATGTATTGGTGCTTTTACTTTTAACCATGTGTTATCAAAGACTCCGATCTTTGAGGCAAATGTACTATATTTTATTTTATTTTGGATAAGGGCTCTCCAATAATCGTACCGTCGGATCGAAAATACATTCGATTATATTTTACTGCATTGTTGGCATAATGGATGTGTTAATTTGTCATGATACGGCAACCCGAGATTCATCTTTTAGACGTTTCCTTCTTTGTCGTGTTCCGACACTTCCATTGTTTATTCCTTTAAAAACTTTCCAACCTTGCATTCCGCACCATTCCACACCTTTACAAAATAAACACCTGCTGTGAGCATACCAACATCAATGGTTGTTATTTCGCGGGTGAGTGTTTGCCAGAGTAGCAGTCTGCCGTTAAGCCCGCTGGGCTTGAATTTGAATAACCACCGGTGAAACCGATGGGTAATGAGACGACTACTATCTGAACCCTGAAAGGGTTCAACCTCCTTCAGGGTTATTGTTGTTTTGTCACAACTTCCATGGGTTACCCCTATGACTATTTAAATTCAGCCCCATAGGGCAATGTCATTTAGTTAAGGGAAAAAACAAAGCAACCATTGAGTTAACAGGAGAACACCTGTTCTTTGTAGCGACTAAATACAAAACTCAATGGTTGAAGCAAATATAAAAATAATAGAAGA
>Ga0302292_1000967_pt1 | contig 19248 bp, 24 predicted proteins | sample III_Fen_N2_1_FD_194553 | JGI IMG/M metagenome (GOLD analysis project Ga0302292, IMG submission 194553) | Peat permafrost microbial communities from Stordalen Mire near Abisko, Sweden - III_Fen_N2_1 | ecosystem: Environmental > Terrestrial > Soil > Wetlands > Permafrost | place: Sweden: Abisko...
TTCTAATGTAGCAGGTTCAGCATCCGGATAAACATACATTAGGTAATTCAGACAGGTAACTACAGGGATAAGAGTTGTAGTAGTGCTGGTAGAAGAAGTTGTGCTACAAGCAGGATTTAATGGCAGAAAATACCATTCACAGGGATATGCACCTTCAATTCCCATTTTTATGGCTTGTACATTAGATAATAAAGTACTCTTGCAGGAGATGTGTTCTCATGAGGAACACTTCCTCCAATTGAGTTAATAGTATGAGTATGACTTCCTGCAGATGAAGTATTAACTGTACCGTCATCAACAGTATTATATTCTCCACCAACTAAATAACCAGTACCTACAGCTGTAGTATTATTTGCTGTTACTGTATGTACATGATCTCCATTAGTAACCATTGTATGTGTATGAGAAGGAAGTGTATTGGTAGTAAGTAATACAGTACTTTCTCCTATAACATCATCTAATGAGTATGTGAGTCCTAAAACATTTGATTCAAGAGTGCCTCCCCCCATATCAGTGATTGCACCAACAACAGCAAGTCCCCTTAAATCAGGAGTACCATGATCTCCATTACATAAATATACTTTCTCCCATGCTCCAAATCCTATACCTGTTACAAACCCATCACTTGTTGTAGGATAATTAACTAATGGTCCATAATAAGGAATAGGTGAATATGGAACCATTTTATTGTACATTTTGGTAGATGTTGTTCCTGCCAGATATGCAGCAATATCATTATTCAAATCAACTTTCTTCTCATAATTGGTTTCTACATCAGCTGTAAGATTTTCTAAATCTGTTACTGCTGTGCACAATTTAACAATTACAGCCTGAAGCACATCATGTGTATCAGATTCTATTGTTACACCATCCAGACAATCTGTTACACATTCCTGCTCAATTGTTGTTATAGCAGCATCTACAGCTGTTACTTGTGTTTGTAAAGCACATAGGGCTGTAGCAAGAGCTGTAAGCAACTGATTTAATGTAATGGTAGGTGTAGCAGGGAGACTATCAGTAAGTAGTGTACAGAGTCCCAAATCAACATCTGGCACTATACCTGTACCATCCAATACTGTTGTTAGATAGATAAAGATTTTATCCTCTATAACAGAGAGAGGGTCTCCTGTTTCTATATCAAGGAATGCTATTGGCAGTCCTGTATATTTTACACATTGATCTGAGGTTGTTTCTACACAACCACCGAAGCAGTTATTACAGTTAGACATATTCTATAATTTTATTTGATTTTGCTAAGTTCTCTGTACACCAAAGAGGTTGCAGATTTGTGTAATGACATAATTTTATCACTTCCTCTTTTGTATTTGCAGTAGAGATTGGAATAATATGATCTATATGATAACCATATCTACCAAAATCTTTTAATGTTGTTCCTTCTGGGCACTTAGATAAAACATAAACTCTAAATTTATCTAATGTGCATCCTAATATTATTTCAGACTTTAAAGTTTTAGTAATGTTTCTTTTGTTTCTTTTAAAAGAAGCTAATATAAATGATCTTATATGACAATAAAAATTATAAGTTTCATCTTGTCTTCTTCTTCTTTGTCCTAATCTGTGAGTTTCTCTTTTCTTATCTCTATTATTTTTTACCCACTCTTTATTATATATACTTTTATGTTCTCTCTTTTTTATACTGTATTCTTTCATGTATGCATCATATCTCTCTTTATTTTTAATGATCCATTCTTTATTATACTGTTTAACTTTTTCTGCATTCTTTAACCTTCGCATTCTTTGCATAAGATTTCTACCAATTCTTTTTTCTTCCTCAGTATGATATTTAAACGATCTTGCCATTATTTATATTTTAGTGTATGAATTTTACTTGAAATCTGAGAAATTGTGTAATCACTTGCGTAATTACTGTTAACATATTTATACTGCAATATCCTCTTGTATGTCAGAAGATCTATAAAGACACTTGCAGGAATAGGTTTATTCAGCATAAATACTAAATTGTTATATAAACTGCCTGATAGCTTAGCTACCTTGCAATCTATTTCATCAATCAACGTCAGAATATCATCACATGATGAACACCCATCTATTATTCTTGGATTTAACATATTATGGATGAATTATTGGTGTTGGAAGAGGAGTTACTGGTTTTGGTCTGCATGAAGAACAAAGTCCATTAGCATCCAAATTACACCCACAGCCTACAGACTTACCACATGATTTGCATTTCATTGAATTAATTTTTAGTTGGTTTATTGGAAATTTATTACAAAATTGGTTCCTGTACATCCGCAATCCTTATTAATGAATGTTTCAAGCATTGCATTTGCACGTATATATAGAGTTTCTGATTGTACTGTGGCACAATTATTGGATGATGCTATAGCCCCCTGTATGAAGAAATATATTGTATTCAATTCTATCTTTGATTGTGCTTTAATAGCCCTATCACATTCCATCATATCAAGTTGCATAAAAGCTTCATCAAACTTCTCCTGTAATTTATCTACCCTGAGAAAGGTTTTTGATAATTGTTCTACAAAGTTTATTACATATGTGACACAATAGGTACCATCAGGAAGTGGTTCTTCATTCCCTGATGTTGTTATTCCTAAGGATGTAGAATTAAGGATATTAGTTGATTGTATTGTAAAGGGTATATCAACCGTGTTAAACCCAGGAACATTTATTCTTAAATAAGGACTTATAATAATTCCAGGATCAGCATACACTGAAGCATCTACCACTGCTAACGTATTTACATCATACGTAGGAACTATTACTATATTTAGTATGTCTGCCATATTGTTTAAATAAAAAGAGCCAAAGGATTTTTGGAATTTTATCCTTTGTCCTTTGGCTCAGATTTACAATTAGTTAAAATTAGGTTCCTGCAGTGGTTGTGCTAGTGGTAGTGATACATGTGTTTTTATCAGCAACAGTACCAAGAGCATCCTCAAGAGCATTCTCAACAGCTGTTGCCATTGCACTTCCTGTCTGTACAGCAATAATCACCATACTATCCTGAGTTTCATAAGATCCCCAATTGTAAGCACTCCTATCCAGTTCATTGAACTTGATATAATAAGTGGTGTAGTTTACTCCAGGCTCTGCAAAACTTTCAAAGTTCTGGTTGTAGCCCATCATCCTATAGAGATGTTTCAGGAAACCAACCTGATAACTATAGTAGTTCTTTTCCAGCTGAAGGATTTCAGCATAAGTTCCACTAGGATAATTAGAAGTTTGTGTAATAGTTGATGTAGCAACAATATTACAGGCATCACTTACAATGAAGTCAGCAGTGGTAGCAGGTCCTGCATATACAAATGTCCTAAACCACATCCTATCATATTCAAATGGGAAGGCTGCAATATCACAAGGAATACCATAGGATGTAAGTGCTTTCCCTGTAATAACCAGTTTAGCTGAAGCTCCACTTCCTGATTTTGAGAATGTGAAGAATGTATTCAGCATAATATGATCAGGATTAATACCTGTAGGACCATATTCTGAAAGAGGACTTGCCCAATTGATAACTCCTGAGGATACATGATATCCTGTAAGTTGCTCCATAGCATTGTCAATCAATGCATCAACATCAACATCATCACAAGGATCATCACCACAATCACAGCAAGGAGCTACAACAGTGACACTACGTGTAAGACCATTGAAATATAATGTATCAATATAGGAACTGTGAGCACGAAGGGTAATAGTGATAACATCACCACATTTTGCATGCCAATCATCTATTTCAACTATTTGATTAGTTGATTGAGGACATCCTGTAACTTTATACCATTCTGTTACATTTGAATGATTAGGATAAACTGTTTGAGCATTACCCGTTAAAGGTATTCCTGCTCCCTTAATTTTATCTGAGCGTTTGCTACCCTCAAGATAATTGTTAGTCCTTCCTTGTGCAATGTAGAAATAAGCCTTGTCTGCAGGAGTATTGTCTACAGCATAATTAGGATCAAAAATACCAAGCTGACCAGGTGTTAGGTTTTGTGTGGATCCAGTACTAGCTAAAGCAGTGAAGCTACTAGGCACTACAAAAACTGTGGTCAATGAAAAATCTGCCATTTTGTTTTGTGTTTAATTGTTAGTAATTATTCGTTAGTTTGTATTCGGAATTGTGCATTTTGTACTGCAGATGCATTCTCTGTATACATAGCAAGAGACTGTACCGCTAAATCAAGCAATTCATCCTCCAGATAAGTTTCAAATTCACAATCTACATCTGTGCTATCTGTACCATCAAATTTCTTATATCCTGCTTTATCTATATAGACAGGATACCTGAGATACATAATATACACTTTAGTTGGTGTGAAGGTTCCATCTGTAAAAATGGACATCTCATCTGAGGAGATGATATTGAAGGTTTCCTGATACTCAAAGGAAGGTTTATAATGTTCATTCTTCAAGAGGAGTGACAGATCACCATGTTTAGCCAAATCCTGGTTAATCCATATAATTCTGTCTTTACATCTTCCTTTGTCTGCCAAAACATATGAATCTATATAAAACATATAATCTGGCTCCAAGGAATGAATATTAACTATCCATTGATTCAGGTTAGCATCATGTAATTGTGGAACAAGAGGGTGATCAATGTAATTTTCAACCAAACTCTGCAGGTCTTCATACCTTTTTTTAAAAGCATCAAAACCCATTCCACTCACAATGCTTATACCATCAACTTTTTGTTTAATCAGTTTTAGTTGGGCTTCATTTAAAGCTAAGATTTTATCCTCAAGCTGTATCTGCTGATGCTCATTAGTTGATAGTTTATTTAGTTTTTGATCTATCTTATATAATAAGCTGTCTACAGGGATCATAATGCTGCTATTTTCTTACCTTTCAATTTCTGTTCAAGAGTAAGTAAATCCATTTGATGTTCTTCATCAATAAGGAATTTAATTAAATCATCCTCATCACTGGCTATCTCATAATCCCCTTCATATATCTTACCATTTGGATAAGTTCTATAAATGGAATGCTGAAGAGCCTGTTTTACTAAATCTTTTACACTGAGCAAATTTTCTTCCATGTCTGCAAACCGTGTAAATATATCCACTGTAGAAAGTCCTTTATATTTTCCCTCTTTGAATTCTGTCTGTTTAAGGACATTATCTACTAAGTTATATACTACCTCTTCCCTTGTATCATCTGTAACCGGAAGTCCTAAAAGTCTTGCAACTTTCTTCTTCTTTTCAGGAGACATACTATCAAATTTAGCAATTGCTTTATTGATAATTTGTTTCTTCTTAAAGACAATTTGATTTTCAATTTCATCATCTGCTACATAGAATTGTGTATCTGCAGGATATTCTCCTAATTCCCATGCCCTATAACTGGAAGAAATAGTAGGATGTACCCTAAGCCATGAAAAAGCAAGTTCTTGAAAAGGAACAGAGAGATCAAAGAAATTATCTCCATCCATTAATTTAACTGGTTGTACATGCAACTGATCTTCTGTAGATGTGGAAAGTCCATAATTCCAGAAAGATGAGCGTGGCCCCAAGTCAATATCTCCAAGACTTTCCTGTAATCTTTTCTTTAAATCTTTAATCCGCTTAGTCTCTAACTCTTTCTCTAAAGGATCTTGTATTCTTTTCAGATAAGCAGCATCAGGATCTAACCCTGTTCTGTATTTACCATCCATTTCCTTATAAGGATACTTGAAGACACCAGTACCTGGTACTCTTGTCATTCCTCTTTGTGCTAATCCACCTTCCATTGTTTGTTGACCAGCTGTATTATATTCACGCCTGATCACAGAAATCTTGCCAATTTTACCCATATGTAGTTGATTTTGAATGAGTTACCTCCCTATTTTTATATAGGGAGGGTTCTCAATATTTATTTATTATAATTTAAACACCCAAGTTTTTAATTTTGCCATTTTTAATTTTTTCTAACTCTAGCACCTTTTTAACATGAGTGATATTCATATAAGGACTATGTAAATCTCTATGACAATTTGAACATAATAACATACATTTCATTGCTTCATTTAATATTTCATCATCTGTTTTTGATTTTAGAATCTGAATTTTTACTTCAAAATTCTTTTCATAAGGATATATATGATGAAAGTCGAAAGCTGCTATGTTTTTATCATATCCACATTTTTCACATTTTCCTCCAAAAAGTTCAATTAATTCTAGTTTCTTTTGAATTCCTCTTAGAGTATATTTATTTAGTCCAGATTTCTCTTTGAACTCTTTCTGAGTTTTACATGCATAGGAATATCTAACTGTATCATGACATTTTTGGCTACAAAATCTTTTACGTCTTTGTATTTGTTTTCCAGTTTTAGTAGTTAACTCTTTACCACAATGCTCACAATATCTTATTATATATTCCTTCATTCCTATAGTTGTGGCATTTCTTCAATTAACACTGTACGGGAAAGGTCTTCAATAAATACATCACACCTATCCTGCATCCAGAGTTCATATCCTGGGAATTTAGTAGCTGAGGACATTCCCTGTGATTTTGCAAATCCTAAGTGGTGTCTACGACCATCTATATATCCCCATGTCATTGAAGGAGCTCCCTGCATTCTTACCTCACGCATATTATTGATCATTGATCCATCACTCATTGGTGATACATCAAATACCATAAATACAGGTGTAGATTTTTTGTTCTGTCCAAACTCAAGATTACTCTGTGGTAGATCTAGTTCCTTCAGATGGATAAGTTCTACCTGACCTGTTTCACGAGTTACTATAGAGTCAAAGGCAAAATTGTAAACAATATGTTGTCCTTCACCCTGCAGATACCGATTTCCACTATCTGCCATGAATGTCAAGCCTGAATTTAAAGCATCCTGTTTGAAAGCTTGTCCTGCTACATCAAATCCTGCTTCATTAGTATAGAGTTTGACATGGCGGTCTTTTACATCAACACGCCTGTAGAATAAATCTCCAAATACTGAACGAAGAAGATTAGCTGAGAATTCTCCCCTGTTATATTGTACAAGGTTTCCATTATTACGCATCCTGTGATATACACCAGCTGATGTACGTTTTACTTCCTGCTTGCTGCCATTTGTTTTAACAGTGCCAGGTTTTGACCAAATCATCCTTTTCACCTTCAGCTCAAGCATTGCTTTACGCATCCAGAATTCAATAAATGGTTCCCATTTAATATCATTCCTTGTAAGAGGAAGCTGATTCCTGCGCTGAGGAGCATATACAAGAATATCAAGAGGTCTGCCAGCAGCATCTCTCATCATTTTATCATCTGCCCATGCTGTGATTTTATGTTCAAAACCATATCCTGAACCAAGAGATTCAAACATTACAATCTCTTCACCCAAGCGAGGAAGTCCTAAGAGGTCTTCATCAAATTCACCAATAGCTGCATCAACCAATTCTAATTCAATACCTACCTGAAAGAATGTTGAACTAACAAAATCCACTGTAGGATTGTCAGTAACAAGTGTGAATGAATAAAGCCATCCTGCATTCCAAGGCATAGGATCTTTTACAACATACCAGCGAGGACCATATTGACGAGATCCTACAGATACAATTGCATTTTTGGAGAATTCATTGGTATCTAATACAACCTGGAATTCCTGTCCATCAATACCTATTTTAGTTGCATTGACTGTTCCTACAAGTCCTGTGGGAATATCAATGATTTTAGGGAATTTGTAGGGAACCTGAATTTTCCATTTCCAAGCATCCGAATTATTGTCTATATAATAAGGTGTGCTTTTGTTAATCATGTCAAGGAAATCATTACTATACAAAGAACTTTGTGTATACAGGCTTATGATTTTTTTGTCATAATCTGCAGGTTCTGTACTGTGAAATGATTCCAAGTGATTTGCATCTGTGAGTTTCCCTACAGCACGTTTGTCCATAGAGGCCACACGAGCATAGGTAAAACCAGTTAATCCCGGAATAGTTTGAAGTGCCATTTTTGTTTCTAGTTAATTGTTATTATTTAAGTGAGCTCCATGTACTGGATTGTGAATTACTATTATTACTTATTTTAGTTACAGATTTCTGCCTTGCTAGTTCACTAAAGAGTTCAGTAGATTTTTTACTGACTCCTGTTCGCTGAATAGTAGACAATGTAGGATCTTTTTCTAAAATTTTGAGTAATAATGCCACCTTCACTTTCATTGCATGATTCTCAGGTCTCTTCATATCCAGAATAGCACGATCAAAATCAGTGAGTGTTTCTCCGGAAGGAGTCTTCCACTTGTCTAACAGCAGAAATTCTTGTAGTTCGTTTGCTAATTTTGGATTGATAGGGATACCATCAAACTCTTTGGCCTTCAATTTTTCCTGAAGGATTGTATTTACATTTTGTATGTATTGGTTCTTTATAGCTGCTTTTTGTTCTAATTCTCTTTGGGATTCTGTTTCCTTCTGAGCAAGTTTAGAAGCTTCCTTCTTAACCAACACCTTATGATATTTTCCACTTACAGCTTCCAGATCTCCATAGTTCTTAAGTCTTTCAATTTCTGTTGTTATATCTTCAGCTTCCATTCCCTGATCAGAGAGAGTTTTCCTTATAACAGCTATTTGATTGTCTTCCTGTGTTAGATCTAAATTCGTAAAATCTACAATGTTGTTATATATACCAAAGTATTCTTTTGGATTTACTCCTTTTACAAATATGGCTGTGAATGCATCCTGATAGTCTTCTCCAAATTGAGCAATGAAATTATTAAGTCTTTCTACTACTCCTTTTTCCTTTTCCTGGTTAAACCTCTCAAGGAATTCCTCAGGTGTACTAATAGGAGTTTCTGTTTCTCCTTCCTCTGTAGTGAATACACCAAGTTTTAGAAGGTCATTAGTTAGAGATGTAAATGTGGAAGTTGGTTTTTCTTCTTCCTGTTCATCATCTGTTTTTTCCTTCTTACTATCTGCAGGAATAACTTGTTCCTCATTGTCATCATCATCTCCTAAGAAATTATGTATGACATCCTGAGGAGTTTCTTCTTCTCCCTCTAACTTCTGAACAATCTCTTTTCCCTTTGCAGGTTTATCTGTTTTAAGAGGATCTTCTTCTGTTACCTCTTTAATAATAGGTGTAACATCTTCTGGATTTCCAGATGCTGTTTCAGGTGCAAGCAGATCATTAATAAGCTCTGCATTTCCCATTCCCATTTCCATAGTGTCCTGAATACCAAAGGTAAATGAAGGACTATCCAAATTCTCAGCCATATAATGTAGTTAATTAAAATTTGTTCGTAGAGTAAAAATATAACAATTTTGATTATAACCAATAGTGCCAACTAAGAAGTTAGTTCATTTCTTGCATAATATGGCATTTAACCAAATTGATTATTTTCATGAATTATGTTATTTTAGAAACGTATTCCAGAGTTTCTTTGATTCCTGATTAAATTTTAAAAGAGCATGTTCACTTAATTCAATTAGAAGTTTTCTACCATGATGGTTATGACATACAAAAATAATCTTGTTTGTTAGATCATCAAAATCTACCTCAGAAGCAAATGCTACATTAGGCATCCAATCAATTGTTTTTCCTACAACAATGGGTACCTTGTTAACAACAAAATCTGCCACCACAATATTAAAACTTTCTGTAAAGGATACCTGAAGTCCTAAATGCATCTTTTTAATCAGATGTTCAAACCTATTATGCTCTAACCATCCATGTATAATTAATTTATGTTTAGGATTTCCAATAAATAGTTCCTTTAGATTGTGTATTACCGGATTACTTGGATTGTGAATATCTCCATTAATATGAAAGTGAAGAACCTTCTCCATTTTATTAGCTGCAAAAATAGCACAGGTAGCCTGAAATAATTGATTCTTTAGTATCCTTGGAGAGCCAAAGCATCCAATATTTAATATTTCTGAATCATGATCTGCATGATTATCTTCTAGTTGAGTATTCCTAACAATATTTGGAAGATACTCAAATTGGTATGAATATATAGAAGACATAATTTCATTAAACTCCTTATTATTAAAGGATATAATAATGTTCTTTCTATTTAGTTCTATGTATTCATTGATGTATTTATAAGCTCTTGATTCAACAGCTAGAAATCCAACATTACTATGTACACGTATTACCCAATGTATGTTCTTATATTGCTTGATATTAATTAATTCTTCAAGCTTTTTACCTGTTACCCATAATGCTTCAATAATTACAATGTCAGGTTTAAACTTATGCACCTCTGCATCAATAAAATTACCATCAATAACAGTAACTACCTTACATATGTTTCCACTTTTCTCCAGATAATCAGCAACCATATCTGCAGAATTATGTAATCCATAGGATTGTGAATACTCCTTCTGATAGATTCTATTCTTCAGGATAAATAGAATACGTTTTGTCTTAGGTTTAATGTGTTTAACCTGATCAATGTTAATCCAATCTTTGCTCATGATTTCTATTTATTAGTACTTGTTATTTTGATTTTGATTTACTACTTCTGTTTTTACTATTCTCACGAGCGATTTGGAGATCATTTTTTTGGTTATCACGATCAACCTGTAGCTTTTCTCTTTCCACTTGTAATTTCTGCAAAGCTACAGTATTTTTTGATTGTATGTCTGCCATTTTTAATTGATAATCTTTTGCTGCTTTTGTTTGTTCACCAGCAAGCCTACTTACCTCAAGAACGTCAGGAACATTATTTGCATTAGTATCTTCACTCTGCACCTTTCCAAATCCTGTTGCCTGTATAATAGCTATTTCCTTTTTGGAAATTCTATCTAATTCTTTCTGATAGTTCTCATTAGCTACATCCTCCTGATGCTGTTGTTCTGCTTGTTGTAATTGATCTTGTGCCTGTTGTTGCTGTTGATCAAGTTCTCTCTGTTTCAAATCCTGTGCCTGTTGTTGCTGCTCTTGCAATCTATCTCTAAGATCTTTGAAGGTTTTCTTCATTGCCCTCATTGATTTTGTGGAATACAGTTCTATCACATCATAGAGAGTTCCACCATTCTGTATAACAGCCTGAGACAATTGTCTTAATTCATTAAACATTTGTGTATCCTCTGGTCTGTTGGTTGGGAAGACATGCAAATCACGAAATTTGAGGTCATTGCCATTCACCTGTACAAAGGCTGCTTCTCCTTCTGATGTAATGTAAGAGAGAGTACTCACTGGCTTATTGCTTTCTACATATAAGGAAGCATCAATAATTGCCTGGTATAGCTGACCAAGTACATACTCATGTGCTACAAAGAGAGGTTCTGTCTGTGAATAACTTTGTGAAATAGCTGCCTGTGTTCCTGTTGCTGTTTCAGAAGCTGCTATAGAGCCAAGTCTTTGTTTTGACATTCCTATAAGCTCCCAACATTCATTCTTTAATTGTAGGGCTAGGTTATAACGTGATTGGATTTCATTAGTTCTTGTTAGATCTATGTTCTTTGCTACTGTCTGATTACTTACAGGAGCTTTTGTATTCTCAGGACTATCATCATCAAATATAATACCTCTTTCCCTTGCTTCCATTTCCCATACATCCAAAGCATCCTGATCATCTCCATCCTTTAGTTTTGGTACCCTGCGTATATTAATAGAAGCAACATTACCAATTTCCTTTTCAAGAAGTCTATAAAGCTGATTCATACATATATTATATAGTACCTGGAAAGGTTTCATTAAATCAACTAAGGAGCGAGCCTCTGTGTTCTTTAATTCATGGAGCATTCCTATGATAGGATAATAGTTAAGAAGTTTAAAAGGCTTCATGTGATAAATATCTGGTCCAATCTTATCCCCATAATACCATTCATTAATCCATCCCCATTCTAATGATTGCTGTGTAGGAATAGTCTTGGAAATATAATTCTCATCTACAAGGTCTGTTTGTAGGTTTCCTAATTCATCTATCCATGTAACCTTTCCTATTTTCTTCTTGCTTATCCAATATCCTTTTACAACAACATACTTGTAGCCAAAGGAAGAAACATTAGAGGTAAGGCCAAGAAAGTCTTTAAGTCCATCATTATTCTCCTTCATCTCACTCTCTATCATCATTCTTGTCTGGAGAACAAGAGGATCAAATGTATCATATTGAATAGATTCCTGACCAGGAGTTACATTTGAGTTTCCTAAATTAGATTCCCTAACATTAATAAGTCCATAATCCTGTAGAGAGCTTCTCAAATGATCTATCTCTTCCTTGGTAAGATCAGGAATAGTTTCTATGATTTCTGAAAGTTCCATTACCTGAACAGTCCCACCTGCATATACACTCTGTACCCTTCCTGAGGGATCAGAGGTATATTTTCTGTCAGGTGTTGTAAGATGCCACTCATTCTTTGGATTTACCACTTCTATATTATATCCAAGTTTTGAATTGTCCTCATAGATATGATAGAACTCTCTTGCTGCAATTAATAAATCTCTTGCAGCATCTTCACTCTTTTCCTTTAAATTGAATTCTGCTTTTATACATGTAAGAACATGATTTCCCCATTTTTCAGCAACAGAAGTATAACTATCAATATCCTCTTTGACATCTTCCATTGTTCTTTGATTGAGAGTGTCTTCATCCAAATCCTCTCCTTCCATTCCTGCTTTAGCAAGAATTTTCTGCTTAGCCTGTTGGAGAATATATTCCTGAAGCATTTCTGTCCTGTATTCCAGTTCTTCAGCTCTGCTATCATCATCAAACGCTTTTATTCTATATGTATCTGGTCTCTTAGATATTTCTCCTATAAGTTCATTAAGAGGTGTAGTAATAATAGAATAATGCTTTACATACGCAGGAAGGTCAAGGTCTGCTGTAAGAATATCTGTAAAGGATTTTACATCAGGTTCTTGATAGAAGTCTTCACTTCTTAATATACCTTTCACCAAATCATAGTTCTTTACAAAACCATTCCTGTTCTTGATATATTCAGCATATGCCCTATTCGCAAAATAGTCCATGGTATTCTTTACCCAACTCTCATCCTGTTTTTCCTTTTCAGTTTTGAATTGATCGGGGAAGATATTCAGATAACTATATCGTATGGTAGCGTCTTTGGTATACCTAATTATCATGGCTAGTTATATTTTATAATTTAACAGTGCATTATATGTATTATTTGAAATTCTATCTTTGTGTTTTATTGCTAAACATCTTAATTGTTTTTCTTTTTCCTGTTTATAACAGTTCTCTGCTTCTAATATTGTTGAAAAAATACCTATATATTTAGATATTTTATTTTCTTTAATATTTACAGCAAATTTATTACAATGTTTATGAACACCCAATGGATATTTTCCTTTCTTTGTAGGTTTTATAAGTGATAAATTCACTTCCTGAGGAATAAAACAACAAGTTTCTGGACTATAAATTTTATTTCCTTTTATAAGTAAATCTTTATCTAACTGACATCCATCTATATTATTATCATTAAACCATTTAGCAAAATTTTGAAAGTTTAACCATTCTTCACATACAGTACAGTCCTTATAAGAAGGGTGTCTCTTATGAAGTTTATCATCATAACATCTTTGTAACATTGCATCCCATGCAACATATTCTTTTGTTCGTATAGAATTTATTCTTGAAACATAAATACCTTCTCCTATTATACCAACGTTCCAAGTTTTATTCTTTCTTATATATTTTCCTCTTCCAAGTGTTGTCTTTTCCATTAGTTAAATAATTTTCGTTTAGGCTTATTAAACATTCCTCTTGATTCAGCAAAGAGAGTTTGCTTATTCCTTTTTATATAGAGGGATTTTATTCTTGCATCATCTCCTCCTTGTATTCTTCCTATTATACTATCCATCTTCATGGCCTGTACAATAGCAAGTTCTGCAGCTATAATCCTGTCAAAGTTGTCTGTTTCATTATATTGTATAGTCTCCTCCAGAAGCATAGGATCTAATATCTTATTCACTCCTATTACTTGTTTTATAACATTACCCTCCTCATCCTTTTCTATATAATATATTTCTTCCAAATATTTCTTATAAGAGGTATGAAGGAAGTTTCTTATTTTCTCAGCTGATCTATGTAGTCCATATTCCCTACTTACTGTTGTATTAGGAACAATCTCTTTTATCCACTCTGGTTGTTTTTCCAGGTAACGTGCATCTCCTTTAGATACCATATAGTCTATAAAGGAGATTTCATCATTTTCAACAAGTGTTCTTGCATTATAGTATTTAATAAGGAGTCTTGCCTGCTCTTCCCACTTATCTTTTTTATCAGGTCTTGCAGCATAAGAAGCTACAAACATATCCTGGTATTTATCTTCAAGGATACTATGCATCCTTTTATAGATGTATACAGTGCCAAGAGATTCACTATATCTAGCCTGTCCCTGTCTATAGCTATCAACACCTGCTGTATAAAGTCCGTAAGGAGGAGCTTCTGAAGGAAAATCCCATATTACAATAGGAGCATCTTTATTATCTGTAGGTTTTAAAGGAAAGTTTGAAATAGGAAGTTTGTCTGTAAATTCATGTTTTACCTTTCCATCTTCTTCATATAATATAACAGGAGTTCCTGTTTTTTCATTCGCAAGTAGTTTAGATTTCTGTCTCTTACATGCTTCAATATCAAAGATGTTTGTGTCCTCATTGGAGAAAATATCATCTACCTCTATAGGATAATACATCTTCTCCTTTAAATAAGCAACCCTGTCTCCAGCTCTCTTTAATCTTTCAAGATTATCATTTGTAATTTTTAAAGCTTTCTCTTCATTGGATATCCACATAGGTACCTTATGTAAAGGACTGTCTGCAGGTTTATCAAGAAAATGTCCAAGTGTAGATACATCCTTGGATTCCATCCTATATTTAAAGGACATAAACAATCCATGTACTCTCTTCTCATCTTTCTCATTCTTGTATGTGAGAAAATTGTAGTTGTCCACATCAAACATTAAACTCTTTGCATCCATGAACTTAGTCATGTCTCCTCCTGTAAATGTAATAATAGGAGAACATGTCCAACCAAAGGGTGTAGTGAAGCCAGGAATAGCAGCCTGTAATGCTCTGAGAAAACTTCCTTTACCTCCTTCATCAATGATAAGTTTCCTTGGTTTGGTACCAGCAATAGCTTCTTCATTTACACCATCAGCTAAGTTCCTTATAAGGATTTGAGAGAAGGGTATCCTCTCTCCAATCTTTGTCTTTATACCTAATGTAACCTGATTCTTCCAATTATCCTCAACTCTCTGCCACCTCCATGCTTCAGGAAGAAAGTTAAGCCCCTTATCTAGTTTATCTGTTATCAGTTTTATATCTGGAGAATTAAGCCCGGCAATTACATTCTGTGAGTTTTCATCAAATGTGGCCCCCCATCCTATGTACGAAGCTTCGATTACAGATTTTGCTAAACGTCTTATACCTCCTATAACCAATCCCTTCTTCTCCTGATGAGCTCTTTCAATTTCATTTGTAACTACCCATTCATTATCCCTTAAATAAGGACATGCATATTTCTGATTGATTCTTCCTCTATCATCCAATATATCTACCTCTGTATGCCAAAAGTTTAAATGGAAATACAAGAACGGATTAATAAATGTTCCATTCATCATAGCCCCATTCAGGCACAAGTCTTTATGATAATTAAAAAAATCACTATATTCATCAGAAGTAATATCGGGAATACGTTTCTGATTAATATACCAATCCTTATAATCTATATTCTGTACTCCTTTCATTTATTCCTGTTATCTAAAAACTGCTGTGCCTGTGTACCTAACTTTGCTTTTCCTCTCACCTCTATTTTAGTTTCTTCCTTACTCCTTAAATTATCTACTACCTCTAGAAGGGCCAAATAATTCTTCATTGTCTCTTGTATAAATTTTCCCTGGGCTTCGATTGATGCGATTATTATTGGTAATGTACCACCATTAGCCATTACCTTCCATTCCATCCTATCAGTCATAGTATGAAGGGGATGTGTATCTATATACTCCTTCCATGATTGTAGTTGTTCTTCTGCCCATTCAAGTTCTGTATTGATATAGGTAGTCTTATTAACTGTCTTTGCCATAATTTAGTTATTCATCAAATTCACGCTCATTCAATAATTCATCTGTAAACATCATTTGTAAATGCATTCCTTCTTTGAGAATTTTATCAAGCTCTTCTTCCTCATGAGGAATATCACTCTCCAGTTCTGCAGTGTATTCTTTTAAGGCATGATATACTTCCTGGTCTGTTAAAAGAAACACATCTCCATATCCATCCAATGCTGTAGCAAGGTGCCTCCCTATAGGATACTTTGGGTGCTTGTTGTGTAGTCTTTCAAGAATTCTAAGAACGCTGGTGTAATGACAGGCTGTTTTCATATGATAAGTTGATTTAAGGTTTCATCAGATAAGGGAGTGTTATTATATTCTTCTTCATTCTCTTCTTCAACATCATTTATATATTCATCCCTGACAATAATATTAATAATATCATTCTTTGGATGAGGTGTTCCCATAATGTCAATATATTCCACACCTCCCATGTATAAATCCATGAGAGTATCTATAAGAATTTCCAAAGGAATCTTCTTCAATCTAACCTGGGGGGAATTCTTCTTCATCTCCTGTCATTATTTCTTCCTCTTCCTCACTAACCACTGCCTCCCATCTTGGGGGTTCATCAGGGCATTCTGAGGAAAGGCATTTTGTCTTTGCTATTAATGTGCATTCACATATTGTACAATGTTCATCTGGCCTGAAGGTTTTATGAAACTTAGAATTATGTTCACATGTTGAACATATAAGAAGTCTCTCATCAGATACCTTCTTTATTATCTCCTTCAGATATGCAGGTGGAAATAAATGATTACGCCACCCTTCATAAATCTTCTCAAAATCAATCATTTAGTTTTGGCTTTAATTCATTTATCTGTTGTGTAATTATTCCTATCTTAAATTCCAGGGACTTCTTATATCTTTCTGTAGTTTTCTCTCCATTTAAAGTTTTTTCCCATTGTGCCTTCTGCTTCTCTAGCTTTATCATTTTATATTTAGCCTTGTTCTGATTGAAATAAAACTTTCCCCATCCACCAAACTCCAGGCTATTGCATGTATCAAGGGCTGCTCTTGCAGAATTCATCTGATGGTTAATAACAGCTTCTATAATTCGCTCAGGAATATTCATCTTTGTAGACATATTTCTTATTAACCAATCCTTCATGGACATTGTGTCTGGCTTATTATCCATTATAGTTCAGCATAAAGTTGAATGTTGTTTAAATCTCCTCCTGTTCTATATTGATCAAACTTCTCTATGAATTCCTCCTGAGCATCATAATCTTCATCAGTTGCTTTATTATGAAGAACTGAAAACTCATTACTCATATCTGCAGGAATAACATACCAATGTGAACTTTCATCCTGTACTGCTTCAACCTTCTGTAGTTTCATATTTGTTGGTTTTAAAATGTTTAACTTCATCAATACATTGAGCAATCCATCCCACTAAATAAGCATCAGCTTCTTCTCCTGTTGGTGATTCTCCCAGGTATTCCCAAAACCATCTAGCTGCATGTGTAGCTTCATGTGCAATAGTTTTAATAGACATCCACTTCTTTTCAGAAAAAACAATTAAGCATCCTTTATATCTTGGATATTCTCTTTGTCTTACTCTATATGTAAGTGCCTCATTTTTTGAAAGGGTAGAGGTATCTATTTCACCTGCATCACCATGATAAACAAATCTTTCTTTAAGAGCTTCTCCATTTTCTGTAATTACCACCCATAATCTAAATGGATAAATCTCTGGATGGAATTCATGTATTTTAACTGGTTTTTGCATCCTTCTTATTTTTGGGTTTACATCCAATTGGACAATCATCATCACATACTATAAACCAGGGTTTACAACTTGAGCACCATTGCATATCAATATACTCTTTTATGATGGCTTTCTTCTTCATTCTCCAGCATGTATTAAATTAATCTCCATTCTTATATTTCCATCAAAAGGAATAAGAATTTGTGGGTTCACCTTTATCTTTCCAGAGTCCTTTATAAACACATTCAACTTCTTGAGCCTTGAAATAATGTTGTTTATTGTAGGAGGACTTGTCTTAAATGTAGCACAGAATTCTTTTCTATTCACATCATAGCTAATGTTCCCATGTATGGCTGTAAAAGCAACAAGCTGTATTTCTCTTTCTGTGAGGCGCAAATCATTCAATGTGGAAAGAAGAGCATAATACCTCTGAGCAATATCAAAATTAGAAGGCTCCTTATAAGACATTCTCTGAAATGTAGTTTTCATATGTTGGTTTTAATCAATAATTGCATCAAGCAATGTTTCTTTTATCGTAGCTTCATCATTAAGCAAACAAGCTTTCCTGTAGATATAACTGTTTTGCTCATGTTTTAATTTCTCAACTGCTTCTTTAAATATAGAATTTACCACTTCTATTTCTATATTCTTTTCTATAATCAACTTATCTAACTCCTTTATCTCTTTCTCAATATCTTCATCAGATCCAGTATAAACATCAATATTTTGTTCTAACATCTCTTCTACTAATTCACATCCATTTTTAGAACACACTTCCTCTTGTTCTCTGGGAAGACCATGTATAATATCTTCATGAATAAACTCTGATGTTCTATGATTAAAATTACTAACTCTATAATAATTCTGACCATTCTCTGTTTTTCTTTTTACAATTCTTACCCACATTTCATTAGCATAAGAGCTTCCCCAAAGATAGACCTCCTGTCCAATTTTGAATTTATACTTTTTCATGATGTAGTTTTTATATATCGTCTTTCTTATTAAAAAATACTCTTGGTTCATTCTCCTTATTAAATAGAAGATCCTCCAGATAGAAATCATGTATCTCTTTCTTTTTAAAAAAAGAAGTTATATAAGTCCAAAACCCTCTTAAAGTATAACTTCGTTTTATAGGTAATAATGTCACTTTAGCATAAGTAAGTGGTAGATTTCTATCTGCTTTAGCATACCTTTCCATATTATTACATTGATACGCCTTATCTAATCTTTCCTGCATATCTCCAATAAAGGCCCTCCTACATGTTGCTACAAATTTATAATACCTTTTATCCATAGAAGTATCTGTTGTGTAAATCATATCACCAATATTCCATTCCTCACTTTCTTCTAATCTATGTGTGACATCATCTTTTCTTAAAACAACCTTTGGTGTTTTAATTTTTGTTTTATCTACCTTTATATATTCATACATATACAAAAGGCTCGGTTCTTCTTTTAATAGTCCCATAATGTAGTTGGTTTTATGTACACAAAGATATAACATATTTAAAAATAACCAAAATAATTATTTTTATTTAGCCA
>Ga0302292_1000968_pt1 | contig 19240 bp, 21 predicted proteins | sample III_Fen_N2_1_FD_194553 | JGI IMG/M metagenome (GOLD analysis project Ga0302292, IMG submission 194553) | Peat permafrost microbial communities from Stordalen Mire near Abisko, Sweden - III_Fen_N2_1 | ecosystem: Environmental > Terrestrial > Soil > Wetlands > Permafrost | place: Sweden: Abisko...
GCTTCTTTACTTATTGATGGGATTGTACGAGCCCCAGGAGGGGAGCGTGTTGATTGATGGCATTGAGCTCACCCCCGAAAACAGAAGCGGGTGGCATAAGCTGATTGGGTATGTATCGCAGGATGTATTTATTATGGATAGCACCCTTGCGGAGAATATCTCTCCAGCCGGGGTGACCGATTCGAATTTACTCGAACGTTCTATTGATATATCAGTTCTCCGTGAGCTGACCGAGAAGTTGCCTGATGGGATTTCGACCATGATTGGCGAGTCAGGGTCGCGTCTTTCCGGAGGTGAGCGGCAGCGGATAGGAATTGCCCGTGCTTACTTTAAAGGAGCAGAGGTGTTATTGATGGATGAGCCCACATCTTCGCTTGATGCAAAAACAGAAGAGGAGATTACCGAAACACTTGGACAACTTCTCACTGAAAACCGGACAATCATCATTATCTCCCATCGCGAAAGCTTGCTTGCAAAGTGCGACAGGATCATCGATTTCGAAAAACTTAAAGAAGTAATTGCCTGATGGAAAAAAAACTTACATATTATATTTCAAGATATAAGGTAGAACTGTTATCCGATTTCCCCGAAAGATTGGAAAAGATGCTTTACGGGTTCAGCCCTTTCGTGGTTCAACCGAAGACCGACAATCAATCACCTGCTTTAAGTCCGCTCATCATGCAGTTTGTGATTAACGAATCGCAAAACCCGTCTCACATTATCTTCCCGGAAACGGAAGATGAGATGATACATACCTTCGCCATCGAAGAGGGAAATTGCTCAATGCGAAAAAGCGGGACTAAATATAACTTTACCATTTTACAGGATGGTGATGGACTTTTGCCGCTGGTTCTGGATATGGAACTGGGCTCATCATTGGTTAACTGCACGTGTGGCCCTTCAAATGCATTAAACCCCGACAATCTGAAATTCGCACTATGGATCGCTTTTGGCTTTGTGGCCATTCCGAAGCAAACAGTTGCCTTGCACTCATCGGTTATTATCTATAATAATCGCGCCCTCCTTTTTCTCGGTGAGTCGGGCACAGGGAAGAGCACCCATACAAAATTATGGCTTGCACATATTTCCGGAAGCCGGTTGCTCAACGATGACAGTCCGGTTGTCAGAATAGAATATGATGAGGCAAATCAGCTGATTCCATACGTTTATGGATCGCCATGGAGCGGGAAAGGACGGTGCCACATCAGTGAGCGTTACCCGGTTGCAGCATTTGTCAGGCTTCAGCAACACCCTGCCAATAAAATTACAAAACTCAGCAAACTTGAGGCATTTGGTGCCCTTTATCCGTCATGCCCCCCTGCCTTTCTAAAGGATGACTACTTTGAGGAGCAAATCTGCGGAATAATATCAAACATCATAATGACCACGCCGATATACCGGCTTCAATGCCGACCTGATAACCAGGCAGCAGAACTTGTGAAAGTCACGGTTTTTGAGTGAGATTAATATGGCAATAAAAAAAATTCCAAATATCGATGCTCTGAAGATAATAGAAGAGAGCATAAAAGCCGGAACAACAGTTCAACTGACTGTGCGTGGCAACAGCATGAGTCCACTCCTGATGGACGGGGTAGATGTGGTCACGTTGCGCCCTTTTATTCCCGCCGAACTTAAGCCAGGTGTCATCATCCTCTTCCGCTATAAGGAGCGATTTGTGCTCCATCGGATCATTCACATTTCACTGTCGGACAACCAACAAAACAGCCAAGTAATCATCACCGCCAAAGGCGATGCCATGACAAAAACCGAAACCATTACTCTTGCAGATATAGTAGCTGTTGCTGATGTTTCTGAACATTCATCCCTTAACAAGATTTACAGACAATTGGTATTATTACTTTATAAAGTGCGAGGGTTTTTAAAAAGAAGAGTAGCCAGTAATTAGTGTCATTTTTCCTGTCATATTTGATAGCGGTTATCTGAATCGCCAGTTTAACAGTTCCGTAAAATCACCTCGCGTAAAATATTTTTACCATCACCCAACTATATTTAATTGGCAATTTATCATGCAACTATTTTATAGCTATATATTTACCTGCATAAATTATTTTCATCCAAAAAATAACGTAAAATATAATGTGTGAACAATGTAAATTTCTTACAGAATTATGCAACATCACCGAGATCGGATATATTCACCTTTGCGTTATCATATTTTTTACAAATTTAATAACGTTAAAAATGAAAACACTTATGCCGATCACAAAAGAAGATATACAGTTACCTGTATATTCTTATGAACCACCTGTAATTGAACTTATAGAGGTTACTGTTGAAAAAGGGTTCGCAGATTCAATAACCGACTTTAATCCAACCACATGGTAATTAGTTTAAAAAAACAAAAGAGATCTATGAAAATTTTCAACAAAAGCAGAATTGCCTGGACAATTTCAGCGCTTTTCATGGTAGCAGTCACTTCATGTAGTAAAGATGAACCAGCGGAACAGTCTCCTTTAACTTCTCCTTCTGCAGGCCAAATACTTTTTACAAGCGAGCAGGCGGGGTTAACAGTTAAGTCCGCCCTTATCGGTAATTCAGACTTTGTTACAGATGCCGGTTCAACACTTAAGACCACCCTTCACGATAATGTAACCTGGTGGACGGCCACAACTGACAGGACAGGTATCTACTCTACGGAGGCACGCACAGCAACCAGCGCCGGCGGCACACTCGGAATAGTCAATAATGAGTATATAGCCGATAATACAGCGGCCAGCACTCCTTTTACAGCTACTATTCCAATGTTTTGGGGCGTTGCAAATACAACTCACAATTTTTATGCCTACTACCCTTACTTAGGTGGTAGTTCTGCAGCAGCAGCTGTACCAGTTGGACTTTTATCGACACAATCGCAGGTGGTAAAAAATAACTTCGATCACATTGGAGCATTGGACTTTTTGGTAGCTACGCCTATCTCAGTAACATCTCCTGCAAATACCGATCAAACATCACATACCTATGTTCATTTGGTATACAATCACCTCTTTTCGATCGTGGAATTCAATATAGCAGGTTCCGGAACAATTGGTGGAGTAAGACTTACAGGTACGAATCTTGGCTTGGCTGGTGCATTAATAGATATTAAACAGTCAACGCCTGCACCAGGTGTAGCCTATACGCTTGCTAATCAGGGGTCAAAAGCTGGCGCAGTTATAGTTAATCTTGCCACTGCAGCAACACTTACAGCTACAGCTACAGATACCAAGGTTTATATGGTTATATATCCTGGCTATGCTGGTACTTGTTCCATTGAATTTCTAAATGGCGGAGTCTGGAAAAACCTTGTTACCAAACAAGCGCCTGCAGGTGGCTTTTTACGTGGCCAGAAATATGTTGTAACAGTGAATGCCGCTACTACTCCTGTTCCTGCTCCTACATCATGGTCAGCCACGGTTGGGCCAATCATCCAAAGCAAATGTGCGACTTGTCATGGTACAACTGGTGGTACAGCTGGAATAAACATGGGAACTTATGCCCAGGTTGCTGCGTTGAGCAACACTCAAATTGATAACGCTGGTATGTACACGATGGGTAGTGTAACCGCCGCTGAGCAAGCAAGCATCAAAGCATGGGTTGCTGAGGGGAAAATCAATAATTAAGCTTAATAATTTATATTTGAAGGGGTTGTCTTTTTAAGACAGCCCCTTTTTTGGCACAACATCACCGAAGTTGGTGGAAACGTCCAGTAAAATTTACGAATATCTCAGATCGTGCATCGGCAGAAAACCCTTTTCTCCGATCGGCTTTAATGATACCTCGAAGAAGATAATTGTAATCAAATCTACAAGCTGCAAGTTGTCAATAGCCAGCTGCTCATTGCACAACCATTTCATTTACCCTCCTTATCCATTAAAAGCTTTTTCACCACATCATCATAATATGGTTTTTCTTTCAGGCTCGAATGAGAACCAGGGAAATAGAGAATATCCACTTCGACAAAATTGGGAAAGTCGAAATCGCGCATCACGACTGCACAACGCATATCATTCGAAAGGCGCGTATTGTCAATCATTGGAAACTGAAAATAATCGATTGTGAATTCCTGGGTTACCATGTTAATAAACTTATCGTTGACAGAGGTCTCAATATCCAATCTTACATTCAACGTTTTTTCATCCACATTAAATCCCGAGGCTTTTAGAAACACAGCTCTTTTATAAACACTATTTGAGCTCCCAACTTTGATCGTATCATAAAACACCTTCGAATCTTTCCAATCCATGGCAAAATCCTGAGAAAGGCCCGGTTTATACTTGATTGAATCGACTGGAAAAGTCACAAACATCGTCTCCCTCGCAGCTGCGCCTTCAAGGCTCGAAATTTGTTTTGAAGTAACATCACCTGCCATTTTATACAAACGCTTCTGGTAGTCTTCTTTAAGTTGGATGTTTTTTTCCAGTGCGATTTGCCTGCTCATGTAAACAAAAAGCGGCATGAGGTTGAGCGACTCATGGAAATTATAAGCCAGCAATTCGAGTTGCAGAATATTTTCATCCAGTGAATGGGAATCTTTGAGAATAGTGCCAAGAATCGAGTTGAACATATCTTTCCGTAGGGCGCTTTCTGATTGTTCACGGCTGCTCATTAACTGAGTATAGAGACTTATTTTGGCTTCATTGTTCTGTTTGTTATTCAGATATGAAGAACCATAATAACTGACCAATGCAATAGTTAGGGCTGTAATCAGACCGCCAATAGGTTGCATGACAATTTGTAACTTATCCCAGAGATCCCGTTTTTCCTTTTTGGGCGCTAAAGGCTTTTCAGTATCCATTTGTCACCGGCTTTATTCAGTAATAAATTATAACGAGTTGATTTGTTCGATGAAAAAACTTCGAAACTGGCATCCTTGTATCCAGGAACTTCAAGTTTAAATTTCCCAATTTCATTTATTGTTGCTGTAAAATAGCCGTTTGCATCTGTTTTCGCGGAGACCATTACTTTGTCGTTTTGCATGATACGTACTACCTGATTCGTCAATGGCTTTCCATCATCACCTTTTATGGTTCCGTAAATTTCTCCGGCATTTGACAGAAAAGGGACGAACAATAAGATTAAAAGAAGTATTCCTGTTGTTTTCATAACGTCTTTATTTATTAAAATTTAACACTAATTTTTTATTGAACTATAACAAATATAAGCTGAAAAATGAAACAATCCTATTGCTGTGCATATTTTCAACAAAAGGAAGGAGGATAAAAAGATGGCATGTTGGGCAAGTTGAAGAAAAGCTGAAGTCTAAACTACAAAAATGCCATTTTTTTAAGCAACGGCTTTTCGTTCCATAATTCGTTAAAACTTTTATTGACGGAATCAATATCGTTTTGCTGGTAATCCTTTACCATATCATGAGTAATGAAAGTTCTGTAATCAACCACCTCTCGCCCATTAATGATTTCAATGGTGCCAAAAGCTAAGCCATCTTTAGTTTTAAAAATAACTTTTTTCATTTCAATTTCTTCAGGATTAAATATTTCGCCAGACTTAACTGAATTGTAATGGATATAGTGTTTAAATATTTCGAGCCGTGACAGATTTTGCTGATTTAAAAATCGTTCATTGTAGCGTTCCAGAAAATGACCCGAATAATGATGAAAAACTCCCTCAGTGTTTATTGACAAACAGTTAAAACCCATTTTATTCAGATAATGAACGGCAGTTATCGTGGCGCAGCATGAAGGAGTAAGTTTAAGTAGTATTATCCAATCGTTTTTACGGGGTGATTTATAATCCCAACATTTAACAGCCAATTTGGACTTCGATTTAATTGCCACCCTTCGCAGAATTTTTGTATAAAAATCTACTTTATTCTGAACTTTGGGAAAATCAAGCAAAACTTCTTTCACAATTTCACCGGAATTCATTGCAGGAACAATCATAAGCTTATCGTTTAAATTGTTACAAAATTATTGATGAAATATCCTTACTAAATTATTTTAAACTTTTGAGATTTCAAAATTAAATCACTTTATTTTAAATAACTTATAAACAATACATTACCTCGCAATTAATGAAGATATCCCAGGGCGATCAATAACTTCGCCCCGTAATTTGAGTGTAACAGCAAACTTTCTCAGAACTCAGAATGAGGCTAATAAAGAAACCCCGCCGGGAGGGGTGAGGAAAGTAATACTTTTTTGAAAGTTTGTTAAATTAGTAATTGCTATTGTCAATTGGAAATTCCATTTGTTTGCGATTTATGTTTGAAATTTTCCATTCAATTACTTTTTTTCATTTTTGAGATATTGATCATCTTTGTCCGCTGCCAATCTTACAATTTCCATATCTGCATAACTGGTTTTAAGGGTTCTCTCAAAATCATCACATATTTGATTGACAATGTCGGATGATTCTTTCAGAAACAACTCTCCCAGGTCTTTATGTCGCCTGATAAACTTCCGATATATCTTTGCAAAATCGTCGTAGATTTCATCTGAATCGAAGGCTAAGCCATCGGCTTGCATTTTAGCAATAAGTCGTTTGCCGGAATCATCGGTATGCACATACTCAAATAACAGATCTATTTTAGCTTCAAATTCGAGAGTGTAAATATGATTGTGTAAACAGGGATTTTTATAGTCTGCACCTATGTTCAAAGATAATTAAATATTGATTAAGAATCAGCCCCCATTGTTTGATTGGAAGAACCCAAGCATCCTCTATATTTTTAATTGCTAAGTAAATTGATTTAGATGCTGCATTTTCATTGGGGAACTGGGTCTTTGTTTTAGTATATTTTCTAATTCCACGGTTCAGATTTTCTATTGTATTTGTGGTGTAAATAATCTTTCTGAGCTCAAGTGGGTACTCGAAATAATTGGATAAGTTCTCCCAATTATCTTCCCATGAAGTGATTGCGTACTTGTATTTGCCTTGCCATTTTAGTTTGAATTTCTCAAATTCCTCTAAAGCGACTGCTGTATTGATGGCCGTGTACACTTTTTTCAGGTCTTGACAAAACACCAGCCTGTCTTTCCAAACCACGAATTTACAACTGTTGCGGATTTGATGGACAATGCAGAGCTGGGTTACTGCCTGGGGAAACACGGCTTTAATTGCTTGGGTGAATCCTTTAAGGTTATCGGTGCAAGCGATAAGTATATCTTCTACTCCCCTGGCTTTTAGGTCGGTTAAAACACTCATCCAGAATGCGGCTGACTCTGTTTTTTCAATCCAAAACCCAAGGACTTCTTTCGTTCCATCTGGTTTTAGTCCAATAACAATATAGACACATTTGTTTATGACTTTATTGTCTGTCCTGACTTTCAGGATGATTCCATCCATCCAAACAGCAAAATAAACGGGTTCTAACGTACGTTGTTGCCATTCTTTGGCAGAAGTCATAATCCCTTCGGTTATATTTGAAACCGTTGTTTCGCTTATCTCCAATCCGTATATTTCCGATACTTGTTTGCGAACATCGGAGGTGGTCATGCCTCTACTATACATACCTATTATAGCCTCTTCTATTTTACTGCTAATGGTTTGTCCCTTTGGAATAATCAGAGGTTCGAATGCTCCGTTTCTGTCCCTGGGAATGTTCAGAACAACCTCTCCTATATTTTCTGTGTTTATGGTTTTAGGGAATGAACCATTACGACTATTACCCGTATTGTAACCATCTTTGGCGTGTTTCGAATAGCCAAGGTGCTCATCAAGTTCGCACTTAAGCATCTCTTCTATACCTTGTTTGAAAAGGGAATTAAAATATTCCTGAAACGATTCTTTACTTCTAAACTGCTTAAAAAAGTCTTTGGGGAATGGTGTACTTCTGTCGATTTTGTTTTGCATGTGTATTTTCGTTTAAAGTTAATTTTGTTTTTCAAATACCAGCTTGTGCTTCGTTTCGCTTTGCTCAACTTCTGCTCAAGCTGGTATTCCTTTAAATCCTGTTTACACAATCTTCTTTATATTCCCACAATCTCTTTATATTCCCATCACTTTCCAACGAATAACGACTGTTTTCAGCCGATTACGATCACTTTCCAACGAATAACGACCGTTTTCCGCCGATTACGATCACTTCCCAACGAATAACGACCGTTTTCCGCCGATTACGATCACTTCCCAACGAATAATGACTGTTTTCAGCCGATTACGATCACTTTCCAACGAATAATGATCGCTTTTCAATAAATGACGACCGGAACCTGAAAAAAGCTGCTTCATTTTGTAAAAACACGATCGAAATCAAAATTGCAACGCCCAATTATTGACCGGAAACGGTTATAATAAAGCGAATTGAACAGGAAGTCTCTTTTTTTCTTTAAAAGTTCATTGACATATTGAGCTAAAAATATACCCACTCACCCGACGATTAATTAATTATTTAAAAGGTTATATTTTAAAAATTCAAAATTTAAATACGATGAAAAAATCATACGTAATATTTGATTTTTTAAAGCTGACAATTCCAGGGAAAGTTGCCAGAGGAAGAACAGTCTTCACAAAGATGACCAGTAATCCTTTTTTTGCAACTCCCGATGTTTCGTTAGACGAACTGAAAGATTCGACCGACGAACTGGAAAACAGCTTTATGGCCGCTGAGGGTGGAGGTAAGGAGGAAACATCCCGGATGCACAAGGCAGAAGAGGCCTGGGATGAAAATATGCGATTAGAAGCACGATATGTTGAACGGGTTTCGAAACACGATGGAACCATTATTCTAAGCGCCGGTTTTAATATTGCAAGAACACCTACCTATTTTCCAAAAGCGGAACTAATAGCCGAGAATGGCGAAATGCCGGGAACAGTATGGCTCAAAAGGCAAGCTGTACCGGGAGCCAAATCATATCTTTGGCAATATTGTATCGGTAAACTTTCAGAAACAGAAGAAGGTTGGATTAATGAGAAAGTTACCACTCAAGCCAGTACATTAATCACAGGAGTGCCATCGGTGACCAGGTGTTGGTTTAGGGTGGCAACGGTATCACCCGAGGGAACTTCCGCCTATTGCGATCCAATTATGCATGTGGTGGCATAAAGTTTTTAAACGCCTTGTGAGTGGGTTAAATTTATAGCTTCAACATGTCGGATACATACGAACAATATGCGGAGGCCGGTTGGGGGCGGTGTAGAGGATGTCTAAAAAGTCCATTTTAACCGCAAAGTGCGCAACGAAGGCGCAACGAACGCAAAATTAAGACGTTGTTAATATGATCTTTGCGGCCTTTGCGAAATTTCTCTGCGACCTTTGCGGTTTATTTTATTGACTTTTTTGGACAGCCTCTTTTTTGATGGCAGACAATCTTTTCGAACGGTTGAAGATCCTCGAAGGGATTATGATAACGGTTATTGTTTTGATGAAGTTACTCGGTACAAGTGACATCACCAGTTACTATAATAGTCTGATCGTCACTTAGTTCAATATTACCATCAATAGTAACGTTTCCGTTGATAACAATACAGTCATCATTATCAACTGCGGCATAGGCGATAATATTTTTGCCCGAACAACTGCCATTAACAATAAGATTCCCATTAATAAAAAGCTTTTTCATAGTACTGTTTTCTTAATAAATTAAATAATTAACGTAATGTGATAATTTAAAAAATATCTATTCGTTTAAATATGAATAGATAAAGTTGGATAAAGCGTTTTTTGAAAATTCAATATATTTTCTCAAAGAGAAACGCGTGGTTTCTATATATGCCTTTTTGCCCTATTCCCCTCCCCTTCCGATTACTACATTTGATTTTCATAAATCCGTTTATTAAAAGAAAAAACATAATCACAATCGCAACAACCATCCGATTGAATGACTGCCGCGTCTGCTTAATCCAAATCATTTAATATAACGAAGCAAATGTGACTAAATTAAATGAACTATTGTTGATACTTCTTTGCTATTTGTCAGTAACTTGGCAGATGTAGCCCTTTACCCGACAGGTGTAGCTATTTTAACAACAGGTGTAAATACATATTATGCAAATAGCACACAATCCCAAATAAGTGGGTGTTGCCCGGCAATCGGAACGACCTATTTATTTTATATTTCGTGACATAAGTAATAGTCAAAATATAATGTCGTGTTTTTTCTTTGCGGTCTTTAGCGTCTTTGCGTGACTTTGTCTTTTGGTTCACGCAAAGACGCTGAGTTCGCAAATTAGGAAATAGATTTATCCATCGTCTCAATTCAATAAACACGACATTATTTAATTCGCTATACTTAAATACGCCGAATATATTGTTGGTTTTTTTATTTTTGTTCCAGGTAACTATGCAACTATTATTATACTCCTAAAAACCTGGCAATATGGCAACTCAATACACGGTCAAATACATTGGATGGGAATCTTCTTTCGAAGATTTTGGAGCAGATTTTGTGAACTTCATAAGTACCGCAAGTGCCGTTGATAATCCGGATCAGACCTTCCCGGTTCTTTTACCCTATAAAGTGATTATAGAACAGGCTGAGGAGATGATTCCTGGTGTTGCAAGTATTATAAGCCGGGCCCAAAAGCAGCTGAAAGGTTGGGGACTACAGGAATCGGAAATTGTTCGTGAATTAGAAGAATTGGGCATCGATCTGGAAGCAGTTGTTTTAAAAACCATCGCCGCCAAAGTCGACCTGGAAAAGGAATATCAGAGAGTCACTGATATCAATACTTGTTTCGACAACCTGCCCGATGAAATGAAAGAGTTCGATATAGTGTCTTCGGATATTAAAACGGACGCCATCACTCACACCGCTTTGTGTACACAACTCGAAAAGGTTATTACACAGCAAGTGGTCGATCAGTTCCCGGTTATTATCAATTCATCGCCCGATTGTATCCTTCAGCTTCAGAAGATATTGAACCGCATCCTTCCGGTACTTGCCCACGAACTGACAACCTTAATTCGTAATGCAGAACAGAAGATATAAGGTTGATCAAATCAGCTTGTAATAAATCCGGAACAGTTTTCCGTAGAATGGCAAACTTGTTAAAAAGGAGGCCTTAATAATTGCTGCTGATTTCGATGTTAATCGTTTGCGGATTGTTTCCTTGAACTTCGGATTGCATGGCTCCGAATAGAGAAGTGTAGATGAATTCATATTACAATGTGGTTTTGCATCTGTACAACACTTTATCAGGCGTGACCTGGTCTTGGAATTCGCGGTAATCGGTGCTATTATAAATCCGAACAACCTTCCCTTCACAATCGTATAGTGTTGGTATGGAAATTCCATCACATAACATATCAGTAAGTGCCACGAAAAAAACAGTCTGATTATTATAGGTTCCCTGAATAATTGAAAACTCGCAACTGCAATTTGTCATTGTATTTTTGATAGCTTTCAGCCATGCAAAATCTTCAATTGGATTATCGGAAATGCATTCAGTTTTAGGTAGTTTATCGTACAAACAGCTGTTCAATATCAACAGACTCATTACAAAAAACAATATTATTTTTTTCATATTATGCCTTAAAAAGATCGTTAGTCTTTTTAAGATGATTGTCGCCGGTTAAAGGTTGCATTGCCTGACCGAAATTTAGCAATGCTGTAATTTTTTATCTATGGCCTGCCGAAAAATTCATTAATTATTGATGTTGAACACAATAAATACCTGATTGATGAAAAGATATGCAAGGTTTTATTCTGCTGTGCTGTGAAAAACTTGCACTTCAAAAAAATGAAAGAACCGAAAAAATATCCCGGAGGGATAAAATGTTTATAGAAAATGTATTGGACAACCAAATATACGACCCATAGGGGTCGAAAACCTTATTTTGAATTAAGTAAGAGGAATCAAATAATGTCGTATATTATTTGCTGTTTTAGATTGTTTAAAAATTTCCCGTAGGAAAAACAGGTCGGTAGAAATGTCGATTAAAGCGTTGTTTTGTCCCGTACGGGCAATGCTGTTAATTAAGGCTTTTGATTATTTTTCTTTGTGAAATCTTTGTGACTTCGTGTCTTAGTGGCTATTTTTTCTTGCCACCAAGTCACAAAGACTCAAAGGAACACCAAGAAATTTTCTTAACTTAATGACATTGCCCGTACGGGACAATAGACCAATCTATTTTTATATTTCTACCGACCTTTAGTTCCTGACGGAACAAAAAACAACAGATTATTAAATTAGGATACGACATTAAAATGTTCTCATTACTTAGTTTCTACAAACATACGATCTCTTTGAGATCTTTCAAATAAAATTTGAGTTTTTCAGCAATCCCTATGCAGGCAATTTAATCTCCACCGCACAAAACGTCAAGAGAACCTTTTTAATTTATAAAGTTGAGTGTGATAAGCAGGATAATAATCAGAATACCTGTCAGCGAAAGCATGAATAAATAATCGGCAATTGTTTCGAATCGCTGCTCCTTGGTTTTAATTTTTGTCCGGATTGAAAAAAACGAAAAAAAACAGGAAAAGGTCAGCAACAGGGCAACAATAGAAGTGAATTCATCAATCCTGCTCGATTCGATCTTCGAGCTCATATGCAACGAAGTGATCACAAAGAGGCAAAAACCCAGGAGATTTGCCGATGTGTTTAAGATATGCTGGGACGTATTGTTTGCCATATTGCCAATGTAAATAAAAGAGAGGACGTCTATGTATAACACATAAGACGTCCTCTTGTTGTTCGTTTATAAATGCAAAAGATCAGAGGTCTTTAAAAAAGTACACGATACCTGCGGTGTCAACTCTTACCATTCTCTTTATTGGTAAATTCTTCGGTTCTTAAAAGTGTCGTTCGCAGAAATCGATTAACCGATTGTCGAGGTCATTCAGTAAACCACGAATCTGAACTGTCCGGTATATTTCGATGCTCCTTTTGAAGTCTTTGTTTTTAAATTTTTGCCTGGCTTCTTCGATCCGGTCTTTATCGAGATTCAGATCATATTCTTCGCGTTCTTTCCCGCCATATTCCGAAATGACATTGTCCTGAAGTTTTGAAAACGCTTTTAATTGGCGGCATTCACCATCGAAGAAATCGCTGATTAAAAGCTCAAAGTCGTGCAACAGGTGTGTAAAGGCGATAAGTTTATCTTCTGAATGAAAATCAGGAAGCTTTTTCATGTCGGCAAGTCCAAGCTGATCGAGGTAAAAGTCGTGGCACACTTTTGCACTATCAAATTGATAAATAACTTGCCCAATTGAAAAGTGGTAATTGATAATGAATTTTTTGCTTCCGTTTACAAATGTAGCCGCAGTAAATTGACCGCCCGAACCTTGTCCGTTTTCGTAGTTTTCGAACTCAAAACCGTGTTGAGTCAGAAATGGTTCCAAAACCTCAATCCCTTTGATTAAGTCTGCTAACGGTTGCATAGTCCTTTTACAATTACTGCTACACATTTATCATTTAGACAAACCCATACATACCTATTCGATTTGAGTGTATGTATAAAAGCGTCCTATTAAATCACCACAAATATAACAATTGCTTTATCTTTTGAAACATGAACAATTTTTTATCACCAATATAAATATGTGAAATTATACGAATGCCGGTTTCTAATGATTTCGAACACAGAAAGTGAACAGAAACCTACCATTTCTAACAAGCACGTAAAAATTACCGGACCGAAAAAAAAATTAAAGCTTTTAACACCAAATGATTACTTTTATTTGTAAATTTATCTTATCAAACGGGAGCTTATAAGGCTTGAATATAGCAAAATAAAAGATACTATATGGAATGAACCCCAATAACACTGGGATACGTACAAAACTGACAAATTTAAAACCAATTATCACGGATGAAAACGCTGTTTCTAACCGCCGCTTTAAGTTTTATAACGATCGGTTTGTTTGCACAAACCACGTTAACCCAAGCAAACAATGCCCTGCTATCAGGTGATTCGTTTACTTTAAGAGAAATCCAATCACCCGATCCGGGCAACGCGGGTGCCAGTCAGATATGGGACTATTCGTTGATCCAGTATACAGGAAATACGCCGGTCTGTTCGTTGCAGGATGCTCCTGTTCCAGGAATGCCGGGTGTTGGGGTTTATAATTTATCAATGATCGAGAACGGTTATGACTATTTTATGAATTCAACCCCAAATCAACTGGAAGAACTGGGTTATATGAATGCCGAAAAAAACCTGACCCTTGTCTATTCTGATCCGGTTATAAAAATGAAATATCCCTTTGCTTACGGCGATCAATTCACGGATCACTTTATCGGTGTTGCGACTTATAGTGTAACAAACACAATTGATTTCTTTGGCGATTACCGGGTGGCGGCCGACGCTTATGGCACACTGATTATGCCAGATAAGATTATCGATAACACCTTGCGCGTTAAAACAGTCAAAACAGGTTTGCAGATTAACATGTGCGGGACCACCGATGTTAATATTGTAAAGTATATGTGGTATGCTGCAGGTTACAGGTATCCTGTTTTAACAATCAGTACGGTTGAGAATAAGTTCAGCGGAGGTACTACACAGGTTATTCAATCTGCCTATACAAATACACAGCAGCTCACTACAAAAAGTGCGCTGGCAGGTTCCAGAACTCAGAATCAACAGATTGTAAGTGTGGATGTCAAAGTTGTTCTCTCGCCCAATCCATTTAATAATAAACTCCTATATAGTTACAGCTTACCTGAACAGATGCCTGTTTCAATCGAGCTTTATGATATGGCAGGTAAACACATTGGCTGGCTGGTTAAGAATCAACCACAGACGGAAGGTTTGCATACGGGCGAACTTGATGCTGCAACTTATGGATTAACGCCGGGTGTTTATTTTATGCGGTTTGCTTTCGACAAACAGGTCATTATTCGCAAAGTGGTTAAGATGTAGGAAGAGATTTTCGCAGAAATATGTTCCCGCAGATCACCCAGATAAGCGCAGATAAAAACAATATCTGCGAGCATCTGTGGCATCTGCGGGAATATTTTTTAAACCTTATTCTTGAAAGATAATACAGAAGATCGCACGGATAAACGCAGATAAAAACAATATCTGCGAGCATCTGTTGCATCAGCGGGAATATTTTTTAAACCTTATTCTTATGAAAGATAATCTAGAAGATCGCGCGGATAAACGCAGATAAAAACAATATCTGCGAACATCAGCGGCTTCTGCGGGAATATTTTTTAAACCTTATTCTTGAAAAATAATACAGAAGATCGCACGGATAAACGCAGATAAAAACAATATCTGCGAGCATCTGTTGCATCAGCGGGAACATTTTTTAAACCTTATTCTTATGAAAGATAATCCAGAAGATCGCGCGGATAATCGCAGATAAAAACAATATCTGCGAACATCAGCGGCTTCTGCGGGAATATTTTTTAACCTTATGCAATCAATCTTCTTACTATTGAAACATCAATGGATTTGCTGTGTTCTGGTATTTGATGAGTTCTAAATAAACCGCGCCAACATAGCGAATGTCCATTTTGACCAGCACAGGCAGGCAATTTCCATCATCTGTAAACCAAACGGTTAAATCGTCCTTCGCTTTAAACATGCGCCCCACCTCAACAACAGGGCTTATTTTAAAACACTTAATCTTTCCAAATTTTGTTTTGACATTTTCGCGCCCTTTGTATTTAAGCCGAAAAGGAAATACCTCGTCAGAAAAATACATGTTCACAAAAATCACATCACCCCTGTTGATATTCGAAAAGTCGATCCGTCTGAGGTAATAAAAGGTGGAAGCCAAATCGAGAATCTTTTCAGGAACACTGTGAATACCCGATTTCATCGAACGAACCGTATTGTTTTCGCGATTGTAAGTAACTTCGTTGTACCATTTATAGCCGCCTTCACGGATGTTACGTACCTGTTTATAAGGGAGGTTGGTTTCTTTGTCGAACCAGCTTTCGTAAATATCCTTTACTTCATAAATTTTGTCGGCCATTCCCGAAGTTTGTCCAATAGCCCTCGCATGAAAAACAAATTTCTCATCGAGTATCACCTCGGCAAGTGTAAGTGTGGTGGTTCCTCCCACGATCAACCCATACCGGATCTGATAGGTGAGATTTTCGCCCGCCTTGTAAGCAGTATTAATGGGCTTAATGGGTGGCGTAAATATCTCCTGAGCATCGACATACAAAACCTTTAGCAAAAGTATGAAGAGAAAAATTATACGAACGTGCATATTGAATATTTTATTTTTAAATAGCTACATCGTACCTGGACGTGGCTTATAATAACTTGTGAGGGTTTCATTAGGTACTTTTAACGAGGTATACAATAAGAAAGACACTGACTAAAAGAAGGAACCCGGTAAGAATTGTAATTAGGAGCGACGATTGCTGGTATTGTCCTTCTTTCAATTGTTTTTCGATTCGTTTATAGCGGATGTATGATAAGATGGCTGTAATTGTGCCAATCACCACGATAGCGATCCCTAAAAATGCCGAATACCCTTTTTGCTGGATGACGACATCCTTACCAAGCAGCAACGGGATTTGCTTCATAAATAATGTAAACTTGACCACTACAAAACCAAACACCATGATTCCGAGGCTTGTCCGTATCCATGCAAGATAAGTACGTTCATTTGCAAGATGATCATTTACAGCACCCTTATCTTTCACTTCCTGCATAAATAGCGAATTACAAAAATTAAAACCATACTTATCATTGAAACAACTTTTTGATGGATAAATTGCGACATTCTCTCCTTAAATAACAAAAGCAATTGAACTTTGGCAAAAATGCCATTTAAAATCCATAGAACAGCTGAATCGCAAAAAGTATTAATAATAATTATCGCGTTGCTTCATGTATCAAAAGATGGTATGATTACTGATATCGTTGCTTTTGAGAAGTTCAAGAAGTATTTCGCGCGAACGATACAGATGCACTTTTACAGTATCCATAGGAAGATTTAGCGCTTCCGCAATTTCGTTATAGGAATATTCCTTGAAATAACGCATTTCGAGTATCTTCCGATACTTAGGCTTCAGACTTGATATTGTCTTGCGCAAGAGCATCGCATTTTGTTTCTTAATTAATGCCTCTTCGGGATTATCGGAGGAGGTCTTTAGATTTTCATCGTATTCAACCCTAATCCACTCCCCATTTTCAAACTTCGATTCGAGAGGAACGGTTGGGATCCTTTTCTTGCGCAGGTGATCAAGTGCATTATTGGAAGCAATACTATATAGCCAAGTGCTAAAAGCAAACTGCGATTCGTACTGATGAATATTGGTAAAAGCCTTTCCGAATGTTTCAATCGTTAGCTCTTCTGCATCGATTTTATAATCAACCATTTTAAGAAGCCTGAAATAGATAGCATCTTTATAGCGGCTCATCAGCTTCGAAAATGCTTTTTCATCACCGGAACGTGCAGCCATTACCAAACCGGCATCCTGCCTGGCATTTTCAGTGAGATTTGAATTTGTTTCCATTTTATTTAAACTCCCTTTCGTAAAAAATAGGATAGGCTTTTCGCGGAAAGGCTAATCGTATTAAGAATAAGATCTCATTGTGAGATAAAAACTTATATTTTGAAATAACACCGCAATCCTTAAAGTGTTCATTTTTGTTCTAAAGTCCATTTTAAAAAGAAGAGGTTGCCGTATGACAACCTCTCTTCAATTTTATTTTAATCATTACCTGTAATCAGGGAGTGTCTTAGTTTTTCTTCCAAACTACAATTGTAGCTTCAGCTCTACGATTGGCAGCGTGTTCAGCTTTCGTACAAGGAACACCATCGGCACACTTGTTCGTCAACTTTGTTTCGCCCATTGCCTCAACTTTAATTCTCGAAGCGCTGATTCCTTTTCCGATCAGGTAATCTTTAACAGATTTACCACGTTTTTCAGAAAGTGTCATATTGTAAGCAGCTGCACCTCTTGAGTCGGTATGCGCCGTTATTTCAACATCGACAGTCGGATTATCAGTTAAATCCTTCACTAAACGGTCGAGTTCTGTTGAAGATTTACCGTCGAGATTATATTTGTCGAAGCCAAAGTTTAAGCCGAACAGAATGTTGTATGTATTACCAACCACAGCTGGCTGAACAAATATCACTTCTGGTACGGGTTCTGGTTTTGGAACCGGTTTTGGTTCCGGAGCTGGTTCCGGGATTGGAGCTGGTTCTGGAATAACGACGGGGGCTGGTTTCTTCTTTCTTCCGAAAGTATACGAAAGACCAACATGTGTATATAGTTTTGTTCCCATAATGTCGGACTCGGTATTCCCGGGTTTAACGTTTCCTGAAGTCATGTCAGTTCTGCGACCATCGAGTCTGTCAGTATTTATCCAACTCCACTGAGTTCCAATATTTAACTTCAGATTTTCATTCAGGCGGAAAGCAACACCTGTTCCAAGCGGAATAACTGGAACTTTCCAATGTTGACCATTCAAAGGATTCGCAGCTACAATATCATTGATATGACTTACTCCAATACCAATTTTTGCATACCAGTAAATCTTACGTTCAAACTTATTCTTTGAGAACAAGTTGTTGATATTCCATACCGTGTTCACATCGAATTCATTCACACGGGTCTTAAAATCAGGCATTGCACGATTATCGTACTTCCATGATCCTGTAAGTGTGGAATAATTCCAAGCTGCTTCGACAGCAAATACATGCGAAAAATTCCTTTTCACCAAAGCACCAAAACCAATATTCATATCACTATTCCAGTGATTAAAATGGTTAAAACGGGCATCTTTGAACATATTGTATTCTCCGCTGAAATTGGCAATACCTCCATTGATACCGATTTCCCAATTTCGGAAAGGCTCTGATTCCACCTTTTCCTGGGCGAAAGTGGAGACGTAGCACATCAGTAGCACTACAATACTTAAACTTAGTTTTTTCATGATTTTTTTAAAATTTGATTTAAGAATGATATTTTGTAAGAAAGCGGGTAAATTCTTTAAATGAATGCTTCAACTTATTTCGTTGCAAACGCGATCAGCTCTGTATTAAACTTTTGTGTTTCTTCCAGGAACAAGCTATGACCACTGTTTTCAAACGCGACAAGATGCGAATTTGCGATGCCGGAATTCATCTGTTCAGCCAGATCGAAAGAGCATATTTTGTCTTTTTTTCCATGCATAATCAATGTTGGAACTGAAATCTTCGCCAGATCCGTCCGTAGATCGGTATCGCGTAAGGCGATTAAACATTGTGCCGTAGCATATGATGAAGCACTTAGACCAATTCCATTCAACCAGCCACTGATCCCTTTATTTAAAGAGGTTTCTGTAGCCGAAAATATCTTTGCAAAATTTGCGAGCAGCTTTGGGCGATCCTGATTGTTCAGTTTAATTAGTTCGTCGACCGCACTTTCCGGAAGATTA
>Ga0302292_1000969_pt1 | contig 19224 bp, 42 predicted proteins | sample III_Fen_N2_1_FD_194553 | JGI IMG/M metagenome (GOLD analysis project Ga0302292, IMG submission 194553) | Peat permafrost microbial communities from Stordalen Mire near Abisko, Sweden - III_Fen_N2_1 | ecosystem: Environmental > Terrestrial > Soil > Wetlands > Permafrost | place: Sweden: Abisko...
ATGTAATATTATTTCCCTCACAATCAAATATATCATTTACACATCTTGGACATCCTCTTAATGTAGTTAAATTATTATCATCTATTCTAAAATTTCCATCAACAATATCAAATTGGATATATTCTGGAAGATTACCAATTGAACGTTTTTCTAAATATACGTTACTTGTGACGCCTATACTATAATCATCATTTATATAATATTTTCTTATATTGTATTTTTCTAACCATTCTTCAATAAGTTTTTTTCTACCAATTCCTAAAGATGATAGTTTTGAATCAGAAGATCCTCTTTGAAAATTCAAATGTTCATTTATAAGTTTCATACTATTTTGCTTTAAGACTTGAATTTTCATCTGTTAAAGCTTTATTTGTCGCTTGTAATTCTAAAATTTGAGCATTTAGATCACTAACAGTTGTTAATTTATCATAATTGGCTATAACAGCGTTGTAATTACCATAACTAAAATATACACCTTCATAAAATGTATATTGAGTACCGTCAGCATTTTTTATTATGATAGAATAGTTGTTATTTTTTTGCAACATCAACTTATCAATCTGGGAACTCATTATCTTAAATTCCAATTCTCCAATTACAGTGTTCATATTAGTAGAATATGTTGGTGATAGTTCTATCTTTGAATTATCATCTAACTTAAATACCAATGCATAATTATATGCGCCTGAAAGGTCAACATTTAATTTACTATTGGATGTTGAAAATTTTTCAAATTTAAATTTATATAGAGAATCGTTTGATTTCAGGAATAGAGGTCCTGTTCCCTGTGGGAAAACTTCATTGTTTTGATTTAATACAACCGTTGTTGTATCAAAATAAAGTTTTGTATATTTTGTTTGTGTAACTTTATTATTTACTAAATTCGCCGATTTTTCAGATTCTATCCTATTGTAAACATTATATGGAATGATGTTGTCAACGTTCAACCTAGTAAATTTAAGCCCGTATTTTTTGGGATCCATAGAAGCAAAAGATGCCTTTCTTATTATCTGTGTACCGTCCATTCTATTCAAAAGTCTACACACATATTGTATGATATAACTTGTGTCAAGGTCGGCATTACGTAAAACAGGTCTAAACATATTTGAACTTGCAAAATTATCCTCCTGTGTAAAAACAAATTTTTGTGTTAATAATGATGCTCCACCACCGTTTCCAATCATACTTTCATAAACATATATCTCATGCATTAACACCCACTTGGCGGATGCTTCACCATAAATATCAGCGAATTCTTGATAATTATCGTTTGGATTATTTGATGTATATAATTTTATTCTACCGCTTTCTATATCTGCCATATGTTGTCCTATAACATCATCTGCCCAGGTTGCATAGTATTCAATAAAATCGCCATATGTAGATTCATATATGATACAATTAAAATTATCGGCCACACTTGATACCGGTATTTGAACATTTGAATATTCATTGGCAATAAATGTATTGTTTACTACGCTTTCTATTTCACTATATGTTATATAAATATCACTTAAAGCGTTTATTAATAATGAATTTCCTAAAAGTGTAGACCTATCTGATGATAAAGCTTGCACAGAAGGTATTTTAAATAGAATATATTTATCGTAAAATTTATTACCTAGATGTAAAACATTTGATGAAAATTGAACAACTGCGGATGATGTTAATGCATCCGCTTGTTTTATATATGTAAAGTTTGAAAGATCCACAAGGTTCCCAGATTCACTCATCGCTCTTATCTGACATAAAAAACCAGCGATATCGTCAAAATTATATCCTGAAACAAAGTGTAATTTTATTGTATCATGATTATATTGTCCTACACTTGATACATTTATAGATGAATCGAACAAATTAACATATTGTGTTATGTCTAACGGATTTATCCACCATGAGGTTCTTAAAGAATTTGAAGGTTCAGCATTAAATTCAAGCACATTATTTGTTATACCTAATGAATTTGGTTTATTGGTATTGAAATATTGTTTAGTTCCTAATTTAGTTGTAGCTATTTTTGCTCCTAATGTAGAAAGATTTAACGTAACATTATCACGGTTCATCTCATATTCAACCAAACAAAAATCAGATATAGCGATATATTTACTTATATTATTCATTTAATGCTTTTATCTTATATATCCGAGAAGATGATTTGTTTAAAAATAATGCCGAAATAAACATAAAGTTACCTCGGCATCAAAAATCTATAATAATCTATTATAGATTATTTAAAATAGTTAACCCATATTTTCTTAGTTTTATTTGTATAATATGTTAATAGATATTGATTTGTTAACACGTTAAATTTTGATAAAAAATATGTAAGCCATAATTTAAATGAAATACTGTTTGTATTTGTTGGGTTTGACATAAATATCGGATTCATCCATCCAATTTCCTGTGATCCAACCAATGGAATACCTTTGCTTATTAAATCAGCGCCAACAATATTGAAAGTTTCTGAGAATGATACTTGCATACCAATATCCATACTTTCACATAATTCCAAAAATTCTTCTCTTGGCATCCAAGTATGTTCAATTAATTTATGTTTTTGGTTTGACAATTCTTGGAATAGTCCGATTAAATTTTTATGAACAGAATCGCCTTTCATTTCATATCTGCCTATGTTGATATGAAAATGAAGTATCTTGCCAACACATTCAGCAAACTTTATGGCTGCTATTGCTTGATTTAGTTGGTTTTTAAGAGGCCTAATTGCACCAAAACATGCTATATTAATAACTTCATTATTTTTATTAAATCTTTTGATTTTATAATCCTGAGGAAAATAATTAGGTAAATATATCACTCTATCATCTTTTTTGTATGACCAATCATTTTGTGTATTTATATAAAATTTAAAATCTTCAAAAATTCTTTTAGCGTTAAAGGCTATTATAACATTATCATATTTTACATATTCACTAAGCCATGTCATTGCATTTCCTTCATTAGCAATAAATGGGATTTCACTATGCATGCGTATTATCCATTTTACGTTTGGATGAAGTTTATGAAGTATTTGAAACTTTTCTGGAACAACCCAAAGAGCTTCAATGATAACATGTGTTGGTTTATATTTTGTTACCTCTCTATCAATATCATTATTATCATTAACTACAACCATGTTTGATTCAATACCTGCAAAATAAAGCATTTGATCCACAAATTTTGCTGAATTATATAAGCCTGTGCTTAAACTCTCATTATAATTTTGTGTAAGATCATAATCGCTTCTTTTCTTCAATATAAATAGAATTTTATTTGTTTTCATTTGTTTTTATTTTATATATACTCAATTACATCAAAAAACCACCTATTATTTTTTAACATTTTTTAACTAAATAAGACGAAACCTTTCTCGTGGCAGGAGTATAAGTAGTAACTTCATCCCCCTTTAAAAAACTTAAGGGAGCGGGTGAGAAATTTATACTTTAAATCATATATTTTATCAATTATCCGTTTCACCTCGAATAACCCACGTGTATATAAATTCATTTGTTGGTGTAACTTATTACACACTTCCAATCATTAAAAAATCACCCTGGATCACTATATAAATTTAACATTTTTTAACTAAACTATGCAAAACCTTTCCCACGGCAGGAGTATAAGTAGTAACTTCATCCCCCTTTTAAAAAACTATAGGGAGAGAAAAATTAAAACATATGAGTTTTGTTCGAATTTTAATTATATTTACATCTCGAAACATATATTGGTTTACATCATATAACATATAAAAAAGAATAATGGAGCAAGAAAAAAAATACATAATTGAAGATATTGAAAGTTGTGAGCAAATAGGAGAATTTTCTGATGAATTTGTATATGATATAGAGGTAGCTGATGAATTTCATACCTTTATAGCAAATGATATTTTAGTACATAATTCTTCATATGTAACATTTAAACCAGTGATGGATTCATGTGGGTTTGTACCTTCTGAGAAAGTAGATGGTGTTGCTTTCATATTGAAAATAAAGGAATATCGATTAGATGGAATGTTGGATGAAAAATTTGATGAATACGCAAAGAAATTCAACACTGAAAATTTACAAGTATTGGAACTCGAAAAGATATCACACTCTGTTATGATGATCGCAAAGAAAAAATATATATTGGATCTTGCATGGAAAGACCCAGGTATGAGATTCCCGCCACAAACAAAGATAAAATGTGTAGGTATAGAAATTGCACAAGGTTCTACACCAAAATTTGCAAAGAAGGTACTCAATGAACTTATCATTCAACTTTTAAGGGAACAAAAAACCATTAGGTATGTTGATCTTGTACGTAAGCTAAAGGAATATAAAAAGGATTTTATAATGCAAAGTCCTGAGGATATAAGTAAAGTGATGAGCCTTGGAGATTATGAAAAATTTGTTCTTGATGATAAGAATTCAGTTAAACTTGCAAGTAAATGTCCTTACCATGTAAGAGGTGGTGCTAATTATAACTATCAATTGAATAATTCAAAATGGAAGGGAAAATACAGACATATACGAACATCTGATAAGGTAAAATTTTATGCAACTTCTGCAGAATGCGAGGTATTTGCTTACCTACCAGGAGATCTTCCATACGAATTTGCACCGCCAATAAATTATGATGCTCAGTTTGCAAAGGTAATTGTTGAACCTTTCAATAGGTATATCAAAACAATGGGTTTTCAGGAAATACCTTCCAATTTAATTTATGCAAAAAACCTATTTTGATGCCGTATAACGATTATGATAATTTTATAAGGCACTATCATTTTATGTTAAGGGTTGTGTTTTACTTCATTATTTTATTTTTATTTTTGTTGTGTAGTTTTATTTATTTGGAATATAAATGTTAATAATTAATTTTTAAAAAATGGGAAAGATAAAAGCTTATCTGATGGATATATCAGAGGAAATAACGAAGGTTATAACAGAAACATCACAGTTAAATCTTGAATATATAGATGATGTTGATCTTGAAATTGTTGTTGATTACGCGATTAAGAAATATGTTTCAAAATTAGATGATCTTCAGAAAGCTGAATTTGTTGAGGAAAATAAATCCTATATAAAGGATTTTGTGATAGCAAATATAAAATTTGAACGATGAAAATAGTAAGAACTACTTTATATGAAATCTCTACAAAAAAAGTAGATGTATTTTATCATGGTGGTACAGATAAAAATTTAAATGGCAAACATGGCATACATATTGGTACATATGAAGCGTGTAAACAAGCGTTAAATGCAAGAATAGGAGTGCCTTTGGATGGAGATTGGGATGGAACAAAAGTTTATGGAAAGACTTTATTAAGAGGAAAAAATACACTATCAGGATCAGAAGCAACTGGCTATAATTGTGATAAGGATGTACCTGATGTTGCATATTATCCATCACAAAGAAATGAATTGCCAAAATATAGTGATGGATCATATATAGATATAAATTGTCTACCTACTATATTTCCGGTTGTTATTGTAGGAAAAATGTCCAATTCTCAATATTCTCCTCATTCTGATACTATGGCTAATAGTTTAATGTATAGAAGTTTGAAAAAAGGAAATGCAAAATCGGGGTTTTATTATATTAATGATGCTGAAGATGAAGGTTCTATTTCTGCTGTTGTTCCTGATAAATCATTTTTAAAATATTAATCATGGATAGTATACGATCAAAATATGAAAAATATGGTGTAGATACTTTCTATGAAAATTATTTTGAGGAACATGAAAACCCTCATGAACCTATAATACACAAATCTATAGAAGTTGCTGAAAAATTATGGGAGGTTGATTTCAGTAAAGCTTTGGATTTAGCCTGCGGCACAGGTGAAATAACTAAAATTCTTTTGAAATTAGGGTATGAAAATATTGATGCTGTTGATGCATATTCACATAAATATTATGAAAGGAATATCAAACGTAAGTGTGAAACTTTAACATTTGATGACATAATAAAAGGAAAATTAGATGATAGACATTATTCAATAGTGATATGTAGTTTTGCGATGCATCTATTAGAGAAATCAAAATTGCCAATATTTCTATATAAATTATCTCAAATATCTGACCAGTTATTAATAATATCTCCACATAAAAGGCCGATAGTTAAAGATGAGTGGGGATGGCTTATAAAAAATGAAATGAGCCTTGATAAGGTTAGGACACGATTATTTACAAATTTTTATAGAATAAAGGAATGAACAAAGACGAAGTTGAAAAATTAGAATGGATCTATCTTAGGATGATAAATCTTCATGATGAAAATCAAAATATGGATTATATGATTGCTCTTAAAAAAATAATTGAAAAATATAAGGTAAAAAATGTTACCATATCAAGAAAATAGTTTATATTTGCCTTATAAAATTATTAGATATGGAAACGAAATATGATTCATTCTCAGAAGCTAACATTAAAAAGTTTAGGACAATCTTTGAAAAAGCTGTCCAGGGTATTTTTGAAGAAACTGGCGTAAAGGTAAGTTTAGGAAATGTTCGTTTTTCTGGCAAATCATTTCACGGAAAACTAACAGCTGTTATAGATGATGTTTCAAATCCATCAGAAAATCCAATGGAAATTAAATATCGTGAAGATTTTTTAAGGTATGCATTCCAATATGGTTTGAAGAAAACTGATTTGACAACAACAAAGAATATAATGGGCACGAAGTATACTTTAATTGGATGTGCACCAAGAAGTTCAAGATATCCATTGATTGTAAAAAATCCTAAAGGAGAATTAACAAAGATCACAGTTTCATATTGGAATGTCGGAGTATGAAAACAATAACAAACATATTTGTTGAAATTGATGGAGAACATGTCAACATCGTTGATCTTGAAAAGGAGGATTATGAAGGATTTCTAAGAAAAATGGAACTTTTAAGAAATGTTTATAATCTAGTAATTGCCAAAGAAACCCAAAGAAAAAAATAAAAGTTATGGAAATTAAAATGAATTCAAGTTACGCAGTACTATATGATAGAGCTGTAATTTTAAAAACTACACCTGAAGAACGCGCTGAGATGGATGAAGCAGCTCGCAAGGATTTTATCGCAAACATCAATAAAAGTTTAGATGATGCGAAGGAACTTAAAAAACTCTTGGAAACGAGTTACGGAATGCATAGCAATAGAAATATAAGTGATGCAATCACAACAATATCTGAGACAATCAAGTCAATTTCAATTTTTAAATCATCTCTCCAGTAATTTTATGGGCGAATTTATTGAAAATGAAATTGTTGTAATGAAATATCTCAACGGTTCTACAACAAAAATGATATTCATAGGTTACGATACAGATGGTTTTGTTAAATTAAAGCCTCTGTATTTTTCCTGTGCATACCCTTTTTTAATTCATAAAGATAAAATATCAAAATATAATGATAAAGCTTAAAGAAACTGACGATATCTGGTTTACTTCAGACCCCCACGTTTCACATAATAATATGTGTCGTGGTGTAAGTGTCTGGCAAAACCTTGAAAGTACAAGAGATTTTCCTACAGTTCATGAGATGAATAAAATGATCACGACAAACATAAATAAATGTGCAAGCAAAACTTCACATCTATTTATTTTAGGTGATTTAATGTTTGGCGATAAACATTATGATAGATTTTTTGATCTTATTGATTGTGAAAATATCTATGTGATCTACGGAAACCATGATAACATCAATCTCTTAAAAGAATGCACACATCCTAAATTAAAATTTCAAGGTTATTATGAAAAATTAATGGTAGGAAAAAAGGAGATCATTCTGTCTCATTATCCTATTTTTTCTTGGGAAAATTCACAAAGAGGTTCATGGATGTTATTTGGTCATTGTCATAATACACTTAAGGATTTAACATATCTAAAAAGGCGTTGTTTTGATGTAGGTATTGATTGGGCTGAATTTAGACCTTATAATTATTTTGAGATTAAGGAGATAATGAGATTGAAGGAAATTTTAGTTGTTGATCACCATGATCCAAATGATAATGGACACACGAATTAACTCTAAAAAATTTCCATTTAAGGATACACCGGTTCTCTATGGTAAAGATGCTAAAAAATTCTTAAAAGCCATAGAGAACCCTAAACTTATTTCAGATGATGTAAAAGAAAGGATGATTGCAAATTTTAATAAATTTCAAACTGTTAATAATTTTAGTTTGTCTCCTTTAGAATTTGATCTTTTTAAATTATTGATTTTTTCCATTGATAACATGTCAGATTTAAATCCAGTTAAATATTTAGATACTTATTTATATTTCAAGAAAAAATTTAATTTATAATATATGAAAGTAATTATTGATGGCTACGAAGTAGATACGAAAAAAATAGATCGTATAGGGGAAATATATTCTGATGATAATTTTCATTTTTTTAAATCAGAGCAAATTAATCCATATCAACCTAAAACGAGTTTTGTTATACATTTTTTCAATAGAAAAGATATTGAAATTTTTATGACTTATAATAGATATTTGCAAAAATATAAGTTAGATCATGTTGAACAGAAATCTGATGAAGAATTTCAAAAAATCATTAATATAATGAAACATGATTTAAGAATTTTAAGGGAGAATGTTAAGGAATTATGGCTTTCTGATCCTTGTAAACTTGAAAAAATTAATTTTTAAAGGTTGTTTTTTATTAAAAACATATAAACAAAAAGCTTATAATAATAATACATATTTATTTATGGATATAGTGATTGATTTTGATGGGACAGTTGTGACACATGACTACCCACGTGTTGGTAAAGATATTGGAGCTGTTCCTGTTTTAAAAAAACTTGTAGCCGCCGGCCATAATTTGATTTTATTCACTATGAGATGTGATGGAATTCTTCCCGGCAATGGAGATAAGGAAGTTACATTTTTAACGGATGCAGTAAATTGGTTTAATGATAATGAAATTCCTTTATATGGTGTTCAAATAAACCCATCACAACACGAATGGACTACATCATCTAAAGCATATGGACAACTAATTATTGATGATGCTGCAGCAGGATGCCCAATGTCATATGATCCATTGCTTTCAAGGAGACAATTTATAAATTGGACAAGGATGGAGGAAATTTTACGATTAAAATTACTTATAAAATAGACAATGGATAAAAAATTATTTGAAAATCTTAATGAACTTTCTCAAGAAATTCATAAAGATCAAGTTGCTAAAGGTTTTTATGATAATCAAAGGGAAGATGGAACTCTTCTTATGTTGATCAATTCTGAATTATGTGAGTCTATGGAAGCTCTTAGACATGATAAATATTCAAATATTAAACAATTTGAATATTATTATAAACATTCAGAAGATATAGATTTTAAAACCCTTTTTGAAAATAATATAAAGGACACACATGAGGATGAGATTGCAGATGCATTTATCAGATTACTTGATTACGCAGCGTATAAAAATATAGATCTCGCCTGGCACGCAAATCAAAAGTTAAAATATAATGCGTTAAGACCACACAAACACGATAAAAAATTCTAAAATGGATATAATTTTACATGGTTCTGAAAGAACCCGAGTTGAAACGAAATATTCTTCAGATATTCATAATTTTGTCGATATTTCTTCTTTGAAGGATTGTGCAGGATTATGTATAACAAATTGGAGTTTATCACAGCAATACATTGAAATTCGCAAGAAAAATAATCAACTTGCAATGTTTGTTTTTAATAGTAAGGGTATTAAACATCAAGTAGATCTTGAATATTGGTCAGATGCTGAAGTTGTTTTTTCTATCAATGAGGTAACACACAACAAATGAAACTAACTTTAAATCAACAGAATGCTTTATACATTCTAAATGAAGAAAGAATCATTGAACTTGGATCCAAGAAAGTGAATGGTAATACTATGAATTCTCTATATTTTAAAAATCTCGTAACAACAAGGTGGTATGCAAATGGAGAATTCTGGGAACTTACAGATAAAGGTGTAGATGAAATCGAATTTATAAACAAACAAAATAAATTATAAAAATGTATAAAGATGCGTATTCCAAAAAAATAACGAAAATAGTATCAAAGTGTACTAAATCTGATGGGTGGGCCTCCTTTTCCGATATTGGTAATCTTTTTCGTAAGAAAAGAGTAAATTATAAGTTTTTTACGAAAAATAATAAGATACGGCTTATTGGATATAATGATTTAACTGAATGTATTCTAGATAATGTTCAGAATATTGAAATTGATATGATGTCTAAACGTTGTAAAATAAATACTAAATAAATTATGAACGTAAAGAAAGAAGTATATGAAAAAATGAAGGCTATTATAGATAATGAAATTAGAGTGGCCTATGGTAAATTAAATAGAAATAAGGGGGCCATAAACAATCTTGCAAAAGAACAGCGTCTTCTTAAATCAACAATTGGAGAATTACAAAAAACTAAACATTTATTCAAATAATATGAAAAGTCTAAGAAAGATCATCTTTAAATTTTTAACCGGTATAGATTCTAAGGATCTACCGATTAAGGTAGAAAATGCTAGCCTCTATGGTATAAATGTGCCATCAATTGATGGAGCTCTTTATATGGATAATTATCTGTTTGATTTTAAAAATTATCAATCACAATATTCAGGTAACGGTGGAACGGTTTTCTTTAATACCGATACTAATATGGATTTAAATAGCGTTCCAACACAAGGAATGAATGATGATAATTCTCCTTCTGATAAACAACCAACTCCACTTAAGATAAAGGTGAAACCCATCGACGTTTTAAACGAACTCGAAACTGTTCCTACACCATTTACACTTACATTGATTGACGAAAAGATTTCGATATTAAAGGACAAATCAAAATTGATCACTCAATCTTATGCAAAACGTGAGGTTGACGCCTTGATTGAAAGGATGGAAAATAGAAAGAAATATTTAGAATCTAAGGAATTTTTTGAAAGATTTTCAAATACAACCGACGAAAAAATCGATAACTTATTGAAAAAGTATGAGTTGGTTATGAAAACATCAGATATTTTTGTGCCTGAATTTCCAGTTGAAGCAATAAAGATTATGACAGAATACACTGAAGAAGTTGCAAAAATTTGCGATAAGAAACCGTATTTTTATGTTATCGCTGATGAAGACCTCTTCAGAAAATCATATGATAAAAGAGATCCAATTCTTTTAGTACAAAGCCCATTTGGATTTTATTGGCAGATTTTAGGTGCTTGGGATAAAGAAATGTTAATATTATCTGAATTGTAGTATAAAATTGAAAAATAATAGTTATATTTACCTTATAAAATAAAAAATGAAAGTAAGAGGATATTCACTAGTTGATGTAGATGTCGATCCATCAAATGTTTTGTTAGAACTTATGAAAACTATAGTTCATGATAAAGAATGGTTGGACATTCAAACTATAGGAAATGATAACGTTTATGTTATCATGGGAATGGTTGATGCTGGTAACCATTCATATGAAAAGGTATTAAGAGTTATTTCAGAAGAAGAATGGGAATTTTATGGTAATTTAAAGGCCGCATATGAATATTTAAAAGAAAAAAAATAAAATGATAGAAAGAAGCGAAACAAAAAAAACTATAATTGAATGTGAATGTTGCGTTCACCTATTACAGATTCAAAGTGAAACAGATTTTTTTAAAGAAGATGATAATCCTGAAAGATATAATCAACAATTTTATCTTTCAATGTTTTCTTATGGTGAATACAGGGAACAACCTACTTTTTTAGAAAAATTAAAAATAGCTTGGAGATATATGAAATCTGGTAAGATGCATGATGATCAACTTATTATGAATCCTGAAGAGGCTAATAAACTTGCTAATTTTATTCACAATAATTTACAATCAGAAAAATAAAGATATGGAAAATACAACTGAAAAAGCTTATTCTGAAATATTTAAAGTATTAAAAAAACATAAAGATATCTGTAATATTGATATTGATGATTTAGAAAGAAAGGCCAAATATCATTTATTTGGTATTGAATTGAAAGAAAAATATGGTCTTAATATTAATCCGAAAAATATAGAATCAACAGATTGGATTAGATTTGGGGAATTTGCGAGTATTGGAATATGGGGAGAAAAACATCGTAGGACAATATCATGGCCTGACAATGGTAAACAACCAAAAAATGAAATATTACTCCAATATAGTTTTCCGACAGGTGCCTATATATTTGGTGAACATTATCCTGTAGAATTATTCCAAAAATTATTTCAAGAATTAAAAATATATAATCCTAAATATGTAGATAGTCATAATTCATCTTTATATTTTTCTATGGATAATGCAAAGGATATTTTCAATATTTTTGATGATATAATGAAAAAATACTTTGTTTTAAATAAAGAAGATTATAAGGAAAGACAAATTAAAAAATTGGAGGATGAATTATTAAAACTTAAGTCATGAAGAAAGAATTAACTCTATCTGAACAGATAGAAATACTTAATGAACTTACACAATATCAGATGTGTTATATGTGGAGATTTCATGTTGGCAACCCAGATTATTTCGATAATACGAAGGAAATCTCAAAATCCTTTTCACATAGATTGTTCAATCATTTTGGTGGTTTTACACCAGAAATTTCAAAACAATTAGGATGGTAAGGATATTTTTAAAATGGTTATTTGATTTTTTAAAAGGGTTTATAATTTTTATACTCCTTTTGGGATTTTTTATGATAAATTTTCTTAACATATTATGTGTTTGGGAAATTCATCTTTTTTGGTCAGGATTGTGGTCAGCAGGAATATTATTTATTGATGCTATAATATTTTTTATACTTTTATTAATAAAGGAAAACAAAAATGAAATCGAAAGAAGAAATTGCTCAATGGATCATAGATAATAGATATCCGAAATCTGAGAATGAAAAAACAAGTGATTTTGAAATGTATCATTTTATTATAGATGAAATAGAAAAATTATTAGAAAATAATAAACCAAAAATGATAAAGTTAAATAAAAAAACATATACAAATCTTATAACTGCCGATATTTTAAAAATCGATACAGAAATGAAAGATTCCTTAGAAAAAGAACATATAAAGGAAATTCTTAATTGGAGTATTGATAAAATTTATAAAGAAGATGGTGAGATGACTCAAGAGCCAAAACCATTTATATGTACATGTATTGGAACATTTGAACATCACAGAAAACTAAATTGTTTTCCGTATGGAGATAATTGTGAATGGGATGAATGCACTGTGTGCGGAAAACAATTGAATTATAGAGTATATTAAAATGAAACCATTTACATATATGTGGTGGATATCTGTAGCAGAAAGAGCCTGTAAACAAGCTGAAAATTATAGTTGGCAATCATATTATTATGGAGTTGCCGAATATTGTAGATATAGAGCAAGTGAATATTTATAATTAAATAATAAAGATATGAAATTATTTTGTTACCATATTTATGGTAAAGTAGATAAAAATGGATATCAATATTGTGAAAAGTGTGGCAAGTCGGTGTGTGTAGGGATTCCGGATCCTCAAAAATGTGGGCATGAATGGCTTGTTATAAATACTCTTTCACAATCTAATGCTTTTACTAGGAACAGTTGTTTCAGTTCTTTATTATATATTCAAGAATGTAAACATTGTGGGGAACTTCGAAAATTTTCTACAGACAATTTTTCAAACACAACTTATTAACATTATTTTTATTTTTTATGAAAGAATTATTCGTTCCTTATGAAATAGCAATAGCGCTTAAAGAAAAAGGATTTGATGAAAATTGTCTAGGATATTACGGAAAACTTAATGTGTTTAGAATTGCTGACGATATGTGTAATTATGGAGGAGTAAATTATGGTTTTCCACTTATTCATAAAAATAAATATATATTAGCACCACTATATCAACAAGTAATTGAGTGGTTAATGTTAAATCATGGTATTAAAATATGGTGGATACCCGTATTCTTTAATGATAATAGATTGATGATAAAGGGTGTAAAAGATTATAATCATGATGCTTTATTTTATAATGAGTGGCATGACACTAATAAACTCAACGAAGGATATAATGAAGCAATCATAGAAGCTTTAAAACTCATTTAAAATGGAAGATAAAATAGTAAAGTCAGAAGTGGCAGATTTAGCCTTACTTAAAGGATTCGAGGAAGATTGTTTTTATCATTATAATTATGGTCTTCTTTTGGAAAATTACGTTATTAATAAACAACATGTTGCGACACACCATCTGTTTGCGAATAATTATGATTTTGAAATAGAAAGATGGGGTGGTGGTCATAAATATTCAATACCCGCCCCATATTTGTCTGTTTTACAAAAATGGCTGAGAGAAACTCAAAATATTCATGTTTACGCATTCTATGATCCAATCTTGCATTATTATTATGTTAATGTAAATGGTGATATATTAAATAAAAGAGTAGATGATAAAAATTGTCCAGAGTTTGAATCATATGAAGATGCTTTGGAATATGGAGTAGAAGATGCACTTAAAAATATTACTTATTTATGACTGAACAATTAATAAGTTATGAAACCGCTGAGGTTGCAAAAGATAAAGGGTTTGATGAAAAACACTCAGATTTCTATATTGATAAGAGGAAAAATGGTGATTTTACCGATTTACCGTGTGTACCACAATCGCTTCTTCAAAAATGGTTAAGGGAAAAATATAATATGCATGTCGCCATACTGCCATGTTTAATTCCTTCCGATGAACAAAAATACTATATTTTTAGAGGTAAATTATCATGGGATCGGAATGAATTATTTAACACATATGAAGATGCTCTTGAACATAGATTACAGGAAATCTTAAAATCACTTTAAATGGAAGAACAATTAATAAGCTTTGAAACCGCAAAATTAGCAGATTGTAAAGGATTTTCAGAATGTTATGCTCAAAGAAGAGGCAATGTTTACTATGAAAATGAAAAGATAATTTATAGTGAGGTTGGACGTCCTAATTATTTGTATTGTACTACACAATCTCTTCTTCAGAAATGGTTAAGAGATATACATCAAATTGAAATTCATATAGATTGTATCACTGAAAATAATTATATTAATAAAACAATAAAAGTAGCTTTTTATCAATATTTAATAAAAAGTAGCTCAAATTATTATTTTATCAATACTTCAAATAAAAATTTTAAAACTTATGAAGAAGCATTAGAAGAAGCATTACAAGAAACATTAAAACTTTTATAATTATGAAAGAACAATTAATAAGTTTTGACACAGCTAAATTATTAACACATACTGATTTTTATCAAAAGGATTGTAATAATGGTTATCTAATATCTTCAGGTGAATTATCTTTTGATTATTTGCTTGATTATTGTAATAAAAAAGCAATTGCAGCAGTTACTCAATCTCTTCTCCAGAAATGGTTAAGAGAAAAACATGAAATTTCTGTTGAAGTAACTTCTTCATACTATTATTCAGATCCTCATTATGTGTCATGGATGTATAGAATTAATACAAAGATTGGTGAAGATTGTGGTGATATTGCAACTAGATTTAAAACTTATGAAGAAGCACTTGAAAAAGGATTGAAAAATGCATTAATAATTTTATCTTTATAAAATTATGGATATATTTAAAATATTTAAGAGAGAAAAACACGTTGAAAATATTGTACCTGTCCCTGATTTTTCAGATAATTGGAGACAATCCGCATATGATAAAAATCTAATTGAAGGTGTTAATGCATTGCAAAAAGGACAGAGTATTGAAATATTTGATGATGGTAGAGGATATGAATTGGCTCTTGAGATAAAACATACTTTCATGTTAGAATATCAAAAACAATTATCAGAAAAAATATCAATTGATAATAGTTCAGGAACAATAAAAATAACATTAAAGTCATAAAAACTCGCTTTTATTTTTATGGATCAGATATTTTAGTTATATTTGCCTTATAAAATAATGCAGATATGAAGAAGCTTAATATTTCTCAAGTTCGTAAAAATTTACCATTTAAAATAGCCGTAGGAGCATTAGATATTTTAGATCTTAAAACAAGTCATTACGGAGATGTTGTCGATTTTGATGTATTTCTTCCTTCAAGGGGAAAGAATCTTCAAAGAGGATTTGTTTGGACACTATCTCAAAAACAAGAGCTTATACTTTCAATACTTAAAGGTCTTGAAGTTCCGCCAGTATCCATCATCCAATTTAGAGATGATACTGTTCAGCCAAATATTCGTATCATCAAAATCATTGATGGCAAACAAAGAATATCTGCCGTTATGTCTTTCTTTGATAACCAATTTCCTATAATCGTTGATGGTGAAGAATATTTTTTCAATGATTTAGATTCAGAATCTCAATATGTTTTCAATTCATTGATGTTTAGGTGTCAACGAGTTTATGAATACCCTGATCAGATGATATCAGATGATGATAAGATCGTTTGGTTTGAAATGATTAACTTCGCCGGCACTCCACAAGATATTGAACATCTTAATAATTTAAAATCATAATTATGCCATCTAGAAGATTGAATAGATTTTGGTGTACAAAGTGTCAGGAATACACATTACATGAAGTAGGTGAAGATGGAGGTTGTACAATTTGCGGAACAGTAACATCTGAATATTTTTTAAAAGATGTCCCTCTTGAAAAATTAATGGAACAAAGAGAAAGATACAAGAGAGCAAAATCCAAAAAAATGATGGGTTTTTATCAGAGTATGTTAACTCTTTCAAATTCAAATATAGATATTTTGGCGGAAAATCCTAATGTTGAAATTCATGAAACAGATGCAGGACAGAAGGCAATTGATCAACGCAGGAAAGATCTTTTAAATAAAAAAATAGAGGAGCACAAAGAACTTAAACGTGAATACAAGGAAAAATTCTCTAACACTGATAGAAATGAGACTTGTCCTTGTGGTAGTGGTAAGAAATACAAAAAATGTTGTTTAAATAGATTTTTACATGTTTAGTATATGAAAAAAGTAAATACATTCTTCATTATAATTTTATTATTCATTGCTTACGGATGTTCTTCAAATCATTCTGAATATGAAATTGTAGAAAATATAAACACTAATTGTTATATAACAAAAGTATCAACATTTAAGTATTCAAAGGTTCAGGGGTATATTTATTATAAAGGAATAAAATTAGAAATAAATAATGGCAATAGTGGTTATTATTATAAAAAATATAATCTTAAATCCGGTGATGTAATTATTACCAACATCACCATATATAAGAGATTATATTACGCAATGGATCCTTATAAAAATGATCTTATTTTATCAACATCTGATATAGATGTAACAAATTACGAAATAAATTAAAGATGAATAGCCCAATTGTACCTGTTGAAATAGCTAGAAAATTAAATGAATTAGGTTTTAATGAACCATGTTATGGGTTTTATAATCTAGAAGGAAAATATAATCAAAGTTATAAACACGGTATGATATTAAAAAATTCATCTATTACTATACCAAATTGTGTCGCAGCTCCGCTGTACCAAAGCGTATGTTGGTGGTTATTGGAAAATTATCATTGCCGTATAAAATTTGACTATGATTATCTTATGGATATTTCTATAATTGAGATTTTAAATAGAATTCACTTAAAAAATTAAAAAAATGAAATTAATAATGTTTTTAATTAATCTTGTTATTTATTTTTTGTTGGTGTTCGCACCAGTTATGATTATTGCTCCATTAATAAAAAATATTAACGGTTGGCTTTTAATTTTTTTGGTTATTTGGTTTATTATCATATCATTGGAAGTTATTGAAAAGATAAAAATTTTTAATAAATGGTTTTTAAATAACATTAAAAAGAATGAAGAAATTAATTAAAATAAATGCAATACAAAGGAAAAACACCTTATATAAAGGAAATATTGTTAATGTATATGATAATTTTCTATTTTTAGATGATGATAAAGATGCAAAAACATATACAACTAAGGCACATTATAATAGTTTTTGTAACTATCAATATGTCCAATTAATAGTTACACACCAAGGAACAATTAAATGTGGAGATTATTGGTTAACTGGGTTTGATAATACAATAATGAAATCTGAACGGTCAGATTATATTTCCAATGATAAAATAATTGGTGTTTACCCAGAATTTTCAGGGATCCCAACTTTAAATGTTGATTTTGTTAAAGAATGGATTAAAGAGCATAATCCATTTATATATGTTGATTTTGAAATAAATCAATGTGATGGATGTTATGTGAATGTACCAAATATATATGGAGTTCATGAAATGCCATATCCATCTGGAAGTATGGTGTGTTGTAAGGAAAAATATAATTTTCCTATAGTCAAGGATAACACCTTAATATGTTCTTTGGTTGAAAAAACAAATATGATCAAGGAGGCTACAATAAAGAGAATTGATCCGCCAAATCCCGTTATGATATATTGGTATTCTAAATTTATAAAAGATATTGATAATTTATTCATCGACTAAAAACTTTATTAAAACAATGGTATATAAAATTAAAATTGATTATCAGACAGGTGATAGCGAACATAATTATGATACCTCTGATCTTTTAGAAATAGAATGGGAAGATATTAATTTAGCGAAGGTCAATCTTCAAAGAATTAAAGAGCATCATGAAATGTATAATAGATTGCATTCTTGGGAATATAGAAAGAAAAATTACGATATAATTAAAGAATATCTTAATAAGGAATGGTTCGTAAATGTCCCAAGATTATTTTGTATTAGTTCCGGTAACGCAATAGATGAAAAAGATAAAGCTAGGGTAGGTGAAGGAAATTGGGAATACCGACCAGACTTACAAGATGCAGAATTGGAATTAAAATTCGTGCTCGATAATGGTAACGAATATCGGATGATGGCGTTTTGGATAGGATATTTTGAAACATTAAGAAAAGCAAGTATTGTAGTTGACACATCAGATATGGAAATAACTTTTTAAAAATATACTATGAAAGATTTTAGAAGACCAACAAGTGAAATGGAAACAAAAATGGGATGTCAAGAATGCAGTTGCAAAAGTAAATCTGGTGATTTTTTAACACCATCAGGATATGAAAAAGAAAATGAAAAGATGTTGGACGAACCTGTAAGATTTGATTCTGAATTTTTGAAAATTGTATCTATTTTAGGCGAAGAAATATATACAATGAAAAATTCAGTTGATAAAATTGAATTGTTAATAGGACATATTGATTCAAGATATATTAAAGATGACAAAAATGAAAAATCTCTACCAGCAACAGATTCACCAGATTTT
>Ga0302292_1000970_pt1 | contig 19182 bp, 16 predicted proteins | sample III_Fen_N2_1_FD_194553 | JGI IMG/M metagenome (GOLD analysis project Ga0302292, IMG submission 194553) | Peat permafrost microbial communities from Stordalen Mire near Abisko, Sweden - III_Fen_N2_1 | ecosystem: Environmental > Terrestrial > Soil > Wetlands > Permafrost | place: Sweden: Abisko...
CTGTATATGTCTGTTTTAAGTCAGTTATTGAGCCAGTCGATTTAATCTTATCCATCTACAATATATTTTAAATATATATTATGACCCCTAATGTTTAAAAACCTTACAATTCTAGTAGGATAATATGGGTTTTATTTGAAAAATAGATAGGGAACTTCAAAAAAAACAAGTTTCAAGGCTTGCAGATTTTGGAAAACCGCAGTTTACTGTAGTAAATGAGGATTTTACAAAATCTGCGTAACGCAGAAAATTGTTTTTTTGGAATTCCCATATAGAATAAAAAGGCTGTTCCAAAATTTTGAAACAGCCTTGAAAATTATTGTATACTGTAGATATTATAACGCATCAAGTACTTTAGTTAATGCAGCATCGGTAGTTGCTTTGAGTGTAATGTCAACAGCTTCATCGTTTTGACCTAAAGTCATTGTTTTGTAATCGTAGAATAAACTGTCTTTTGCATTTACGGCTATCGAAACTATTTTAATATCTATGCCTGCAGGTATTTTACCCGAAACTTGTTTGTAAACTTGCATAACCGATTTTTTCATTGGTATATAAATAAATGTTGCAACATTTGAAAGATCGTCGGTTTTTGAGGAGAAAGTAATTTTTACCGAACTACTAGTACTTGCATTTTTATCACATCCTATCCATCCAAATTTTTGAACTTGTCCCAAATAACCTGAATCTGTTTTAAAGAATTCACCTACAGGATTTGCTGCCCAATCGATATACGAACTTGCATCAACTCCATAGTATTGTTTCATTTGTGTTAAAGTGTCGATACTCGACATCAGTACTTGCCATGTTTTTCCTTCACGAAGTTTAAGATCAAGTTCATTTTTAACGGCTCTTAAGCGAATTTCACCTTTAGTTGTAAGTATATCTCCACCACCAACAGAAGGCATTTGAGCGTAAATCATATCTTTTGGTGTATATAGTTCTATTAGTTTTACAAAATAGGGATAATGAACGCTATCACCATTTTCAAATTGAATATTATTTCTGTCAGGCCAAATTTTAGTTCCCTGATTTCCTATAATTGGTAAATAACCATCTTTAGTAATTTCAAATGTTTGTTCTTTCTGTTTTTTTGAATTTAAATATTCATCAGTCGATTTATATTCATTTTTATTTGAATCGTCAATTCTGTCTTTTGAACAGCCTGACACTAGTAATGTTCCAAGGCTAATACCTAGTAAAAGCTTGGTGATTTTTCCTGTTACTCTCATTTTATCTGTTTTTAAGGTTTGTGTTCAGTTATTTGTATTTTTTTTAATGTCCAGGGCAATTTATTGAACTTCGCGATTTCCCGTCTTTGCAATTAAAGGTGTACACGAAACCGATACCCAAATTCGTTTCTTTCCATTTAAAGTTATATCGATATTCGATGAATGGACGTAAGCATTTTTGTGTTGTCCAACCCAATCCTAATTCGCCATCCCAATTGTTTGGCCTACCAGTTAGTTTTGAGTTTGAATGGTAATTTATCCAATGATTGTATGATGCCAAAGCAATCGCATATAATTTCCACGAACGTGTTTCCATAAAATCGAGATGAGCAGCTACTCCTAAATAGTATTCCGTTACTTTATTGAACGATGGATAGTAGCTAAGTTGAGGAACTATTCTTAATTTATTGTAAGGGATTTCAGCTCTAATACCTGCTCCAAAACTTTCTGTTTGAGGATTGTAAAGTACCGATGCTCCAGCTCCCCATGGTTGAGCTTTAGTTGTTTTGCTAAATGCTACAATACAGATTAAAATGAAAGTGAAGTACGATATGTATTTAGTTTTTATCATCATTAGTAAAATATGGTAATAATAAAATCGTATTAAATGAACGTAAGCAAGTTATGAAATATTTGAAGATTGAAATAATTTTCTCAAAAAAATGAATAACGAATTATGCAGAAAATAGCTCTAAACCCATCTTTCATGCCTATTTTTTTTCCTTCGGTATAGGTTCTACCTGAATAAGATATTGGGACTTCAACAATTTTAAGTTTTTTGTTTTTAGCTATTTTTGCCGTTATTTCTGGTTCAAAGCCAAAACGTTTTTCATGCAACGGTGCATTTGAAATTATGTCGGTTTTAAATAATTTGTAGCAAGTTTCCATATCTGTTAGTTGTAAACCAGTGCATATATTCGATATTTTTGTTAAGAATCTATTCGCAAATGTGTGCCAGAACAGTGTTTTATGGTTAATACTTTCTTTATGAAAACGGGAACCATAAACAACATCAGCGGCATTGTACAGTATTTGGTTAAGTAAAATGTTATAATCCTCAGGATTATATTCAAGATCAGCATCTTGAATAATAAGTAAATTGCCTGTTGCTTTAGCTATTCCTGTATGAATTGCTGCTCCTTTACCTTTGTTTTTATCATGTTTACAATAAATAATTTTTATAGCATCTCTATTTGCGTGTATAAATGATTTGATGTCTGATGCTGATTGGTCCGTTGAACAGTCATCTACGATTATAATTTCTTTCGAAATATCTTCAATTAATTTAAGATCTTTTAATCGTTGCAAAACAATGGGGAGTGTTTTGCCATCATTAAACGTAGGTATTATAATCGATAAGGTATTCACTTCGTTTAAACTTTTATAAATGTTTTATCTTTTTGATATACGCGAATTATTGTCATACCTAAAATTAAGGTGAATAAAACAGTTCCAATTAAAATCATTCCACTCATTTGAAATCGATAAATAGCATAGGTCATTCCTATGTTTATAATACCTGCAGATGTAATTAAAATAGTTTTATAGTTTGCGAAATATTGAAGGCCATAAAGTATAATTATAACCATAAACGGAGCAAGCATAAATAGAATTCTGTCGAGAAGATATGGCCAGATTTGCATCGATATGCCAATAATAACAATTGAAAGTAAAACGCTTTCTAGCAAAACGGTATTATGTTTAGCTTTCAGTACTAAATAAACTTTACGTAATCCGAAAAGGAATAAAAACCAATACACATCAATTACTCGATAAATTTGTTTTAACTGAGATAGCATAAATGTGTCGTGTTCGGTATCTTTATATCCATCGTGCATTCGTTTAATTACCGAATCTGCATAAAAATGTTGAATGATAAAAAACGATGTTGCAAAAGGAATAAGAAATCCGATAATAACAATACTTAGTTGTTTAATCTTAATTTGTATACTCGTTGGGTTGAATAAGATAATTGTAAATAAAAATATAAGTCCAACAATTGCACTTTCTTTAAAGAGACAACCAATACCAACGATGAATCCAATTATCCAAAGTTTTTTTAATGATTGAGGCGATTCTAATAAAAATTTTATTGATAAATAAATGCTGTAGATGCCAAAAAACCAACCACTAACATCCGATAAAATAAGGAAAGAGAAACATGCTAAAGGTTGACAAGTGCAATACACCATCATTCCTCCAAATGCTATTTTAGTGTCTTTGAAAATGACTACAAAAAGTTTGTAAATAGAAAACCCACAGAGATAAAAGAATAATATATTTTGTGACCAATAGGTAAATCTTGGATGAATATTGAAAGCCCATTCCATAAATCCTGGGACAATGAGTGTTAATGGTTTCGATAATCTTGATTGGAAATCGAGTGCCCCAGGAAGTTTAAATAATAATCGAGAACCACCGAAATAACTCGGTGCATCAAAATTATTGTAATCTAAAAAATGAAATAATGATCCATAAACGAGAACCAATATTGTAAGTGTTATAAATATCAGACTGTAAACAGATTTTTCCCCGTATAAATATTCTCTTATTTGCAAACTATACTCTTGTATTATTTAACTCAAAATTATTAACTCAAAACCCTTAAGCCTCTTTCATGCTTAATTGAATTCTTTTCCTTGAACTGTCAACTTCTAACACTTTAACGGTAACGTGTTGTCCAAGTGAAACCACATCGTTAGGGTTACTTACAAAACGGTTTGCTAAATGTGAAATATGTACCAAACCATCTTGTTTAACTCCAATATCAACAAAAGCTCCAAAGTTGGTTATGTTTGTTACAATTCCGGGTAAAACCATTCCTACATGAACATCGTCCATACTGTGAATCGTTTCATCGAACGAAAATGCTTTCGCTGTTGAACGCGGATCACGACCTGGTTTTGCAAGTTCTTGCATTATATCATTGAGCGTTGGCAATCCAGTGGTTTCTGTAACAAATTGTTGGAGAGAAATCGATTTTCGAAGTTGTTCGTCTTTCAATAAATCTTTTACTTCGCATTTTAGAGTTTGTGCCATTTTCTTAACAGTACCATACGATTCAGGGTGAACTGCACTATTGTCAAGTGGATTTACAGCTTCGGGAATGCGAAGGAATCCTGCACATTGCTCATATGCTTTAGGACCTAAACGTGCAACTTTTTTCAATTCATCGCGACTTTTAAATGCTCCATTTTCACGACGATGATTAACAATATTCACAGCGATTTGTGGGCCAAGTCCCGATACATATTTTAATAGATGTTTACTTGCAACGTTTACATTTACACCAACAAGATTTACACAACTTTCAACAACTTCATCCAGCTTCTTTTGTAGTTTATTCTGATCTACATCGTGCTGATATTGACCAACACCAATTGATTTTGGATCTATTTTTACCAGTTCCGAAAGTGGATCCATCAAACGTCTACCTATTGAAATTGTACCACGAACGGTAACATCATAATCGGCAAATTCTTCGCGAGCTACTGCCGATGCTGAATAAATTGATGCTCCATTTTCATTAACCATAAATATTTCAATGGTTTTATCTAAACCTAATGTTCGAATAAACTGTTCAGTTTCACGTCCCGCAGTTCCGTTACCAATGGCAATTGCTTCAATTTTAAATTGTTTTACAATAGCCTCAATTTTTTGTCCCGCAACTGCATTTTCGTTTTGAGGCGGATGAGGGTAGATGGTATCGTTTCTTAAAACGGTTCCTTGAGCATCAATACAAACAATTTTGCAACCTGTTCTAAATCCCGGATCGATTGCTAAAATTCGTTTATTTCCCAATGGCGATGCCAGAAGTAATTGTCGTAAGTTATCGGCAAAAACTCTTATTGCTTCATCGTCGGCTTTGGCTTTGCCTTCGTTAGCACATTCTGTTTCTATGCTTGGTTGTAAAAGGCGTTTGTAACTATCTTTTACTGCCAATGATACTTGTAAAGCTGCTTCGGTTTTGTTTTTTACAAACATTCGATCAAGCAATTCAATAGCTTGTGTTTCATCGGGTTCAATCCAAACTTTTAAAAAGCCTTCGTTTTCACCACGTCTGATTGCTAATAACCGGTGAGATGGACAGCGTTTTAATGGTTCATTAAAGTCAAAATAATCTTTGAATTTTGCAGCTTCTTCATCTTTACCTTTTACCAGTTTTGAGTGAATATATGCTTCTCGATTAAATAAATTTCGAGTACTGTTTCGAGCTGATGGAGTTTCAGAAATCCATTCGGCAATAATATCTCTTGCTCCTTGTAAGGCATCATCAATAGAACTAACTTGTTCATTTATAAATGGACGTGCAAGAGTTTTTAAATCGTTAGTTGCTTGTTTCGATAATTGCTGAGCAAGTGGTTCTAAGCCTTTTTCACGAGCAACCGATGCACGAGTTTTACGTTTGGGTTTATAGGGTAAATATAAATCCTCAAGTTCGGTAAGTGCCCCTGCTTTCGTAATTTTTTCACGCAGTTCAGGTGTTAGTAAACCTTGTTTCTCAATTGATTCAAGTATGCTTGTTCTGCGTTCTTCTAGTTCTATGAACTTAGTATTTAAATCGCGAATGGCGGTAATATCTACTTCATCTAACGTTCCCGTCATTTCTTTTCGGTAACGAGCAATAAAAGGAACGGTAGCACCTTCGCTTAAAAGTTTTAGTGTGTTTTTTATTTGTTGTTCGCTTATGTTTAATTGCGAAGCTATTCTTTTGTGCATGTTTTTGAAATTTGCCTCAAAAATAAGGTTTTATTAGCAAATAAACTTTTTTATTGTTTTGATTAAATTTGATAACTCAAAAAAACTTTAACATTTGAATTATATTCAAATGTCCGCGAATTGGTATTAAAATTTAGATATTTAAAAAGTAAATTAAGTTCGACCGATGCCGAAAAATGATTTGAAATTCTTTGGTTTAATCCAACTATGGGGGCTACTTCAAAACTATATCCATTTAAATTATATTCAGTTGGACGATAAGGAACAATCAAAAGTGAACTAAACGTATTATTTGAATCTGTCTTAAGATATAAATCATACGTTTTTGATCTGTCTTTGATATGAGATAATCCTACATCAAAACCATAAAATAGTTTAGTTGATTCAAAAATCTTACTTCCTTTTTCAATACCAATTTTCCCTCCCAAAGTTCGTAATTCGCGAATTACATGGTATTGAACATTTGGTTTCGTCGGAGATGTTGTATCTGTAATTCCATAATATAAGCTTTGATAATTTCGATTATCGGAATATACTACTGCTCTAATTGAGTATGATTCCATTTTTCGTTTATATTGAAAATATGGTCTATAAAAATTTGCATCAACAAGGCTTATTCCAAATTCATTCTTGTATTTGGCTGTGTTTTGAGTTTTGAGAGAATCTGTATTTTGAGAGAATGACAGATTAGACCAACAGCATAATGCTGCGATTACAATTGAGTTCGCTTTCATGTTTTTGGGATTAAATAGTTAAATAATGACAGAAAAACGAAGGCACATTGTTTTTATTTTACAGTCTGAAATAAATATATGATTTATCTTTTGAAAAATGTTTTGTGTTAGTATGTACGTGCTTGTTTTATATATAATTTTCGTTGTCCATTTATAATATCAATTTTAAACTCAATGTCCATAACTACATTGTGATTTGTTTTAAGCATAAAATGATATTGAATGTCTAAGCAAATATCGGTAAGCAATGAAATTTCTTCAGCGGTCAAAACTGTACTATTTTCTTTTCCTGGCACATCCGATTTGCTTAAATATTCTATTATATATTTATTGTTTGGATCGATGCTAAAGGTGTAGCAAATTATTTGTTCGGGATTGTAAATTCCATCGGGGTTTGTAATGCTTGTTTCGCCATATTGAGTATTAATAGTAATTCCGGGATATTGTAAATCGGGTCTATCATAAATAATTGATGTAATGGCAACTCCATTGGCAACTTCATCGGTAAACGACCGATGTACAAGTATTCCCATTTCAACCGAAAGCTGATTGATTTTGTAATATTCTCGTTCCTCAAATGCTCCATAATTCCATAAGCTTGCATAAACTTTCTTAATAGCTTTTTCGATAGTTTTGTCAGGATCGGTCAACGATCCACTATACGAATCATATAATCCAGCTCCATTAAAATCTTCGATATCTTCCGTATTTGTTGATGAACGAAAACGATAATAGGTGAAAGTATATCCATTACTACTTATTTTATCTTTAACTAATTTCACTAAATCAGAGTCTAATGGAGCCGATTTTATTAACTCTTGAATGTATTGTAATTTTGTTTTTCGGTATTCAATATTTGTTTTAAATAAACTATCGGCAAGTATTGTTTTAATTATTGTGTCGATTTTGTTTTTCTTTAAATGTTGTGCATAGTAGCTAAAAGGGATAGCAAATCCTCCCTCTGGTAATGGAACTTTTGAAATATTTGAATAATACATTTGTACTTTCCCAAGTTCAGCAACATTCGAAGCTTTTCCACCAATTGTACTAATGTTTTCAATACCCGATGAACTCAATTCAAATAATCCTTTGGTAATGGTATCTGCATTTAGATTAATTGTTTTTGAAGGTTCATGAGCATTCCAAAATGTAGTTGCTTCATCTATAGTTGCTTTTCGAATTACAAACGAATCGAGATCTACTTTCAAATAGATTAATTCATTTTCAAAAGAACTGAACTTTGCATCGTTCCATGCATTTCTATAAGCCATGTTTGGCGTTCCTCTGTTATGACTCAAAAGATTAATATGACAAAGTGGAGTTTGAAATTCCGAAGTTATTATTCCCGAAACTGGATTTATATCAAGTGGTACACTATCGAGCAAAATAAAATCGTGTCTACTTACATACGTATTTGTAAGTTCTTTCATTTTAACTTTTTTCAGATATCCATAGCCTTCGCTTATCGTTAATGCTTGATAAATTTGATTATTGTTTATTTGGTCTTGTGTAACTATTGGCATATTTGAACAAGAAATAAATCTTTGTTCATTACCAACGAGCTTAAGACTGTCGCCAAAAAATGAACTTGTAACAATTGCATTATACAATTTTTCGACTTGTTCACAACTAACCATATCGCCAGGGAAAAACTCTAAACCCCAAAGATTCGATGCCTCATAATAATTGAGAGTAGCTAATATGAATTCACGTTTGGGGCTATTAGTATATTCGTTATTATTAAATGTTTTAGTATCTCCTTTATAACCAAGTGCTTTTGTCACAAAGTCGTAGTGAAATGTGAAAAACTTTGAATTAACATAATAGAGAGAATCTCGTTTTAACGAGTAAATTACCTTAACTGAAGTGATTTGACTTTGTTTCGGAATCAATGGTAAACCTTTAAGTAGATCAAAAGCATTTTGATTTACAAGTTTGTGTAAATATGGTATTGAATCGTTTGATATAGCGAGCATTTCATAAATCGAATCATTTCGAATTGACCACTCTTGATTGAAATATCCCGATTTTGAGAAATGCAAAATGGGAGAACTTTCTGATTTTAATTTAGATGTTTGCTTTTGTATTGGAAAGCGTTCCGAACTAATTTGTTGGACAGTTTGAGGAGTGCAAATAATTGTAGTTCTTTTTCCTGTTTCACTCCTAATAACTAAAACATAAACAGCATTCGTTTGATTTAGTACAAAAGCATTTGCTTCACTAAGAGTTTTGAATTGAGCTAGTGTTTTACCTTGTATAGAAAAAATTTCTACCGATGCAACCTTATCTATATTGAACGGAGATTCTGTTGATTCTGATATAGTAATTTTGAAATAACCAGAACTATTTGTAACTGCTGTATCATTATTAACTGAAACTAAAACTCCACTAATTGCTTGTTTTGAACGAGTATCAATCACCGTTCCTGAGTAATTGGCACCAAATCCCCAAACAGTACTACCAATAATGATTATAAGGATAAGTTTAAGCTTTTTGCTTGTCATAATAAGTGAATTGATTCTATTTTCAAGACAACAGATTAGTGCAAAAGGTTGCGGTAAGAATTATTGTTTCATAAATAAATTAGCATCACCATTAATTTTAAGGATGTACGTCCCAATTTCGAGATTTGAAATATCTATAGAATATGTACTATCATTAATTTTTAATATTGGAAGTAAATTGGTAAAGTCTCGTCCATCAAGACCTAATATTTTAATGTCATTTCCGTTGCCAGAACCAATATCTACAGTTATTGTTTTAATCGCAGGATTTGGAAATGTTTTAATTTCATGCTTTTGGCTTAGTTGATTAGTCGATGAAATACGATGAGAATAGCTAAACTTACCATCAAAATCAACTTGTTTCAATCTGTAATAAGATGTTCCCCAAATAGGTAATTTGTCAATGTACTTATAATTTAGAATAACAGTCGAATTTCCATTACCATCTATTTTTACAAGGGTTTTCCATTGTGTTCCATTCTCGGAACGTTGAAGTTCAAAATAATCGTTATTCGTTTCAGAAGCTGTTTTCCAATTTATAATGATTGAGTCATTTTTATTCTCACAGTTAAAACTAAGTAAGCTTATTGGTAAATATGTTCCATCCATCGAAAAACTAAATGATTTAAGGTCATTGTTTTCATATCCATTCCACCAAGTATTTACTGTAATCGTATCTCCATAATCAGCTTTAATGTTTGTGGGATAATTGTGTCCATCATTATTACCCGATGCCCCTGTTAAGTTAACCGTACCACCATTTATTTTGGAATCGTCCCAATATACTGACGCTCTTGATGCATTTGGTGAAATTCTATTTACAATAATACCATATTGACTATATTCATCATCATAAATTGGGAAATGAGTTACACCCGTTGCGAACCTTGACGTAACTCCAACAGTTACATTTTGAACAACATAAGTTCCAGTAGCATCTTTGCCATTCCAAACTAAAGTGTCACCACCAGCGTTTATTGCATCAACAATTACAACATCTTTATTTCCTGCTTGATATCCTGCAACACCATCGAGATCTAAAAATATCTCAACAGTTCCACTTTTGCTCATGTTTAAATAGAAATTTACAGGAGAACCAGTTAATGGTGTACCTAAAACTTTAAGATCTTCAATCATTGATGGAGTAATTGCTGATGTATAAACGTTAGGGTCGGGGGCACTCAAAAAAACCTTAAATTCTGGGTAAGTGTGGTTTCCTGTCACTGATTTACGATCTTGAGCTTCGTTACCGGTATTTTGTGTTCCTTTACTATTGCAAGAAACAACAAAGCCATAAGGTTGCATTCCATTGAAATCGATTGATGTTGTATATTTATCGGTGGTATAAACATACATTGTTGCATTATAAACATTTGTTCCACCTTGTGTACTTAAATCCCAAGCATATGACCAAAGTCTACCATTAATTGGTTGATTGCTCGCATCAACAACGGTTATGTCAAACAAATCGAAATGGTAGGTAACACCTGAACCTAAGGTCGTAGTAAATTCAATATAAAAATCACCTGTTGTAGCTGGTGAAAATGAAAGTGGATTATAACCTCCAGCTGGTAAGCCTCCAATTTTGGGGCCTGCAACAGCTTCATTATAGTCTTCGATATAGCCTGCACCACTTGCAATAGGTACACTTGTTTGGGTGTAAACAATAATACCACTAGCATTTCGTATTTGAAACGTTCCTGTACCTAAGTTTTTATCTTTAGGTTGAAAACCAAAATATATTTTTTCAGAAGTGTTTTGAATGTGTATGTATAGTCGATGAAGTGAATCGGTATTTGATTCTAATGCAAAAGGACGGTGTTGATCATTAATTTCTACATTACCATAGTCGGAACTTGTTGGACGTAATTGTTTCGTTCCTTCAGCAAAAATATTGGTTGAAATCAATATAGTGAATAGTATATAAATAAGATGTTTCATAACAAGACAAAGCAATGTAATAACACATAAATTATACGTGTTTTAAATACATAAGTTGGTTATGTTATAATATAGTTTTAAACAATTTTTAACCTTATAAAAAAATAGATTATTCCTTTATAATCATATTCTTATCACCATTAATTAATAATATATAAATTCCACTTTTAAGCTCTGATAAGTCTATTGAAAGTATATTTTGCTCGGACATTGAATTAGAGATGGATTCTAGTATATTTTTACCATCAGTATTTATTAATTGTATTATATTTTCCTTTATACAACATGTTTCAATCGTTACAGAATTAATTGCTGGAATGGGGTAAATTTTATAGGAATTAACTACTGTTGTGTCTGTAAAATGTATTGCAATTATTTTTGAAAAACTTGATGTACCATCGTAATCAACTTGTTTTAATTGGTAATAAGTTATTCCAATAATTGGATTATTATCTTCATAATGGTATTCGTTTACAGTAGTTGACGTTCCTGCACCATTCATTTTTGCAATAGTTTCCCAATTTGCTCCATTGCTTGATCGCAAAAGTTCAAAGAAATTATTGTTTGTTTCCGATTCAGTTGTCCAACGTAAAGTAATTGATTGTTTCGAAATGATACCTGAAAAATTACTCAATGATATAGGTAAGAAGCTACCATCCATTGTAAATGAAAACGATTTAAGGTCATTATTTTCAAACCCATTCCACCAGGTATTGATGGTTCTTAGGTTTCCATATCCACCCGAAACAGTTGGGAAGTTATGTCCATCGGCATTCCCCGAAGCTCCAATCATATTTACCGTTCCTCCAAATTGTGAATCGTCCCAATATACTGCGGCTCTCGATGCATTTGGCGTAATTCTATTTACAATTAAGCCATTATTACTGTATTCATCATCAAAAATTGGGAAATGAGTAACACCTGTCGAAAATCGTGATGTAACTCCAACGGTTACATTTTGAACAACTAAAGTTCCTGCGGCATCTTTACCATCCCAAATTACGGTATCACCTCCTGCGTTTATGACATCAACTAATACAACATCTTTATTCCCTGCTTGATAACCGGCAACACCATCAAGGTCTAGGAATATTTCAACAGTTCCGCTTTTATTCATATTTAAATAAAATTTTACGGGAGAACCAGTAATTGGCGAACCTAATACACTTAAATCTTGAACCATTGTTGGAATAACGGCAGCTGTATAAACAGTGGGATCAGGAATGTTTAAAAAGACTTTATATTCGGGATAAGTATGATTCCCAGTAACTGATTGACGGTCGATAGCTTCATTCCCTGTGTTTTGCGTTCCTTTACTATTACAAGAAACAACAAAACCAAATGGTTGCATACCATTGAAATTTACCGATGTCGTATATTTATCTCCACTATATACATACATAGTTGCATTATAAACATTTAATCCACCTTGTGTACTAAAGTCCCATGCATAAGACCAAAGTCTACCATCAATTGGTTGATTCGAAGCATTTACAACTGTAATGTCAAATAAGTCGAAATGATAGGTGGTGCCAGTCGTTGTTGTGAATTCAATATAGAAATCGCCGGTTGTTGTTGGAGTATATGATAGTGGATTATACCCTGCAGCAGGTGAACCACCAATTTTTGGTCCTGCAACGGCCTCATTATATGACTCTATATAGCCGGCACCAGTAGCTGTTGGAACATTTGTTCTTGCATAAACAACTGTTCCGCTTGGGTTAAGTATTCTAAAAGTGCCATGTCCTGCTGTTTTGTCTTTAGGTTGGAATCCAAAATAGATTTTTTCTGAAGTACTTTGAATGTGAATATAAAGTCTATGAAGTGTATCGGCATTCGATTCTAATGCAAATGGGCGTCCTTGGTCATTAATTTCAACATTACCAAAGTCCGATGAAGTGGGGCGTAATTGCTTTGTCCCCTCTGCATTGACGTTGATGAAAAACCAACTTATTATCAATATGGAAATTAGTGGTTTCATTTGAGTAATTATTATTGAAATTATCAAATAATAAAAACAAATTTTGAGTTCTTTTAATGTTCATTCAATTCAATTAGTATGTATCTGATATTATCCATTTGTACGGGAAATAATAGAATAAGTGAGCAAATGTTTACGTTATTATTCAACTTATATTGAGATTAATATGTCGCTTTTTTGAAACAAATAATCTGTTTTACGAGTATAAAACTATGAGAATTTATATTCTTGTACTTAATGCTTGGAAAAGGCATCTTACTGAACAATTTTAGCGAATAAACACTGTTTAAAATAAGTAAATGTAGTATGTTTGCTTATCGTAATGTTGTTTTGAAAAATATGTCGCCTTTTTCGTTAGATGAAATTGTATTTGAAAATCGTAATAAAGAGTATGGTGCATATTCTTTGCGAAAAACTTACGTTCGAAATGTATTAATTGGATTAGGAATTTCACTCTTTCTATCAACAAGCTTTTGTCTTTATTTTGTGTATGATAATTTTCTGGTAGCAGACGATTTATCATTTAGTCCCGAAATGTTAAAATTTGCTCAGTATAATATTGATGAAGAATTATTAAAAGCGACTGAACTCGAGCCAATTAAAGAAAAAATAAAGGAAATTCCACAACCTCAATTAGAATCGAAACAAAAGGAAATAGGTTCAACGTCAACGGTTACTGTAATCGAAGAAAAAGAAGTTGTAAAAGTAATTGATAGTGTCGCTTTAAAAGATTCAATAGAAAAAGCAAATAAAGAAAAAATAGAAGCTGAACAAAAGCGACTTGGTAACGATACAATAGCAAAATTTGCTGGTGGAACCGAAGATGTTTTTCGAAATTTCTTAGTTACTAGAATCAAATATCCCGATACATCGATGGTTCGATTAATGAAAGGAAAATTAACAATTTCATTTATTGTAAATCAGAAAGGTGAACTTGAGAATATCACAATCGATAAATTTGCAAATACGCAATGGGGTAAAAATATTATTACAGCAGTTAAGTCATCACCACCTTGGCAACCAGCATATAAAAATGGTAAACCAGTTAAAATGTTTTTTATGTTTCCAGTCTATTTTGCCCAATAATTTCTATGGCAAATAAATCAAACATACCTGTATATAAGCTCGATAAATTTCGTTCAGGAAAAGAACGAAGTAGTCAATATCAAGTTGAGATTTTCGATGCAAATCGTCATTTTGGTGTGCAATATCCTCATCGACATGATTTTTACGAAGTTTTATACTTGAACAAAGGAACAGGAATTCATAGTATAGATGATAATCAATATGAAATTTCGCCACCTTGCGTCTTTTTTCTATCTCCAGGTCAGGCTCATGCTTTATCGCTTTCTACTGATATTGAAGGTTTTATTTTTCTATTTACATCGGAGTTTTATTTGCTCAATCAAAAGAATAAAAGTCGCTTACTCGAGTTCCCATTTTTTTATTCAACAAAACGGAATAATCCACCTCTATTGCTTACGAATGGCGACGATGATGTGTTTTTTCAAAGTTTATTTAAACGAGCATGTGGAATTGTTCAAAATACCAATGAACCTAACGACGATTTGATGTATGCTTTGCTCGATTTGCTTTTACTTTCATGCGAAAATCTGTATCCTCAAGCCGATTCTGTTGCTTTAAAAACAAAGAATAATATCTTGGTAAAAAATTTCTTAGTCCAAATTGAAGAGAACTACCAAAATAACTTAAGAATTAACGATTATGCTTCGAAACTAAATATTACTGCTAATCATCTTACCCAAGTAGTAAAGCAAATTACAGGAAAAACGTCCGTCGAATTACTTCATGAGAAAATTATTGTGGAAATTAAACGTTTACTCATTCATACCAATTTGAGTTTGGCCGAAATAGCTGAAATGATGCATTTTGAAGATCAATCGTATTTTACAAAATTCTTTAAAAAATATGCAGGATTAAGTCCTTTACAGTTTCGAAGAGTTAACATAAAACAGTAATCCAATACTTTATTTTTTCTCTTCTAAAATCAGTTTTTGAAAACCTATAGTGGAATAGGTCGAAATTTCACCATTGGGTAATGAGTAAATCAAATAGGCCTCTAATTCACTATGTTTTTTTAGAAATTCAATAGATTTTTCTAAGCCCATTACCATACATGCAGTAGCATATGCATCGGCACTAGCACAGTCATTTGCTACTAATGTTGCACTTAGGATATTGTTCTTAGCAGGATATCCCGTTTTAGGATTGATAGTATGTGAATATTTTACCCCATTTTCAATATAGAATTTTCGATAATTGCCCGATGTTGATACTGCTTGATTTTTAATGCCTAATAGTAACTTTAATTCATTTACTTCACTTGTTTTGTTTTCTATAGGTTTTTCTATTCCAACTATCCATTTATCTCCATTGGGTTTTGAACCATGAGCTAGAACTTCACCTCCAATTTCAATAACATAATTATCAATGCTCATTTTTAAGAAAAAATCTGATACAATATCGACAGTATAACCTTGGGCTATAGCATTGAAATCGAGTTTTATACGATTGTCTTTTTTTATGATCGTATTATTATAGAGAAAAATATTTCGGAATCCAACAAACTGAAGTAAACTATCAATTGTATTTTGATTTACTTGTGTTTTTTGCTCTTTACCGAAGCCCCATGCGTTAACAAGGGGGGCTACGGTTATGTCAAAAGCACCATCGGTTTCTTTCGAAATTTGCATCGATTTGTTGAAACAAATATTGAATAATGTGTCAGTTTTGATGTCAAAATTATTGTTAATGCTTGAAACTGTTGATGTTGAGTTATATGTTGAAAATGTTGCATTAAAATGAAACAAAATTGTATCTATTTCTGATTTTAAATATCTATTTTTGATATCGTAATATCCTACTGTATAAGTAGTGCCTTGAGTGAGGCCATATAAGGAAATTTTATCTTGAGCATTTGAAAATGTTGAGATAAAAATGGAGATTATAAATATGTAAATTATGATTTTCATATTATTATGAGATTTAAAATACGAAAATAGGACATTTAAAAATATAAAAGTAGAAATTTTATGTATATAATGAAAAGACTGTTTTTGCTTGCTTTTGTTGGTAATTTATTTCTATTGTTGAGTTGCGAAAAGGAAGTAGTTTCAGCTTCCGATGCTGGATATACTAAGAAGCAAAATACTATTGATACAGTATTGTTTGCCCGTGATGTTATGCCTATATTAAAAGCTAATTGTGTTCATTGTCATGATGCAAGTTCTTCTTTTCCTCTTGATGCATCTTCGGCTTATTCAACCATAATGAATGGCTATATAAATAAATCTGTTCCTGATGAAAGTAAGTTTTTTAATAATAAAGTATTAGGTCATCCTGATGATTACTTATTACCTGTAGAGCATCAAAAGATTAAAAATTGGATAATTCAGGGAGCATTAAACGATTAAGCAAAGCAGTATGATGAAATATTTACTTACATACATTTTTATATTTTATACGTTTTTGTTGTATTCTCAAGATTCTGTATCTATTTCGCAAGGGAAAAAACCAATACGTGATCCTTGGCCAGGAACAGTAATTATTGATAATCAAACTTCATTTACACTTTTAAAAGGAAATTCTGAATTTATTATAAATCATCGTTTTTCTTCTATAAATGAAGGAGCTAAAGATTTTTATGGTTTTTATGGTACATCAAATATTCGAATGACTTTAAGCTATGGTTTGACCAACAGTTTAATGATTGGTTTTGGAACTGAAAAAGATAAAAAAGTGCAAGAATTTTATGGGAAATTGAGTCTTTTAAAACAAAATAGAAAAGGCTCGATACCATTTTCACTTACCATATTTGGAAATGCATGTATCAGTGGAAAAGAAAAGGCTTACTGGGGTGTTGACTATGAGTTTAAAGATAGACTATCGTTCTTTTCACAATTAATTCTTTCTAGAAAGTTTGGAAAATATGTTTCGATACAAGCATCGGGTGCTTATAATCATTTGAATAAAGTGCAAAGTACCAAAATTAAAACAGAAACTGATACGACGATTACTATTCAATATTATCCTTTGTACCAAAATTCAAGCTATAGCTTTTCGGCATCTGGTAGAGTTACCGTTTGGAAAGTAATGGGTTTGGTCGCAGAATATAATAGGAGTTTTTATTTAAATAAACTAGAACCTCTTCAAACGGCACCAAAACCTAGTTTCGCATTTGGTTTCGAGGTAAATACTCCATCGCATGTTTTTCAGTTATTTGCATCGTCATATCGGGCTATTGTACCTCAATATAATTATGTTATGAATCAATATGATATGACAAAGAAATCAGGAATAATGTTAGGGTTTAATATAATAGTTAGGTATTAATGAAGAATAAAAACATCAATATTTATATTACTATTTGTGTGTTATTTTTAGTTGCAGCAAGTATTGTGGTTTGTTTAATGAAAACCGATTCACCGGTATTTGTACCAAAACATTTGAAAAATGATGCTAAACTAGAAAATGCGAATTGTTTGAAATGCCATGGAACAAGGCATTATGAGATGGTAAAACCTACAAATACTAAAAAGGTGATTTATGGTAAAATGCCTAATGAATTTATCATCGATACTAACCTGTATTATTCCTCAAGTCATTGGAATTTTAAATGTACCGATTGTCATTCTGAAGATTATGAAACAGCACCTCATGATCCTAATTTGCGTTTTGAGTCAATGTCTAATTGTATCGATTGTCATAATGAAGATGGAGATACTACATGGTCAAAATTTGGCTTTTCAACAATCGAAACAGAGTATATGAAAAGTGTTCATAATACTAAAAAAGGAAAGAAGTTTAATTGTTGGGACTGTCATAATCCACATGCAACAACAATGTGTTTGCGAAACGATACCATGCCATTTTCGCAAGTTGTAAAAATAAGTAATGGAATGTGTACAAAATGTCATGCTGTAACGAACGACAAAATGATTAAAGCTCATGATAAATTTCCACATTCAGAAGTACATTTAGTAAGGAATCGTTGTATCGACTGTCATACTAAAACGAATGATACTATTTTAGTTGCACACAATGTAATGGATGCGAAACAAGCAACTAAAAATTGTTCCAACTGTCATTCGAGTGGGTCGAAATTGGTTAAAGATTTTTATTCGAAAAGGAAGAATGGAACATGTACTATGTTTGGACAGGTTTGTAAAAGGAAACCAAACTCAATAAGAACTCTTGGTATTTATCGAAATAATGGTATAACCATAAGTATTGTTTCAATATTCTCAATTCTTTTGTTGGTAATAATTGGCCATGTTGTTTGGTCGTTAATAAAAAAACGCAATGAAAATTAGGAAATATCTAGGCCCGAATCGTTTGTTTATATGGCATAGTTTTCATACCATATTTATGTTGGTATTGATTATTACTGGATTTGGATTATATTTTTCAAATACAGGCTTATCGATTATGAGTTATGATTCTCGTCGATGGTTGCATGAGTATTTGGGAATTGCAGTAACCACTATTTATTTCTTGTTTTTTGTTATATATCATCTTGAAGAAAATAGACATAGAGTTAGTTATTGGTGGCGTACTTTTTTATATCGACTTTTTATTTCAAAAGATAAAGCTGTAAAGCATGAGAATCATCATAAAAAAGGAGTATTTGCTCGATATCGAATTATTATGTTTTTGTTCTTTCCATTGACTATGATTACTGGTTTATTTTTATTCTTTCCCGAATATACAATTAAGTCTATAGGCTGTTTTGATGTATATTTTTCATTTTTAATGATACATCTTTTTTGCGCTCTTTTGTTAACAGTTTTTACAGTAGTTCATCTGTTTATTGTGTTGATAGATAAGAAACAAACAGTATGGATTCATCCGTTTTTGAAGTTTTGGTTTAAATTATAAATAGTGTTTTAAATTGTATTGATTATGAAAAAAGGATTGGTTATAATTGGTGTAGTGGCTGTGTCAAGCATCGTATTAATTTCGGCAGGACCACAAACAAAAAAGACATGGGAAATTCCGGATAAGTACAAAACGATGAAAAATCCTGTTAAGGTTTCGGAATCGGGAATGGA
>Ga0302292_1000973_pt1 | contig 19153 bp, 8 predicted proteins | sample III_Fen_N2_1_FD_194553 | JGI IMG/M metagenome (GOLD analysis project Ga0302292, IMG submission 194553) | Peat permafrost microbial communities from Stordalen Mire near Abisko, Sweden - III_Fen_N2_1 | ecosystem: Environmental > Terrestrial > Soil > Wetlands > Permafrost | place: Sweden: Abisko...
CATTTGTGCGTTGATAAATCTATTTCAATTGTTTTATTCAATAATTATGATATAAAAAATGACAAAGTATAAACAACTAACCTTTATTACTTTATTGGTGTTATTGTTTTTTGGATGTAAAGATGATAAGTTAACCGGCATTTATGCCCCGCCATCTTGGCTTCCAGGGAAACTATATACACAAATCCAAAGTAAGCCGGAACTTACGACATTTGCCGAATTGGTAAAGATATCCGGTTATGATACGATCATTAATGTTTCAGGAAGCTTCACCGTATTTGCTCCCTCGAATGATGCTTTCGCACAGTATTTTCAGTCCAATCCAAATTACAAAAAGGTGTCCGACATTCCAAAGGCGGAAGCAGTTAAGCTGGTCAAATACCACATTGTACAGGATGGCTGGAGTAAAAAACAACTCATGTCACTTGACGTGAATGGTTGGATTGATAGTCTTGATTTAAAAAATAACTTACCAAGAGGGAACAAGCGCCAGACTATACTGATGGAAAAAAACAGGAAGTATGGCGTGAAATGGAGTAAATATCTTGCTCAAAACCAAACTTCTGTCTTTGGTGTATTGAAGCGCAATGATATTGTTGATACTACTGCAACGACGTGGTATCGTCGGGTGATCACAGACTCCAGAAAATATGCGCCCATTTTTTATAAACAATATTTTGATATTTATGATCTTTCATCCTCAGATTTTGAATTTTATTTTGGACGTCCGTTCCTTAGCCCTGATATTTATTATTGCGGTGGACGAATCACGAGTCCTGAATTATTCGCTGAAAACGGATTTGTATATGTGATTGACCAGGTTGTTGAGCCGCTTAAAAATGGCATTGAATTTTTGACCGATAACAGCAAAAATAATTATTCCACATTTTACAATTTGCTCAATATGTTTTCGGAGTTCAGTTACAATGCTACTGCAACATCAAAACAACCTGGGGCAGCGCAGGGATTTAAGGTTGATTCACTTTACAATTTAACCTATCCTAAACTGGTTTTTGATATCAACAGCGAATTGACAAAAGCGCCAAGAGGTACTTATGGATTACCCGGAAATGTTTCGATCCGTTATCAGCAGGGAATTTTGGCCCCGACCAATGATGCGATGGATCAGCTTGTAAGCCAGTATCTTGCAGGGGGAAACAATTGGGGGAATATTGAAAATGCACCGGAAAATATTAAACGTATTATTGTCAATTCCTGTTTGTCGATTAATGCTATTTATCCAACGGATGTACAAAAGGGTATTTTGAACGGAGAGTCTGATAATATTACGATTGATGAATCAAGTGTCGTTCAAAAGGGATACGGAAGCAGCTGCAGCTTTATTGGCGTGAACAAACCTGTTGTACCCAGGGCTTTCAGCAGTGTAACCGGTCCTATCTATCTTAGAAAAGGCTTTTCAAAGGTGATGTATGCCATCGAAGCATCCGGTTTGCTCCCGGCTTTGAAAAAGCCAGGTGTTAATTATTCCGTCTATGTTGAATCTGACAATTCATCAGCTATTGACTCCACTTTACTGATGAGGGATGGTTTATATGGTCAGAAAATCTTTTTTCTTTCGATGATGTATCCTGCTGTTAAACTTTATCCACTGAACCCATCCGATATAAGGACTTTAATCCTCAATCATGTAGCAACTGATCAGCCCAAAGGATTGGCAAGAAGAGAATTTGTTAAAAATCTTGCCGGAAACTATATCATATATGATAATATTACACATGTCGTTCAAGGTACATCTCCATCCACTTTTGGTTATAACGGAGCTAAACAAGTTCTAAATATTCCCCGGCAAATCAGTACCAATTCCGATAATGGCTCAACTTATGAAATCGATAGCTGGTTTAATTTTTCGGTCAGCAATGTTTTCAATACCTTGTTGGTAAAATTTCCGAAATTTCATGCCTTGATTAAAAAAGCTGGTTTAAGTCAGGATGCCTTGAGTACCTATAGTTTTATGTCTCAAACCGTTAATTACACTGTATTTGCTCCCAGCGATTCTCTTCTGAATACTATGACTGCGACTACCAGCGCTATGACTACAGCTGAACTTAAGAAATTTGTAATGATGCATTTTATACCTGGTCAAATTCTTTTCACTGACGGCAAGATGACCTCAGGATATTATGAAACCTGCAGGGTTGACGAGAGAAGTACACCATTTGCACCTGTATATACCCAAATAAAAATAGAAGGAGGTATTGACAAAATTACAATTGCATCTGTTGGTGGAACCAATGATGTTGTAGTGAATGAATCGCCAAGGACGAATATGATTCTGTCGAAGGCTATAGTCAGTGGTGCTGTTACCACTGTTGCCGATACTTACATCAATTCAGTTGTGAACGGAGTAGTTCATGAGATCAAAAATCCATTATTGTTTGGACAAATCGACACCCAATAGTCAATTAGCTTAAATTAGAATATTTTAAACCTAAGGTTTTTGAAAAAAATGAAAAATATAAAAAAAATCATCATTCTGATCCTTGTGCTTTGCAGTTTTGTGGGAGCCTATTCTCAGACAAAAACAACCATTCGTGGAAAGGTGATCGATCAGAAAGATAAATCACCCATTGTAGGCGCAACTGTCGTTGAATCTAATAAAGAAAACCGTGTTGTGAACGGAACTATTACAGATATAGATGGCAACTTTGTTTATCAGATGAAAAATCCTGCCAATACCATGAAAGTGAGTGTTATTGGATATCAGGCCAAACCATTTAAACCAAATCTACTGAAACAGGTTGTGATTGAACTAACGTCTTCCGATTTGCAGGTTGAGCAGATCACGGTTGTTGGTAAACAAAAGTCATTTAATAACCTTACCAATATTGATGCCCGCGATAATGCTACCTCGACCACCAAGATTGACCTGATGGAAATGAGAAATGAGGGAATCAGTTCGGCAGCAGATGCCCTTCAGGGTAAAGTTGCCGGTTTGGATATTGTCAGTATGTCGGGCGACCCCGGATCAGGTTCATCCATTGTAATCCGTGGTTTGAGTTCTATGGGAAATGCCAAACCATTGATTGTTATTGACGGAATCCCGCAGGACAATGTCCGCTCCGATTTTGATCTTGCTTCGGCCACAACGGAAGACATTGGTAACTTAATCAGTGTTGCACTTCAGGATATCAAATCAATTGAAGTATTGAAAGATGCTGCTTCCACTTCCTTGTATGGATCGAAGGGTGGCGCCGGTGTGCTTTTGATTGAAACTAACCGTGGTAAAATGGGAAAGGTTCAGTTTGATTATACCTTCAAGAACACAATAAACATGCAACCCAAGGCCATTCCGATGCTTAACGGTGATGAATATGTAACACTTCAGTTGGACGAATGGCACAATGCCAGGGGTGTATATGATTTACCGAATGAAATCGCCTATAATAAAGACTTTAACGATTTTTATAATTATTCTGCCAATACTGACTGGCTGGGCGCTATTACTCAAACCGGTATTACCAATGATCATTATTTCAGGGTTTCCGGTGGGGGTGAAAAAACCAGGTATTCTACTTCTATCAATTATGTAGATGAAGGCGGTACCACGCGTAATACGGAGAATAAAAGTTTGTTCTCACGTATTAATCTCGATTATTTTTTATCCAAGAAGCTCATGTTTTCTGTGAATTTTGCCTACAGTAACATACAGACAAAAGGTAATTACGAGATCAATCAGAATAATAAGGTGCGTCAAATGGCTTATCAGAAAGCACCGAATATGAGCATTATGCAATACGACAACAAAGGAAATTTGACCGGGGATTATTTTACACGCAATTACGACAACATTAATAATTATCAGGGCGATGGACTAAATTATTACAATCCTGTTGCTGTTGTTGACCTTGGGAAAAATGATAAAAATGAAAATAAGCTTGAAACTTCATTTACATTAAAGTACAATATTCTGGATTGGCTGGTTTTTAGAGAGACTGCCGATTTTCAATACACTGGCCGAAAGGAGAATAAATATTTACCTTACAATGCCATTGGCCAAAGCTGGACAAACTGGACAGTCAATCTGGCAGGAGAAGGAAATATAATCGCTTCGTCATTCAAAACCGAATCTCAGCTTGCTTTTAATATACCATTCAAAAATAAAGATCATGTATTGTCAGGCGCTGCAACATGGAAAACAGATCAATATCAGGATGAAAATATTTATATTGAAAGTAATGAAATTCCAAGTACTACGATAACAGACCCGGCTATTGCTTCCCATATTAACTGGATAAGTTCGGGTTCGTCTGAAAATCGCTCTGTTACCGGTTTGTTGAATATGAACTACAAATTCAAAGATCGTTACGGGATTACGGTCAACGCGATTGAGGAAGGTAACTCAGCATTTGGAGCCAGCAATCGCTGGGGAAATTTCGCAGGTTTGGCAGGTTTCTGGCGGTTCTCATCTGAGCCATTTCTGAACAATTGTGCAAATTGGCTGAGCGAATCGAAGATAAAGGCAAGTTGGGGTTTAGCAGGAACTGCACCTGGCGACCCTTATAAACGATTTGGCCTTTTTGTAACAAGTTCACCCAGTTATTATATTACCAACCCAGGCGCAGTCCCCAGTAATATCCAATTGGACAACCTGAAATGGCAGAGTACCACTTCAACCGATTTGGGTCTTGAGTTAAATATGTTCAAAGATCGTTTTTACATTGAAGGTACGCTTTATAGAAAACTTGCTTCGGATATTCTATTTGGTACTCCCTGGTCGGGTTACTCCATTCCAAACTCATCCGGTTTTACCGAATTGGGCTACTTTAATGGTGGTGAAATGAAAAATATTGGCTGGGAGTTAATGTCCAGTTTAAAAGTGGTTCGCACCAAAGACTTGCTGGTACAGGTAGACTTTAATATTTCACAAAATGTAAATACCTATACCAAACTACCACAAAATTATAATACTGAAAAGGCGGTTGATCTGTCGAGTGGCGATTATCCGCAACGAATTCAGGAAGGTACTCCAATCGGATCTTTCTATGGCTTGCATTACCGGGGTGTTTATGCCTCTGATGCAGATGCGGTTGCTACTGATGCTGCCGGCAATAAATTGTATGATGGCAATCACAATGTTATCCCGATGACGTTTAACGGAATTCCATTTAAGGGTGGTGATGCCAGATATGAGGATATCAATCATGATGGTAAAATTGATATTAATGATGTTGATTATATTGGGAACTCCAATCCAAAAATGATGGGCGGGTTTGGGACAACATTCAGATACAAACAATTTGATTTTAATTTTCAATTCGTCTATCGTGTGGGTTATGATATTATCAATATGACGGCTAAAAACACCCAGGGGATGAACGGCAGGAACAACCAGAGTAAAGCCGTACTTAGCCGCTGGAGAGTTCAGGGACAAAATGAACCCGGTCTTTTGCCAAGGGCGTTCATGGATAGCCAAATCAATAATCTTGCATCAGACCGTTATGTTGAAAAAGGCTCTTTCCTGCGTTTGAACAGTGTTAAATTTGGTTATAATCTAAGTCCGGTTCTTTGCCAAAAATTTGGCATACAAAATGCCAATATTGCTGTTAGCGCCAGAAAGTTGTTAACTATTACCAAATATTCAGGACAAGATCCTGAAGTTGGACAGGATGCTTCTGATCCATTCTGGATTGGTGCAGATAAAGCCAATACTCCGCCGCCAAGAACAGTAACTCTTAGTTTATCAGTATCATTTTAATTAATGCAAAATGAAAAAGACATATAAAATACGGATAATTTTAGTATTCATTGCTTTAACCATGCAATTTTCATGTTCCAATTTTCTGGAATTGGTTCCTCCATCAGGATTAATTCGTTCTGATTTTTGGAAAACCAAAGAAGATGTACAATCTGTTTTAATGGGAGCTTATTCATCGTTTGCAGGTATGAATGGTGATTTGTTTACCTATGGCGAAGCGCGTGGTGATATGGTTACTGCTCCCTCAAACTGGCAGTGGTCTGATCAGTATAAATTGATGCAAAGCAATATTACTACAACCAATTCATTGTGCGACTGGTCAAAGTTTTATAAGGTCATCAATTACTGCAATGAAGTCATTAAAAATGCACCTGAAGTTAAGAAAATTGATGGAACATTCAATGATTTTCAATTAAAAGGGATCATGGCTGAAGCCTATTTCCTGCGTGGACTAAGCTATTTTTATCTTGTCAGGATTTTTAAGGATGTTCCGTTTTTGACCGAACCCTCAGTAAACGATGGAGTTAATTTCTATCCTACTCAAACTAAAGGTGAAGACATTTTAACAGCTATATTGAAGGATCTGAATGGTTGCAGGGAAACAGCCAGTGACCCAAGTCTTAAATCAGTGGCCGAAGCGAAGGGGCGTGCCACCAAAGCATCCATTGATGCGCTTATTGCGGATATTTCATTGTGGAATTTCGATTATGCATCCTGCATTACAGCCTGCGACCGGATTATTTCAAATTCAACATACCAGATGGTGCCCTATTCTCAATGGTTTACAATCTTTTATCCGGGAAATTCGCTTGAAGGAATTTTCGAATTTCAGTTTATGGACCCTGATCAGAAAAATGGTTTGTTTGGTATGACCAATCAGAATGCGTATCAATATATTCCAAGCCAGCTGGCGGCCGATTTATTCGGTTTTGATAATGGTTCAGTTGAAAAAACAAGAGGTGAAAGATCATCAATTGCAATGTTGAGTAAAGATAATTATATCATTTGGAAGTATGTTGGATTTGCGCCTGATGGTAAAAGTGTGCGTCCAACCTCTATACAAAACAGTGCTAATTGGATCGTTTATCGACTGACCGATATTTATTTAATGAAAGCCGAAGCTCTCTCGCAGTTAAACCGCTATGCAGAGGCTGGCGCTATTTTGGATATGGTCAGACTTCGTGCACAAGTTGATCCATTGGCGATTGCTGATTCACCTACTGCATTCGAAGATGCCATATTAAACGAACGTCGTCTTGAGTTTGCTTTTGAGGGTAAACGCTGGTTTGATTTGCTTCGGATGGGAAGACGTAACAATTATGCCAATAAAGCTAAATTTATTGAAACTATTATTACAGCTATTCCTTCCACTCAGAAACGTATATTGTCAGCCAAGTTAACCAATACCCTGGGTTGGTATCTGCCAATATCCAAGAGCGAAACTGAGCGCAATTTAAACCTGGTTCAAAATCCATACTATACCTTTTAAACCATGAAAAGAATTTCTATCATATTTTGCATATTTGTTGCACTTTTGATGCAATTTTCCTGCAAACAGTCAGCTATTATTGATACTGGTTTTAAGGATCAGATTAAACTCTCGATTTTAGATTACATTGTTGCCAATCCGAAAGATTATTCGAGTTTTCTGCGTATTCTTGAGGTAGCCGATCTTGATAAAACCCTGAGTGCCTACAATCCCGGAGGTAAAACCGGAGGGGTTGGTTATACATTGTTCCTGCCAACCAATGCAGCAGTCGATAACTTTATAAAAGATAACGGAAAATATGCTTCTTTGGATGCTATGTTGAAGGATGTGGCCTATGTTAGCGCTCTTGCAAGGTATCATGTATTAAATCAGGCAATTATTTCAAATGATTTTCCGTTTGGGGCGTTTTCACAGCCTACTTTATCCAATGACTATCTGAATGTTAATTTTGATGTCAGACCTGATACCACTTATTACAAAATCAACAATCAGGGCAATGTGATCAAGGCTAACATTAAATTGTCGAACGGTTATATTCAGGTGATTGGTACCATGTTGTCTCCGGTAACACAGAACAGCTATAACTGGTTAAAAAGCGCTTCCGGATTTTCTATCTTTTGTGAAGCAATGGATAAAACCGGATTGGATAAGATTATTAATGTTGACATGAAGCTGCCCAATCAAACACTTGGACAATTCACGATGCTTGTTGAACCCGACTCAATTTATAAAAAGAGGGGTATCAATTCATTTGATGATTTAGCGCTTTCCGTCAGTCCCGGACGTACTGATTTTTTAAGCAACAGCAACCCGTTAAATACGTTTATATATTACCATGTTGTTACGCAAAGTTTGTTCCTGAATAAACTGACAACAAATGATCCTCAGAATTACAATACGATGGCCGATGTACCGATTTATATCAACGGGAAAACTGCAGGACTTGATATAGCTATCAACAAGGGGAGGGAAATATTTGTGAGCGCCAAACATGATACTACCGATTTTGTGGGAATTTTGTATGACCAAAGTAACGTTAGTACACAAAGTGGTGCAATTCATTTTGTGAATCAAATCATGAATCCGGTACTTGCCCTTCAAAAAGAAGTTTGGTTTGAATTCTGGGATGAAAATTTTGTAGGTCAATACCGTAATGTTGCAGCATCAGCCACCTATTTACTTGAAAGTCATGCACTCTTAAACCATGTTACCTGGTCGGGGGCGCCACTTAGTTATATAAAATCAATCGATCCGACAGTAACGGCGTGGAGTCAGGATTGGTTTCAGATTGACGGGGATTTTATTATTACGTACAATGTTCCGAGCCTGGTTCAGGGTAAATATGATGTTTCCATTCAAGCTGATGCCTTTAGTACCGATAATGCTGTGGTTGAAGTATCGATTGACGGAGTCAAAATTGGAGGCCTGCTTGATCTGACCAAGAGTGGAAATGCAACTTACCCGTTTTATGAATTCCAATTGGGTTCAGTTTCCTTTCCTAAATATGGTGGTCATGCCATACAAGTTAAATCAATAATTCCTGGTATTTTTAAATGGGATTTTGTGCATTTTAAACCAAGTACTAACTAAATATAAAGATATAATGAGACTTATATTCAGCATTTTAATAACAGTTGTCCTTGTTGGTCTGTTCGGATGTTCCGAAAAGAACTGGGATGATCATTATAAAACTCCTCCTGCCACTATCAACTCCAATGTCTGGGATGCGATCAAGGGCAAGAGTGAATTGTCGAATTTTGTGGCTTACGTTAAAAAATATAAACTGGATACTCTATTTACCGGAAGTAATGTTTATGCCTTTTTTATACCCAATAACGCTGCCATGGATCAGGCCATGGGCTCTGATACAATAGGAGTGAGAGATATTAGTTATCTGATTTCCAAACATTTTGTTGAGTCTTCTGATATTCAAGGCAAACGAAAAATTCAGACCCTGCACTTTAAATTTGCTACGTTTGAAAATATAAACGGCAAATTGCTTTTCGATGGTGTCCAATTGAAATTTGAAAGTCCGCTTTATCGCAATGGAAAGTATTTTGTAATGGATCAAATGGCACGTCCAAAACCAAATTTATATGAGTATTTTGCCACCAATGTACCTGCTCTAAAAAACTATATTGACTCAAGGGATTCCATAATCATTGATCCCAGAAGTATTGCCTTGGGATTTGATAAGAATGGGAAAACCATTTATGACACTATTGCAATTAAATATAATACTTTTGAATTGGGTGTAATCAATAAAGCAGGTTATATCGTTAAAAAGGGATGGTTTGAGGTAACTAAAGAATTTCGGGCAAAGACAGCTACTTTTGTTTACCCCAAGCTCGAGAAATATCAAAACGCACTGACCCAAATGGCACAAAACCTGGGTGGTAATTATCATGACTATAAGGATATTCCAATGCCCTGGCAAAACGATGTTTTGATTCCTTTCTTGCTAAAACATGGTACATTCCTGAATATGCTTGAAGCGTCAGAAATCCAGGATACGAATACTGTTGCCTATCACAGGAATCTTCGGAAATATACCATGAAGAACATTCAGAATGACAGTATCGTTGTAAGTTACAAAGCCGTTGATCCTTATCTTTGCAGCAATGGCATTGCGTATGACTATGAAAATTTTTCAGTGCCTGATACTCTTTATTCAGGTTCTACAAAATTTGAAGGTGAATGGTTGGATTTAAAAATTGGATCCAACAAATATAAATGGAAAGAAAGTTTGGTGACTGTTACCCCTTCACCCTATGAGCCTGTAACCAACTTAGTTAAAGGTGCATCCAATGACTCTGTTTTAACAGTGACCTTTGCCAAAGGATATAAAGGACCTTATAACCTTCAGTTCCAAACACGGAATCTTTTCCCGCGTAAATACCGGATGGTGATAGGTACCAACATGGATCTTGGTGGAATTTATGATATTGAAGTAAATGGTATTGTTATAAGAACATTTGATTATTATGATTACGTACAAACCAGAGGAATAATTAATAGTGTGGAACGTGTGACACCTGTTAAAAAATTTAGTCCTAACGGACGGTATAACCGTTTTGACTGCTATGTGGAAGATCCTGTTACCAAAAATGATCTTATTACCGAATATGGTAAAGCAACGCTTAATATTGTATATAAGGGCCCTGCAAGAGGAGCTCTTCCTGGCTCTAATATTCCCGGGCTCTCAATTGACTATATTGAGTTTGTTCCGGTCAATAATTAATAAATTACGAAAAACCCAGCTACGTTATTCTGATTATAATCTGGCCTAATCTATAAAATGAAAATTGATACAATGATTTATAACCTATTCACCACTGTAAACTGGAAAAAAGCACTGCTTATTATTCCGGTGTTGCTTATGAGTTTGTTTTCATCGCAGGCCCAGCTCCAAATGGCGAAAGACTCAATACTTGTAAAGGGAGTGATCGTTTCAGGAAAGAACATTCCGTTGTCAAATATCACTATAAGTGTTGAAGGATCACAACAATTGCCGGTAGTAACCAACGATGCAGGAGAATTCAGCATTAAATCGAGTGTTGGTGATAACTGGCTGATTATTTCGCCGGCTATTGATTTTAAAACCAAACGGGTATTTCTGAACGAGAGGGATCAATTGAAGATTTATCTTACTTCGAATGATTTATCGTCAGGTGATGATCAGTTGAATATTCTTTCTCAAAAATTGAATAAGAAAGACATCGTTTCATCCTATTTTGACGTGAAAACCTCTGATCTTTCTAAATCAGGAGCAGTTTCAATCGACGAATTTATGCAGGGAAAAGTTCCCGGAATGAATATAATCCGAAGAGACGGTTCGCCGGGTAGTGGAGCGGTTTCATTCTTACGGGGTGTGAATTCAATCATGACAAATTCGCAACCTTTGTATGTTATTGATGGAATTCCAGTGGAAACTTTTGGCCTCTTTCAATCAAACCTGAAGGGTTATTCTTATGATCCGCTAAATGGACTAAATCCATTTGATGTTTCAAGTATTACGGTAGTCAAAGACCCAATAGTTACCTCGGCTTATGGATCAAAAGCATCCAATGGAGTTATCTTCATTGAAACCCTTGATCCGAGCGCTACTCAGACTTCAATTGATGTGGATCTTCGTTCAGGATATTCACTATCACCTGCCAACTTAATTCCACAACTCAATGCCGGTCAGCATAAAACCCTGGTCAATGAGGAATTGTTTTCTACGGGTTTGTCAGAAGAAGTTACCGAACTTGCGTTTCCCAGTTTATTCCTTAAGCCTACTGATGCTCATTTTATTGATTATCAGCATGATACTAAATGGCAGGATAAGATTTTTCAAAATTCGTCGTTTACGAATTTCAACCTGAAAGTAAAGGGTGGAGATGCCATTGCACGTTATGGACTTTCATTTGGTTACACAAGCAATAAAGGGATTATTACAAATACAAGTTATGATAGTTATAATATCCGATTTGTTACCCGTACAAATATTTTTAGGTGGTTAAGAATGAATGCCGGTGTTTCCATGAATTACAGCACCTCAAATATGAAGGAAGCTGCAACATCGAATACAACCAGTCCTATTTTAGCAAGTCTGAGCAAGTCACCGCTACTTAATCCTTATCAATATGATAGTAATGGGAATATGATTACTACGTTAAGCGAAGTAAATGAAATTAATCGCAGGGTGGATGAATTTGGAATAAGTAATCCGGTTGCAATCATTAATTCGTTTAAAGCCAATAATACCAATTATCATTTTATATCGACCATTGGATTTGAGGGTACAATCAAAAAGAACCTTTTTATTAATTCAAACTTTGGACTGACATACAATGATTTAAAAGAGAATATTTTTATGCCGTTTCATGGCATGGCACTCTACAATAACGGCGAAGCTTACAACGTTGCCAAGAATACGAACAACTATTTGTTCTCGTTTTACAACAATACTTATCTTACTTATAAAAAAGTGTTCAATAAAGTGCACAGTTTCTCTTCCAATACCGGTGTGAATATTCAGACAAACAGGTATCAGCTGGATTGGGGAATGGCTATGAATTCACAGTTTAATGACAAGTACCAGAAACTTCAGGATGGTGTTAATAATCTGCGCCAAATTGGAGGTGACAATCGCAGCTGGGATTGGCTTTCAGTATATGAAAACCTGAATTACAGTTACAAAGACAAGTACATGGTTTCTGCCAGTGCTTCGCTTGACGGTTCTTCAAGAATTGGTGACCAGGCTATCAACACCATAAAAGTTGCTGGTAATCCATTTGGGGTGTTCTATTCAGGCGGTCTTGGATGGCGCTTATCCAGCGAATCATTCCTGAAAAACGTGAGCTGGTTGGACGAACTAAAATTGAGAGCTTCTTATGGAACATCAGGTAATGACGATATCGGTGAAGCCAATGCTACCAATTACCACCAAACTGTATTTTATCGTACGGCAACCGGGCTTTATCCTGCCATTATACCAAATCCTAAATTGAGCTATGAAAGAGTTAGTCAGATCAATACCGGAGCTGATGTTGGTGTGTTTGGAAACAGATTAAAAGCAACAGTTGAATGGTTTAAGTCAAAAACAGACGATATGCTGATCCTTACTCCACTCGCATCGTATTTTGGTTATGGCTTCCGTCCTGAAAATGGTGGAAAAATGCAAAATACAGGTATTGAAGTAAGTACTTTTTTACGGATCATCAACGGAACATCTTTTAAATGGGATGTACAGGGTAACTTTTCAAAGGTTAAAAACGAAATTTTGGCTTTGAAAGGTGATAAGATCATTTCAGAGGTACAGGGCGGTGAAATTGTAAATCAAGTTGGTTCGCCTGCCAATAGTTTCTATGGTTACATTTACAATGGTGTTTATTCCACAACTGAAGAAGCAAATAGTGCCAATTTAGTGAACGATAAGCTTGTTAAATACGTGGGTGGAGATGCTAAATTTGCTGATTTGTCAGGACCAAACGGGGTACCGGATGGTGTTATAAATCAATATGATAAAACAGCAATTGGTTCATCAATGCCAACTTTTTATGTGGGTTTCCAAAATACATTTACCTATAAAAAATGGACTTTGAATACCACTATCAATGTGGTTTCGGGCAATAAAATATTCAATTATGTGCGTTACCAAAATGAAATGATGACTGGGCTTCAAAATCAAAGCGCCAGTGTTCTTAACAGGTGGCAGTTTGAAGGTCAGCAGACCAATGTGCCTCGTGCATTGATGAATGACCCTGTTGGAAACTCTGCTTTTTCGACTCGTTGGATTGAAGATGGTTCTTATTTACGGGTTCAAAACGTTTCTTTAAGCTATGCGATTGCAAACAAATTCCTGTCTTTCAGGAATGCCGAGATTTATGTATCAGCCAACAACGTTTTGACAGTGTCTAAATATCTGGGTTACGATCCTGAATTTTCGTATTCCTATTCCCATTCAGAACAAGGCATCGATTATGGTCAGACACCTCAGGCCAGACAATTTATTATTGGTATTAAACTTGGATTATAAAATTTATTAAATATAGATCATGCTTAAAAATCTGAAATATTCCGTTGTTATCATTTCGGTTATGATATCAATGATTTTTCTTCCTTCGTGTAAGGATTTTCTTAATCCACCACAGGAATTGAAATTGACGCAGGATAAGTTATTCAAGGATTGGTTTGAATATAGAGCAATTGGAATGGGTATGTATGGCTTACAGACTAAATTGGTTGAACAATTGGTCATCTTAGGTGAACTTCGCGGAGATTTGCTGACTGTAACTCCCAATGCCGATGCCGACCTGGTTGAAATCAATAATTTCAAAGTATCAAAGACCAATAAATATGCCTCGCCGGTTAATTTTTTTAAGTTAATTGCGGCGTGTAATAATTTGATAAGGGAATTAAAGGCCAGACATCCGGAAGTTATTGACTTAAAGCAAACCAATACATCAAACTATGACAAATTGTATGGTGAAGCGCTTTGTATGCGTGCCTGGGCATACTTTAATGCGGTCAGAATTTATGGAAAAGTACCGCTAATCCATGAATCGCTGACGACTGTGGAAGATATTCAACAATACCTGAATTCAACCTCAACTTACCGGGATACAACTACTGTTTACGCGAAGGATGGTTTTAATTTTGTTAAACATGACACCATCATTACACTTACCAAGCAATTCTACGATATCGACATGGTTGAGAATGTTTTCATTAAGCAATTGGAAACTGAAGTTAAAGCGGTTGGGGTGGACTATAACGCAGACCAAAATGACGCAACATGGGCAGTTACGGTTTGGAATACCATTTCATGGCATGCCTTACTTGGCCAAATGTACCTTACCCAGGGCAATTTAAGTCAGGCAGCAAGACATCTGAATGAAATAATTGGAAAAGGTTCCAATGTTTTACCTGAATACAGGTATCAGTTAACCAGTTTATTTTCAACCGGCCTTTGGCGGAATATATTCAGTGCAGTTCCGGATAACCATGAACATATTTTTACCATGCAGTTTGATAAGAATCAACAGAACCAAAATGGGTTTCAACGGTTTTTTGATTTTTCCACGCCTGGTGAATATATGATGAAACCAACCAAAGCAGCCATTCTTAATTGGGAGGGTCTTTGGCGAGGTTACAATCTTATCGTCAATACTGCTAATCCTGAGCTCACAAGGTTAGATCCAATTAATCCCGGTGTCCCAAGTGATTATTATCGGGGTTATATGACTTCATATATTTACATGAAAAATGGAATGATAATGACATTTCTTGATTACCAGAAAATGTTGATGGCTAAATCTGAAAACGACGTTCGCACCTATACCAGCATGATGGATGGAATGGATACCCTTGTTTATAAATACTCAATTAATAAACAATCGTATGATCAGGATGCCAATTTCATTGTATATCGGGCTGGAGGAATACATCTGGAACTTGCTGAAATCTATACCTGGTTGTCTGAAAATATAAATGGACAGCAAACAGCTCGTCCAAATACTGCACTTGGTATTGTGAACGATGGAAGTTATTATAGTGTGCTGGCCAATCGTGTTCAGCTTGGAATTCGCGGCCGTGCAGGATATAATTATTCTCCATATGATTTGATTTCTACCAATAACATCATCTATCAAATGGATCCAAATACCAATAAGGTTATGGGTTATGTTGATTTTACAAATAACCTTCTGAAAAAACAAACCTATCTTGAAGAACAGATTATGGATGAAAAAGCAAGGGAACTTGCTTTCGAAGGAGAACGTTTCTATGATTTAATGCGTGTCGCTAAACGAAGAAAGACGTATATTCCGAATGATGATTATTTGGCAAAAAAAGTTTCTGCCAAATATCCTTCAGGACAGCAACAATCTATGTATAGTTATTTGCTCAACGAAAAAAACTGGTATATCAACATGTTTGATTAATTACTGTTTTATTGGATTAATATATGTGGTAATCTGAGTTTTCAGGTTGCCACTTTTTTTTGGGTATTATATTCTGAATTGGATGGGGTCTGACAAAAAACTTAACGCACTTTCGGATTGACCCAAAAAGGTCACACTATACTAAAATGGCTCAATGGAACCCAAATCGAGTGATGGCGACTGGACTGGTGACTATTAGAGGTCCTGCAATTGGTTTTGAATCTCACTAATGGGAAGCAATTTTATTTCAGCTTTTGGTTTACTGTCTCTGTAAAGCTAATTCGGAGAACGACAATTTCCAATTTTCTTTTTCCTTTATTTTAATGCAATATACATTCTGAATAAAGTGTTTAATAACAGAGTCCTTTAATTAGCTTGTTTAAACGTTTAAGCATAAATTTGAATTCGTGGTAAAGGGGTCCTGACAGACCACTTTTAGCAATTGAAATCGATTGGATATTTTTGATATGAATGATCTGATCTTAATGATGTAATCATATCCTTTCGGGGATTTAACACCTTTTGAAAACTGTTTCAACGTCAATAAACAAAACATGAATATACGATCAATTTTATTCCTTTTTTTTCAGTTTGTTCTTATTGCATTCTCCAGTGCACAGATCACTCAGAAAGGTCGTAACATTCCTTATTTTAGCGCTTATGCCTCGCCGACAAGCTGGGACAGTTATAAGTCGGATATCTACCAGGGTGGTGGAACTGTGTTTGTGAAGAGCAATCTGGACGATGTCCCGGTGGACATGACCCAGGGAAGCGGTTCTTTGGTTTTTGAATCCACAATGCCTTCCGGATATTGGAATATTCTTTTTCGTATAGGTTGGGGAATGCCGGTCGATTACCTTAGGATGGGAAATCACGCCTTGCTTCACCTTCGGTTAAAATGGGAAACAATTGCTCCGGGGGCCGATGTTGAAATCCAGGTTTACACCAAAGATAATAACGTAGCAGCCGGTTATCCTGAACATTATGCCGGTTTGCTCCTAAGCAAATATACACAGCCATCCCTTGACTGGACTGATGTCTATATCCCGGTCAGCGACTTTCAGAAAGTCAACCCACAGATTAACCTCAGCCGGGTGACTATGCTTCGCTGGGTAGGTCATGGCATTTATAACACAGTAAATAAAATGTACGTCGAGAAGATGGAAATCGTTTCTTCCATTGAAAATACCTTTACTGATGCCGTAAAAGTCAATCAGATAGGCTTTGTACCCGATCAACAGAAAATCGGTATCGTAAGTTTTGAGAAAGGCTTATACACTATAAAACCTACCAGGTATACAATCGTCAGAGCGAAGGACGATTCAGTGGTCTATAGTGGAACGCTGGTCAGGAAAGTTCCATACAACGTTGTAGATTGGGGACAGGATGGGGACGATGTTTATCAGGGCAATTTCTCCTTATTGAAGACACCCGGTAAGTATAAGATGTGTTCTCCAGAACTGAACCAGTACTCCCAGGTCTTTGAAATCTCAGATACGGCTTACAACAAGGTTTTCAGGGATGCTCTTCGTTTTTTCCTCTATGCCCGATCGGGTGAAGCCATATCGGAACCATTTGCTGAAGGTTTTACCCGTCCGGCGCTTTTTGCTGGCGGTGCTGCTGCCACCTACGATTATAAGACCGGAACCCGCGATGTAAAGGGTGGCTGGTTTGATGCCGGCGATACCCATATGGATGCTCATGCTCCCTTCGAACCCGTATGGTGGTTGCTCGAAACTCTTCACCAGTTTGAATCAAAAGTCCAGAAGAACTCACTGAACATTCCTGAATCCAATACTGGGGCCAATGATCTGTATGAGTTGGTTAAATATGAATTAATGTGGTATGAGAAGCTGTGGAACAGCGATGGTTCAGTACAATTTTTCGTCACTCAAAGGCTCGGTCAGCCTGTTCCTTCTGTTGGTGATGTCACTTCTTCTGCGTCTGCTGTGCTGGCTGCTCTGTTTGCAAAAGCCTATCCAATGTTCAAAAAGAACCCTGCTTATTCAGACTATGCAGATACCTTAATGATGAAGGCACAAAAATCTTGGGAATGGCTTCTGCTCCATCCTAAAAATATAAGTCCTATTGAACCGGCTACCGGAACTGTTTATGGCTATTCCAAAGATGACGCACATGATCAGGCTATGCGGGCAATTGCCGCGATCTCGTTGTACAATGCCACCGGAATTGCAAGCTATCACACCTGGTTTACCTCCCGCTTCAATGATCCGCTCACCGACTACCATGACAATCAGGCCTGGGGTGGCATTATTGCCGGATTGGAACAATCTGAAATCAACCTGGGCTATATGGATTACATTCAGTCTCCTCAGCCTGATGCCAATAAAACAATTATCTCAAAATTGAAGGCAGCCTTCACCACAGAAGCTAACTGGACCATTGAACGGATCGGTTTTACTCCTTACAATATCCCTCTGGCTGCACCCAATCATCTGTTCTGGGGATCTTCAGGACTCATTGCAACCCACGCCTACGTATACGACCAGGTGTATAAATGGACAGGAAATCTCAAATATAAGAATGCCATCCCCAATGCGGTCGATTGGATCCTGGGGCGAAATCCGGTGAACAGTATATTTGTAACAGGTTATGGCGATACAATTCACGGAGTAGACCTTTACAGTTTTTACTGGGATGATAATTTTAAAGCTCCTCCAGGCTATCTCTGCGGAAATATAATGGCGTATGATGAAACGACCATCCCGATCATCAAAAATCCCTGGAAACGATTTATGAACGTCCTGTCAGCCCCAACTCTGGAGCCGGGTATCTACTGGAATGCCGAACTGGCCTGGCTCATGGGTTATATGGCACAAAATGCAGGTATTAAGAGAGATTGCAGTGGAGTGATCGGTGGAACAGCCTACCTCGATCAATGCCAGATCTGTGTAGGAGGAACAACGGGTAGTACAGCCTGTATACCCAATTCATCAATCAATTTGAAAAAGGAAGAACCTTCTCTGAAGATTTTCCCAAATCCCTCCATGGGGGTATTCACGATACTGGGAGTTTTACCTAATCTCTGGCAGGTATATAATGAAGTAGGAGTTCCTTTGTTTTCAGGGCAGAATGAGACAGTCGATTTGCATACCTATCCGGTCGGATTATATCTGCTAAAGGTTAATGGAAAGGTTTATAAGTTATTGAAAAGATAAATAATCATGATAAACTATCTTCAATGAAAAAAGAACTGACAAGAAGAAACTTTATAAAAGGGACTGCAGCCGTCTCCGCATTCACCATATTAAGCCCGATGACCGTTTTCGGAACACAGGCTAACTCGGCAGTTCGGGTTGGAATCATTGGTCCCGGAAACAGAGGTCTTGGGGTAATTGGTTCCATGTCGGAGAATGCTAAGATTTATATTTCAGCAGCGGCAGATTTGTTTGAGGATAAACTAAAAAACGGTGTAAAGGAATTAAATTCTTTTAATAAGGCAAGAGGCTTCCCGGAGATCAGCAAATCAAATTTATTTCTTGGTTCAATGGCATACCT
>Ga0302292_1000976_pt1 | contig 19125 bp, 16 predicted proteins | sample III_Fen_N2_1_FD_194553 | JGI IMG/M metagenome (GOLD analysis project Ga0302292, IMG submission 194553) | Peat permafrost microbial communities from Stordalen Mire near Abisko, Sweden - III_Fen_N2_1 | ecosystem: Environmental > Terrestrial > Soil > Wetlands > Permafrost | place: Sweden: Abisko...
GCCATGAGTTTAAAATTTTTAGGTTCACAACGTGACATTCATTGTGGCGGTATTGATCATATTAATGTTCATCATACTAACGAGATTGCCCAGAGTGAGGCCGCTACTGGTGAAAAGTTTTTTAATTATTGGATGCATGGTGCTTTTCTGAATGTGGCCGGTGGTAAGAAGATGGCTAAGAGTGCTGACAATTTTTTAACTATCGATAATGCTCTTATTAAAAAAGGTTTATCGCCACTGGCTTATCGTTATGCGGCCGCTTCAGTTCATTACCGTAAACCAATGGAATATGCTGAAGAAAGTTTTAGACAGGCACAAAATGCCTTGAATAATTTAACTAAGCAAGTGGCTGGTTTGGGTGATGAGATTGGCGAGGTAAGTAAATTGTGGCGTGATAGTTTTTTATTAGCTATTAATGATGACTTAAATATTCCTCAAGCACTAGCTATTACTCAAGATTTGCTCAAGTCAGATTTAGAGCCAAGTTCTAAGTTAGCTACGGTGCTAAATTTTGATAAAATACTCGGTTTCAGCTTAGCTGATGCCAAGAATTTTATAGTCAGTGAAATTACTTTTAGTGAATTACCAAACGAAGTACAAGCTTTAGCTTTGGCCCGTGAGACAGCTAGAAAATCAAAAGACTTCAATGAATCAGATCGTCTGCGTGACGAAATGAAGAGTCGTGGGTATGCCGTTGAAGATACTAAGGATGGTATGAAATTTAGTTTAGTTTAATTTAAATGTCTGATAATAATTTTTGGCAAACAATAAAAAAACCAATTTTAGCTTTGGCACCCATGGCTGGTTTTTCTGATTCGCCTTTTCGCCAAGTTGTTTCTAAATATGGTGCTGATGTGGTTTACAGCGAAATGGCTTCAGTTACCGCTTTATTTTATAATAAAAAAATTACTTTAGAATTACTTAAATTTGATAAACGAAAAGAAAAAAATTACGTGGTGCAACTTTTTGGCTCAAACCCAGAACACTTTGCGGTAGCCACTAAAATTGTCACCGAAGAAATAAAACCAAACGGCATTGATATTAATTTTGGTTGTCCAGTTGGCAAAGTTATTAAACAGGGTGCTGGCTCTGATTTAATGACTGACTTAGTTAAGGCCCACGCGGTAATTAAAGCAGTTTGCGATAATACCAATTTACCAGTTTCAGTAAAGATAAGAACTAAATCAGGCGAGGTTGGTGCTTTAGATTTTTTAAAAGCAATTGCTGATTTACCAGTAGCTGCCGTGATGATTCATGGTCGTTCGGTTAAACAAGGCTTTGCTGGTGAGATTGATTATAATTTAATTAAAGAGGCTAGGCAGTATTTTAAAGGAATTATTTTGGCTAATGGTGGTATCAACGATTTAACGCAAGCGAAAAAAACTTTAGAGTTAACTAGTGCTGATGGTTTAGGTTTAGCCCGTGGAGTTTTAGGACGCCCTTGGCTGTTTCAAGAGATAAAAAAGAATAAAGAAAATAACTTAGATATTAAAGCTATCTCGAAAATTATTTTACGTCACGCTAAAAAATTTAAAAAAATAAAAGGGGAGAGAGCAATGGTTGATTTACGTAAACATCTTTGTTGGTATGTTCAGGGCGCAACAAACGCTTCCCATTATCGTTCTAGAATGGTAGCCATTAATAACTACCAAGATGTAAAAAATATTTTTAAAGACTAATGATATGATATTATTTATTAATACGGCTTCTTACGATGAAATTGTAATTGCTTTATTATCAGGCGATGGTAAAAAAATAAAATCTAAAAAATTTAAAGCCGCTAGGCAACAAGCCGAAAAACTTTTACCGGCAGTTTCTAAATTATTAGAAGTACAAAATAAAAAATTAACGGATTTAACTAAAATTCAAGTGGTTGTAACTGGTGGATCATTTACTAGCTTAAGGATTGGCGTCGTAACCGCTAATGCTTTAGCTTATGCTTTAAATATTTCCGTTGAAGCAGTCTCAGCTGATGGAGAAATTTTAAAAAATCAGGCCGCTAAAAAATTTGCGACTTATAATATTGTTACGCCGCAGTATGACCGAGAACCTAATATTGGCGTAAAAAAAGAAAAAAAATAAAAAATAAAAAATTTAATAAAACCCCGTAAAAATCAAAATCACTTATACACAGGTGATTTTTTTATTGTAAAATTAGCTAATATTTTTATGTAAAAACCATACTTAATTTATGTTGACCGTAGGGGGCCAGTGATGTATAATTGGGGTATTGAGGCAGATAGTGGGGAATTGTGGTGAAATTACAATTTCCTATAAAACATGGAATTATGTTTATTGGCGAATACAAACACAATTTAGATGACAAAGGACGCTTAGCCATTCCAGCTAAATTTCGGGCGGCCTTGAAAAAAGGAGCAGTTGTTACTAAAGGATTAGATAACTGTTTATTTTTATATTCCAAAGAACAGTTTGCTATTATTGCTAAAAAATTTGCTAGCTTACCAATTAGTCAGGCTAGAGCCAGAGCTTTTTCTCGCCATATGTTAGCGGGGGCAATGGATGTTGATTTTGATACTCAGGGCAGAATTACTTTACCAGAATATTTAAGAAGTTTTTCTGATTTAAAAAAGAATGTGGTTGTGGCTGGTTTATATAATCATTTAGAAATTTGGAATGAAGCTGCTTGGAATAAATATAAAGAAGAATCTGAGAAAAATAGTAATGCTATCGCCGAAGAGTTGGGCGATTTAGGAATTTAACGACATGGAATATCAACACATACCAGTAATGTTAGATGATGTACTTGCCGGACTTGAACCAAAACCAGGACAAAGTTTTATCGATTGCACCTTAGGTGGTGCTGGTTACACCTTGGCTCTAGCTAAATTAGTGGGGCCAGAAGGAAAAATATTATCGATTGATTTGGATGATTTATCGCTAAAAAATGCTAAAGAGAAAATAGAGAAAGCTAAGATTTTAAATATAGTTTTAGTGCAAGACAATTTTCGTAATTTACAAACTATTGCTGATGAAAATTTTCCAGCAGATTTCAAGGTTGACGGGGTTGTTCTTGATTTAGGTTTATCATCGGCTCAATTAGATGACGAGAGTCGTGGTTTTTCCTTTCAAGGTGATAGACCTCTTGATATGGCCTTTAATCAAGAAGGACATACAGCCATTGCTACCACTACTGTTGTGAACCGTTATCCACTGGAACGTTTAACTCATATTTTTAGAGAATATGGGGAAGAACCAAAAGCTTATTTAGTAGCTAAAAAAATAATTGAACGCCGAAAAAAGAATTGGATTAAAACTACCGGTCAGTTACTAGAAATAATTGCTGAAGTGCTCAAACCAAATCCCAGATCTAGAATTAATCCAGCGACTAAAATTTTTCAAGCCTTAAGAATGGAAACTAATAGAGAATTAGAGGCTTTAAAAGAAGTTTTACCAGCGGCCGCTAATTTGCTTAAACCTGGTGGACGCTTAGCAGTTGTATCTTTCCATAGTGGTGAAGATAAAATTGTTAAAGAATTTTTCAGAGAAGAAAGTAAAGATTGTGTTTGTCCATCATCAGTTCCGGTCTGTGTCTGCCATCACCAAGCTAGTTTAAAGATAATAACCAAAAAACCAATTCCGGCCAGTGATAAAGAGAGCAACTTAAATCCCCGTGCTCGTAGCGCTAAACTCCGTTTAGCCCAAAAACTTTAATAATTTTTAAATTAAATAATATTAAAACGTTATGACCGCTGTTATAACCACAAAACGTCCTAATTATGTTACTGGTAGGACAGAAATTTCGAAAAGACTAAATCTAAAATTAGTGAACCTAGTATTGGGTGGAATTGTCTTTCTCATTGGTGGATATTATTTAGTTAATATCAACGATTTAACCGTGAAGGGTTTCGCTCTTCGCGAACTTAAATCAGAGTCAACTATTTTGGCCAGTGAAAATTTGGATAGTGAAGCTAAAGTAATGAATCTTCAGTCTTATGGTAATCTAAATGAAAAAGTTAAGAAATTAAATATGGTAGCGGTTGGTGAGGTAGAATATTTAACTGTAGATCCAACTGTTTTGGCCAGAAAATAAGCTCATGTGGCGAGATCAGAAAAAAACAACTAGTAATCGCCCAGGAGATAATAATAATCGCCTACGTTTAGTCGTAGCGATTATTTTTTTATTAACTGGAGCTCTAATTTATCGCTTGTATTATGTGCAAATTGGTGAGAGCGATATGTATACCACCATGGCTGATAATCAGCATGAAATTTCCAGTAAATTATTACCCGATCGCGGTAAAATATTAATTACTGATTCGGCTGGCGGACAAGATACTCAATATACTTTAGCAACTAATAAAGATTTTTATCTTATATTTGCCGTACCTAAGGATATTGCTAATCCTGGGGAGGCAGCGGCCAATCTTTATGAATTCTTTGATAAGCCACAGTTAGCTAAAAATTTAACCACTAGCATAACTAAGAGCGTACAAGATGATTTTGAAACCAGATTATCAGACATTAATAATGACACGTCTTTAAGTGCGGCTGATAAACAGACAAAATTAGCAGCGGAAATTCAGCGTCAAGTTGATCTTAAAAATTCTGGTACTATCGAACAACAAAAACAAGTTCAGATGAGTACTCAAGAACTAGACATTGTTAATGCCTATACCAAAAAATTGAGTAAACCAGGTAGCATGTATGCTATTTTAGAAAATAAAGTTAGTGATGATCAATTATTACAATTTTATGCTTTTATGAATAATAAAAGCACTTCAACTCCAGTTGATGCTAAAGATTTATCAATCTCTCTTGGCAAGGTGATGAATAGTAAGACTGGCAAGCAGGTTAAACTTACTGGTTATGATTTTGAAATTAAGAAATTTAGATATTACCCAGAAAATAATATTGCCTCACACTTATTAGGTTTTGTTTCTTACGCTGATGAAGCAGGAGCAGGTCGCTATGGTCTAGAGGAATACTATAATGAAGAATTAACTGGTCAAATAGGGTCTCTTAAGGGGGAGCGAGGAGTTGATAATTCAGTTATCGTAAATGATCGCGAATATGTTAAACCGATAAATGGTAGCGATTTAGTATTAACAATTGATCGCAGCGTTGAATTTTATGCTTGCGACCAACTTAAACAAACGGTTGATAAATTTTCCGCTATTGGCGGTACGGTAATTGCTCTTGATGCTAAAACAGGAGCGGTGCTTGCTATGTGTTCCGTGCCAGACTTTGATCCAAATAATTATAAAGACGTGGCCGACATGTCTGTCTTTAATAATCCAGCCGTTTTTGACCAATATGAACCTGGTTCGGTGTTCAAAGCGATTACTATGTCGATCGCCTTAGATCAAAATAAAGTAACTCCTAGTACGACTTATACTGACCCTGGAGAATTATATGTCGATGGTTGGCCAAAGCCAATTAGAAATTCCGACTTTGAAACTAAAGGCGGACATGGTGTAGTTGATATGAATTTTGTATTAGAAAACTCACTAAACACTGGTGCTATTTTTGCAATGCGTCAGGCTGGAGCTAAGACATTTGCTGATTATGTGCAGAAATATGGTTTTGGTAAAAAGACTGGCATTGAACTTGGTTCTGAAGCGTCTGGTAATATTGGTAATTTGCTTAGAAATAACATTAGAGACATTGATGCGGCGGTAGCTTCATTTGGGCAAGGTATTTCTGTTACTCCACTACAAATGGTTTCTGCCTATCAAGCTTTTGCTAACGGTGGTTATTTAATGAAGCCATATATTGTTAAACAGATTGTTCATCCAGATGGTAAGACGGAAAATATTTCGCCAATTCAAGAGCGTCAAGTAATCAGCGAAAAAAGTGCTACCACTATTTTAGGAATGTTAACTAACGTGGTTTTAAGTGGTCACTCTAAAAAGGCCGCTATTTCTGGTTATTATATTGGTGGTAAAACTGGTACCGCTCAAATTGCGGTTAATGGTAAATATGTTAAAGACCGCTTTAACCATACTTTTGTGGGCATAGCACCAATTGATAATCCCCGCTTTGTAATGCTTACGTATATTGATAGTCCTAAAGGCGTTACTTATGCTGAAGCAACCGCCTTGCCACTTTGGACCAATATTGCGACTTTTATGTTGCAGTATTACCAGGTACCAAAAACAAAGTAAGCTTGACGATTCATAATTCTGGTATTAACGTAGAAAATATATGCGTAAAATCCTACAATTTAAATTAAAATTACTAGCCAAGTTAATCGTGCGCAAATACAAGCCGCATATTATTGGTATAACTGGCAGTATCGGAAAAACAAGTTCAAAAGAAGCAATAGTTACTGTACTAGATGGTCGTTTTCGCGTTAGAGCTAGTTTTAAAAACTATAATAATGAATTAGGTGTGCCGCTAACTATTATCGGTCATGAATCAGCCGGTAAATCACTTAGTGGCTGGTTATCAGTTTTTATTCAAGCTTGGAAATTATTATTTATTACTGATAAGAATTATCCAGAAATTCTAGTCTTAGAATTAGGCGTTGATCGTCCAGGTGATATGGCTTATTTGTGCTCCATAATTACTCCAGAGGTGGGTATTGAAACGGCCGTTTCTTATTCCCATTTAGAATATTTTGGTAGTGTAAATAATATTAAAAAAGAGAAACAAGTATTAATTGAAAATGTAGATAATAAGGGTTTATCAGTCTTGAATTATGATAACGAGTTAACTCGAGAGATGGCCGAAGTTAGTCACGCTAAAGTAATTACTTATGGTTTAAAAGAGGGGGCCAGTTTAATGGCACAAGATATTTCCTATAATTTTTCTAAGGGTGATTACGATTTATCCGGTCTACATTTTAAGATGAGTTATGATGGTTCGATTGTGCCGGTCTTTATGAAAAATGTTTTATCAGAGCCAGCGATTTATGCAGCTCTTACTGGTGCCGCTGTTGGTCTTCACTTTGATATGAATCTAGTGGAAATTGCTAGTGCTCTAAATAATTTTAATTTGCCAGTTGGCCGCATGAATTTACTAGCTGGTTTAAATCATACTTTTATTATTGATGACACTTATAATTCTTCACCAGAAGCTTGTATTGCTGCTTTAAATGTATTAGGCAATATTCGGATTTCTGAAGATGGTAAAAAATATGCCGTGCTCGGCGATATGATGGAAATCGGTGATTATACCGAAGATGGGCACAAGTTAGTTGGTGCTAAAATAGCTGAACTTAAAATTGATTATTTGGTAGCCGTTGGCCAGCGTGCTAAATTTATGACCGTTGGCGCTAAAGAAGCTGGCTTAGCAGAATCTAATATTTTTCAGTTTGACAACACCAAGGAAGCTAGTGAATTCTTGCTTAGTAAAATAAATAATGGTGATGTTGTTTTAGTTAAAGGCTCTCAGTCAATGCGTATGGAAAAAATTGTTAAAGTTTTAATTGCGGAACCAGAGCGCGCTAAAGAATTATTGGTTAGACAGGGAACGGAGTGGGAAGAATAGATAAAGTAATAAAAATAAAAAAAGGCTTCGTTTTGAAGCCCTTTTTTTATTTCGTTAATGATTTTAGATAAAGTATCTCCTTATTAGAGAATTTCATTTCTAAAGATAAATCATTATCTTTTAACATGCTTTTTATTTCCTGAATTGTTTTTTTACCTGAGCCGCTAAGATAAATAAAATTAGACTCTTCTTGCAGAACTAATTCTAGCATGTTATCAATATCCCTAGCTCTTAAAGCGTTTCTCATTCGAGTAGAACAATCTATATCTTTAATTGTTTTACTAAGAAAACATTCAGCCACAGCACTGATATCTGGCCGCTTAGTGTTAGATTCTTTTGCGTTGTCCATTGTTGCGTTTATTTTTTTGGTTAATGTTTTAAAGACCTATCGTTGTTAAATTACCAGTATTATTGCTATATGTCAATTATTTTGAATTGTAAATTTCTGATTTTATTACTATACTGTATTATATGAAAACACTTATTTTAGGTTCACAAGGTGGACTAGGGACACAACTTACCGAAACATTTGCTTCGCTGGAATTATTAACTTGGGATAAAGCTGAGGCTGATTTTTTAAATTTGCCTGATTTATTAGTTAAATTAGATATTGCTCGTCCAGAATTAATTATTAATGCGGTTGCTTATAATGCGGTAGATAAATGCGAAACCGACTCAGACGAATTAGACTTAGCTTTGAAATTAAACTCTGATTTACCTAAGGCTTTGGCTATTTGGTGCTTAACTAATAAAGCTACTCTAGTTCATTATTCAACCGATTATGTCTTTAGTGGAACTTTAGAAAAATCTGAATTTACAGAAACTGACACATCGAATCCAATTAATAAATATGGTGAAACTAAAGCCATGGGCGAAAAAGCCATTTTAGACTGCGTCGATTTAAAATATTATATTATCAGATTATCTAAGTTATTTGGTCCTAAGGGTTCGAGTTTATTTACCAAAGCTTCTTTTTTTGACATTATGTTGGACTTAGCTAAAACTAAGCCAGAACTACAAGTGGTAAACGAAGAACTTAGTTGTTTTACTTACTCCCCAGACTTAGCCGTAGCTACTTATAATTTACTAAATCAAGATTATAAGTCAGGCATTTATCATTTAACTAACTCTGGTGCTTGCACTTGGTATGATGCTGTTGTAGAGTTAAAAAAACTAGCCAAATTAACGGTTGAAATCAAAGCTATCTCTGGCTCTGATTTAACTAGAGCAGCCCGTCGTCCTCAGGCTTCAGTTTTAAAAAATACTAAATATCCCATGCTACGCGACTACCGTGAGGCTTTGGCTGAATATTTACATAAATATAAATAAAAATTATGAGAGGAATTATTTTATCTGGTGGAAGCGGTACTAGACTTAGACCACTTACTAAAATTACTAGTAAACAATTATTGCCAATTTATAATAAGCCAATGATTTATTATCCGCTTAATACTTTAATTCAGGCTGGTATTAAAGAGATACTTATTATTGTTTCACCTGAAAGAGCTGGTGATTATTTGAATTTATTAGGTAGTGGTAAACAATTCGGGGTGAAATTTACTTATGAAATCCAAGACAAGCCCGAAGGTTTAGCTCAAGCTTTTTTAATTGGTGAAAATTTTATTGACGATGAAGACGTAGCGATGATCTTGGGTGATAACATTTTTGAAGACGATTTCTCTAAAGAAATAAAAAACTTCAAAGGTGGGGCTAAAGTTTTTGCTAAGCATGTTAATGACCCTGAGCGTTTCGGCGTAGTTAAATTTGACGATGATAAAAAGGCTCAGCAGATTATTGAAAAACCACAAGAATATTTAAGTAATTATGCCGTTACTGGTCTTTACGTTTGTGACCATCAAGTGGTCAATATTGCTAAAAGTATTAAGCCTAGTGTTCGCGGCGAATTAGAAATCGTGGATGTTTTAAATAATTATTTAGAAAAAGGAGAATTAGAAGTGGCGATGGTAAATGGAGAATGGTTAGATGCTGGTACTTTTGACAGTTTGCTTCGGGCTCAAAATCTAGCCAAAGAAAAATTAGCTGATAAAATGATTATTTAGAACTTATGAAGATTGCTATTGGTTTTATTACTTATAACGCTGACACCGCCAAATACCTACCTTATTTTTTGGATAGTTTATTTAAGTCTTTAGAAAATTGGCCTAAGGATGATTTTTTGGTATTGGCTCAAGATAACAGCGAGGAACCAAATAACTACAATCGAGAATATATTGAAGAAGTTTTTAACAAGGAAGAAGAACTTATTAAATTTCGCTGGTCAGGTGAAAACGTTGGTTTTGCCAAAAGTTATAATACCATGATCAAGGAAGCCGATATTTGGGGCGCAGAATTATTTTTAATGATTAATCCTGACACCTTAATTACTCCAGATGCTTTGGTTAATATGGTTAAAGCCTTGGAAAATGATAAGATGTTGGGTTCAGTGGCGCCTGAGATTTTACATTGGGATTTTGCTAATTTAAAATTAACTAATCAAATTGATACTTGTGGTCTGATGCTAAGTCCCGGTTTAGTTTTTACCGATATTGGGCAGGGGTTGGTTGATTCGGGTCAGTTTTACAGCGTCTCTATTTTAGGGCCATCAGGCGCCGCTGGATTATATCGGATGCCAGCTTTAAAGGCGGTTAAAGAAAAAACTGGCTATCTAGATGAGCGAATGTTCATGTATAAAGAGGATTGTGATTTGGCTTATCGTCTGTCTTTAGCTGGTTTTTCTTCTAAATTAGTAACAGAATCAGTAATTTATCATGATCGCACAGCTTCAGCTGACGGAGAAGGACTGCTTACAGCTTTAAAAAGTCGGTCAGGCAAGAGCCAACAAGTCAGATCTTGGTCTTTTTTAAATCAACATCTTTTATTCATTAAATTTTGGTCTAAACAGTCAATTATTGTTAAGTTTAGAATACTTGTCAAAATAGTATTATTTGGAATTTATGCCATAATCCGCGAACCATTTTTACTAAAAAATTACTCTAAAATAAGCCAATATTATCAAGAGCAACATAATTCATCAAATACTATTGACTAATACAAATTATTGTGATAGATTGACTATATTGCGCTATCTAAGTACAATAGATAATATATAAATTAATTTAAGTTATATTTTAAAATAGTATGGAAAATGTCCTAGAAAGAATGGTAAAAGAAGAAAAGAGCGAAGAACTAGCTCGTCTTAACGCTATTACCATCGTCAACAATCTTTTTTCAGAACTCCTTGATCGTGAACGCGATGTGCTTTCCCGTCGTTTTGGTTTGAAAGGTGGTAAGGGCGAAACCTTAGAAAAAATCGGTCAGATGCATAAATTAACTCGTGAAAGAGTTCGTCAGATTGAAGTAGCCAGCATCCGTAAGATTAAAAAACTAGAAACCTTAGAATCTTGTTTAGGGGCTCTTAAAGTAACCGTTGGTAAACTTTTAGAAGAACACGGAGGTATGCTTCGTCGTGATTATCTATTAGATATCTTAGCTGTTTTTTCTTTAGAGATTGGTGGCAAAGAAGAGGTTACCGATGAGGCTCGTTCAGTTTATCGCAATCATTTTAATTTCCTGATTTCTAAATTATTAGAAGACGATTTAGATACTGTTAAAGATTCTGGTAAGTTCAACCCATCTTATAAATTAAAAAATTCAGAAACCGGCCACTTAGAAGAAATAGCTGATTCTTTAATGTCTAAAGTTGAAAAGGCTGGTAAAACATTGTCTACTGAAGAATTATTAGATTTACTTAAAAGCTTAGATACTTATAGCAAACATCAAGATAAGCTTAAAGAAGGTAATACTGATATCACTCCAGTTTTCAAAAGTAAGACTTTTCCTGATAAAGCTGAGACTATTAATTCTGATAAGATTCTTTATTCTTTATTACAATCAGTTAAGAATGTTGAGCAGAATAAATTTGGTCAGTGGGGTGTAGCTGATTCACATGAAATCAAGCCAAAAACTATCAATGACAAAATTTATTTAGTCCTTAAGAATGAAAATCGTCCAATGCATTTTACGGAAATTGCTTCTCGAATTAACGAGGTAAAATTTGATCGTAAAAATGCTAACCCAGCTACCGTCCACAATGAGTTAATCCTAGATAATCGTTACGTTTTAACTGGTCGTGGCATGTACGGACTTAAAGATTGGCAGAAATAAAACTATATTCAATACTTATACTAAACGCCCCACTGGGGCGTTTTTGTTTTTTAATAAATATGATAAAATAAGAACATGAATATAGTAATGAATACTTCACGTTTAGAGGAGTTTTGGAATGCTACTCCGGCCGACATGGCTTGGATATTTTTTGTTAATATCGGCTGGATGATAATAGCGGTAGTTTTTTTACTTGGCGTTCGAGAGGTGTACTTAATGTATATAAGAGGGAAGTTTGACGCCACTTTAAAAAACATTATTTTAGCTATTGATATTCCTAAAGGTAACGTCCAATCGCCAAAAGCAGTGGAAAATTTATTTACTTATTTAGGCGGCGCTCATGGTTCAATTAGTTTCTGGGAAAAGTGGTTTGAAGGAAAGTTTCAGGAATCATTTAGTTTTGAGATTGTTTCAATTGATGGCTATACTCAGTTTTTAATCAGAACTCCAGAAGCTTCTCGCTTTTTACTAGAGTCAGCTATTTATTCTCAGTATCCTGATGCGGAAATTTCCGAAATTGATGATTATACAATCGGTATGCCAAAAAGGTTTCCCGATGAAGAATGGGATATTTGGGGTGCAGAATTTATTCAAAGTGCTCCTGAGGCTTACCCAATTAAATTGTATCAAGAATTTGAACATAAATTTGGCGAATCAGAAACTCAGTTTAAAGACCCGATGGCTTCACTAATGGATTTATGTAGTTCGCTTCGCCCGGGAGAACAGCTATGGATGCAATTTATTATCACGCCAACTGATTTTGCTTGGATTAAAAAATCTGACAAAGAAGTTGATAAAATTTTAGGCAAGGAAGTGAAAAAGGAGGGTGGTATTGTTAAGTTTGTTATTTGGTTAGGTGAACTTAGCGAACATATTCTGGCAATTTGGGGCGATATTAAACCTAAAGAAACCAAGTCGATTTCAATGATGGAGCTAACTCCAAAAAAGAAAAAGCAAATCGAAGCTATTCAAATGAAGGCCTCTAAGTTAGGTTTTGGTTTTAAGATGAGAGTAGTTTATATTGCTAAAAAAGAATTATTAAATAAAGCCAAAGTTACCAGTGGTTTAGTTGGTTGGATTAAACAGTTTGCGGCGCTTGATTTGAATAATTTTAAACCAGATATGAGTGTGACGGCCACTAAAACAGCTTATTTTAATAAAGATAGTCGCTTAGTTACCAAGAAAAATATTTTAATGGAAAATTACGTTGGACGTAGTGGTTCTGGACGCAGTGCAGGGGTTTTAAATATTGAAGAACTAGCTACTTTGTGGCATTTTCCTTTGGATGCTAACGTTAAAGCACCGTTTATTCAAAAGGCTCCCGGACGAAAAGCTGATGCGCCAGCATCATTACCTATTTTTGAAGAGACCACTAGTCAAAATTTACCACCAGATATTTTTGGTAGTTTGAATTTAAACAAAGAAAAAGAAACGCCTAAAGTAGAAGAAAAAAAAGATAATGGTAATAGCGATGACTTATTCTGGGTAGAAGATAGTGGAAACTCCAATTTTGCTCAAGCACCTAAAAAAGAAGACTCAAATACTCATTCCGCTCCACCAGCCGGATTGCCTTTTGCTTAATTAATACCATGACTACTAAATCTGAAAAACGCCGAACAATCGGTATTGATGCTCGTTTTTATGGCCCCTTAGGTAAGGGGCTTGGTCGTTATACCCAAGAAATAGTTGATAATGTAATTGCGATTAATACTGATGAAGCAATTGATTATGTTATTTTTTTATCGGTAGAAAATTTTGATGAATTTATTTGTCCCAATACTAATGTGCGTAAGGAGTTTATTAAATCTCGTTGGTATACTTTAGCAGAGCAATTTGAAGTGCCATATAAATGGTGGCGGGCCAAGATTGATTTAATGCATTTTCCTCACTTCAACGTGCCATTTATAAAAACTGGTGTCTATGTGGTGACGATTCATGATTTAATACTTACTAAATTTCCCACTCACCGGGCCTCAACTTTGCACCCACTAATTTATTGGTTAAAAGATAAGGCTTATCGTTTAATTATTTCTTCAGCTGTAAAAAATGCTAAAAGAATAATTACGGTTTCGGAGTTTACTAAGTTAGATCTAATTGAACAATTCAAAGCTGATGATAAAAAGATTGAAGTAACTTATGAGGGGGTGGCTAATTTAGCTAAAGGTAATGATTCTTTATTTGTCGCTAAGCTAGATAATAAAAAAACTTTAGCCCTTTATAATATTCATGTGCCGTTTCTGCTTTATATTGGTAATGCCTATCCACATAAAAATTTAGAAGGTCTTATTTTAGCTTTTTCTAAATTACATATTAAACATCCAGATTTACGGCTAGTCTTTGTTGGTAAGGAAGATTATTTTTATAATCGAGTTAAGGATTTCGCCCGAACTAATAATTTATGGCAAAAAGAGAACCTTAATAGTCCGGTCGTTTTTACTGGTTATGTGCCTGATGCTGACCTAGAAGCTCTATTTCAAGAAGCTAGTGTTTATGTGTTTCCTTCCTTATATGAAGGCTTTGGCTTACCACCACTTGAAGCGATGGCTCATAATTGTCCAGTTGCTAGTTCAAATCGGGCCAGTATGCCTGAAATTTTAGGCGAGGCGGCTGATTATTTTAATCCGGAAAACAAAGAAGAAATGATAAATGTTATTGAGAATATCTTGATTAATGAAAATGAAAGACAGCGGCTGATTAATTTGGGCTCTGAACAAGTTAAAAAGTATAGTTGGTGGGAATGCGCACTGGCGACTAGTAAAATCTATAGTAAGGCACTGAGTAATTTAAAATAGATGTTTAGTCATAAAAAAAAATTTAGCAATAGAATTGGTTTGTCACCTAACTTTTTAGATAGTTTGGATGGTTTTGAAGTGGTGTCTCATAAAATGGATAAAGTTAGGTCTAAAATAAATAAAGAATTTAAAAAAGATAAAAAACTCATAAAAAAGACGCAGCATGATTTTATAGAACCAGTTCATCATTTAGAAAAAGAAATTATTAGAAAATTATATCAGCAACATAACAAGTTTGATAAAATTTTAGCCGATAGTGAAAAAAAATTAAAAAAGATAAGACGCACTTATTGGTTTTTTAATAAGAAAAAAACTAAAAAAGATAATAGCCAGCAACAACTTAAATGGTATCGTTCTTTATTTTCTTTCTTTTTGGTTTTAATATTTTTAGTCGTGCCTTTTAAAATGTTAGCTTATTTACAGGTTTTTAATATTTCTTCTTTGGAAAATAGAGTTTTAGCTAGCTCTAAATCTGCTATTGATAATTTGATGGGGGCGGGAGCAGCTGCCTCTAAACTCGATCTGATAACTGCTCAAAATAGATTTGCTAGTGCGGGCACAGATTTTGTACAAGCCAATGAAGATATGGCTTTTATAAATGACACGATTTTATCACTTGCGGCTTTATCTTCTAATCCAAAACTTAAACTAGCTTCTGAAAGTAAAAAATTTTTACAAGTTGGAATTATTGGTTCTGATCTTGGCAATCAATTATCTCAAGCATTATCAGGTTTAAAAAATAATAATGGTAATTGGATAAAAATATTAGATGATTTTAGTGTCCACGGACACTTAGCCTTAGATGATGCCAGAGCTCTTAATGTAGAAATACAAAAAATTGATGTTGATAATTTACCAGTGGAATATCAGTCTCGTTTTACGGATATAAAAACTAAGGTTGAAAAACTACCAAACAGTTTATCTTTAGTAGTTGATAATATTGATGAGCTTAAAGTATTTTTAGGGGCCGGACGCGATAAAAGATATTTACTTATTTTTCAAAATAATGCTGAGATGAGAGGCTCTGGTGGTTTCTTGGGTAGCTATGCTTTAGTTGATTTTCGAGAAGGGAAGGTTCGCAATTTAGAAGTACCTGGCGGCGGTTCATATGATACTGAGGCCGGTTTAACGGAAAAAATAAAAGCACCCGCTCCACTCTGGTTAGTTAATCCTTTGTGGCATTTTTGGGACGCTAATTGGTGGCCAGATTTTCCGACCACTTCTAAAAACCTAATGTGGTTTTATGAAAAAAGTGGTGGCCCAACAGTTGATGGGGTAATTTCTTTTACGCCAAGTGTGATTGAAAAATTATTAACCGTTACTGGCCCAATTGATATGACTAAAGATTACGGCTTAGTAATAACGGCTGATAATTTTTGGCAACAAGTAGAACTCACAGCTGAGCGAGATAATATTATAAAAAATAATCCAGCGGTAGTCGCTAATTTACCAGCTGGAGAAAAAAATAAGCCAAAGAAAATTATTGGTGACTTAATGGCTAAAATAATGGAAGTCTTACCACAGAAACTAGATAAAGATAATTTAATTAAATTACTTAGTATTTCCGAAGATAGTTTAGCGTCTAAGCAAATTATGTTTTATTTTAATGATGCTGATTTAGAAAAGACGGTCTCAGAGCGTAATTGGGGTGGGGTTATGACAACTACTCCTTTAGATTATTTAATGGTAACCAACACTAATATTGCCGGCCAAAAAACTGATAGAGTTATTAAGGAAGTCATTTCTCATCAAGCTTCGGTGGCAACTGACGGTTCAGTAATTGATACAGTGACCATTACTAGAACTCATACCGCGACTAAAAATGAGCCCCTAGTCGGTGTTCGCAATGTTGATTGGTTAAGAATTTATGTACCACAAGGTAGTCAGTTGCTATCGGCGTCTGGTTTTGTTTCCCCAGATACTAAATACTTTGAAGCTCCGGATCCAAGTTGGGTTACTAATGATTTTTTAGCCAGCACGGAAAATCTAGCTACTACCGATACTAATAGTGGCACTAAAATATATCAAGAAAATGGCAAGACGGTTTTTGCTAATTGGTTAATGCTCGACCCGGGAAATAGTGCAACTATAACCCTTAGCTACAAATTGCCTTTTAATGTTTGGCAAACAGAGCCCAAGACTGATTTTATGAGTCGTTTAAATAATTGGCTTAATCCAAAGAATAATATTCTATATTCCTATTCATTGTCAGCACAGAAACAGCCTGGTGCTGATAACGAGACAATGACCACTGAACTTGTTTTGCCAGTTTCAGCTAAATTGGTTTGGGATTCTAGTGATAATAATCAAAGCAGTTTAATTCATAACTTCGCTCTTAATCGAGATCAATTTTATTCAGTCTTATTATCAAATAAATAATTTTTTAAATTTATGATAGTCGACAAAAAGACCAAATTAAATAACAAACGCGACTCTAAAGAACCGGTTTTTATAGAGCGTCCAGTACCTAGTCAACAGCAGGTAAAAACTTTTGAAAAAGCGGTCTTAAAAGAAGTTCGTCAAGAAGAAATTGATGATAATTTATCAGAAATTTATAAAGATAAATCTGGAGAAATGGTTGATGTTTCTAAATTACATCACAAAAAAGATTTTATTTTTGTGTCTGTTATTAAAAGATTATTTGTTTTGGCTGTTTTGTTCTGTTTAGGATATGGTTTTTATTTTTATTTTTCCAGTCAATTTTCTAATAACATTTCCGTTGATTTTGCGATGAGTGCCCCAGAATCAGTTAAGGCTGGGCAAGATTTTAATTACACGATTCACTATAGAAACAATAGTAAACTAGCTTTAAACTCGTTGCGCTTAGAGCTTAAATATCCAGATGATTTTGTAGTTGGTAGTGTAAACGGAGGCGGGGTCCAGGCTATCTCAACTTCAACCGCTAATTATTTTAGCTTGCCATCTCTTTCTGCCGGTGGGGAAGTTAACGTTGTGGTAACTGGTAAATTATTTGCCCAAAAAGATTCAGCTAATTTATTTGGAGCAAATTTAAGTTATGAACCAGGAGATTTTTCTAGTCAATTTAAAAAAGAAACAGCTACCTCAGTAATGGTTAATGATTTAGGTTTTGATTTAAATTTTGAATATGCCAACGCTGCCTTAGTCGGCGACAATAGTCAGGTTGATTTAATTTTTTCTAACGTAAAAGATAACTCTTTAAATGACTTCGATGTTTCTTTTTCTTTTCCTGAAAATATTAGTTTAGTTGACGCGCCAACGTCCACTGAAGCAGTTACCGCTTCTTCAGATAATAAATTAACCGTTGATAAGTCAAATGGTTTAACTTGGCAGGTTCATGGTTTAATTCCTAGTGTCGGCGTATATCATCTGCCAGTGTATTATAAAGTTAATAAAAAAGTAGATGATAATCAGGAAATAATAATTAGACTTAATAAAAAATTGGATAACGGAAAATCTTATGTTGTAGCAGAGAAGACTATTCAGCTTAATGTTATGAATAGCAGTCTAAATTTAACCCTTATTTTAAATGGTAGTAAAAATGATAATACGGCTAATTTCGGTGACGCCTTAAATTATTCTTTAGTTTATGCTAATAAGAGTGATGCCCCACTAAGCGATGTTATTATTATGGCTGTTCTAAAAAGTGATTTTTTAGATTGGTCTAATTTTAAAAATACCCAAAATGGGACGCTAGGGGATGGTACAATTACTTGGACTAAGGAACAAATTCCGGCTTTAGCTAACCTGGCTCCAGGGGCAGAAGGAACGATAGATTTTTCAATTGGTATTCGTCCTTATACTAGTAGTGATTTGGGTAAAACTTTTACAGTCACTAGCTATGCTCAGTTTAATGTTAATAACCGGCAGGGTGGTTTAAATGACAGTAAGAGTAATAATATTATTACTAAAATAAATAGTGATTTAAATTTAAAAGAGAAAATTCTGTATTTTGATGAGAATAATACTCCAGTTGGTTCTGGGCCACTACCACCAAAAGTTAATCAAAAAACCAGTGTTAAAGTTTACTGGACCTTAGAAAATAATCTTCATGAATTAGACAATACTCAAGTAGTCGCTAAATTACCTGACTATGTGGTGTTTGACGATAAGAGTAAAGCTTCGGTTGGTACTCTAAGTTTTGATAGTGCTAGCCATTCGGTTATTTGGAACATTGGCACCCTGCCAGTTTCTACTTATCAATCTCAAGCTGAATTTAATATTAGTGTGACACCAACTGACAGTCAGCGTAACACTTTATTAGTTTTATCATCTGGTCCAGTAGTTACGGCGATTGATTCTGATACTAAATCACCTTTAGAAAAAAAAGGAACTTCTAAAACTACTAAGTTAGAAGATGATGATATTGCTAATTTAAATAATTCAGGTCTAGTTGAATAATATTTTATGTTTAAAATTGATAATAAAAAGAAACTGCGTTGCGGTGTGATTAGTACGGCTCACGGAAAACTAGCCACGCCTTTTTTTATGCCTGACGCCACTCGTGGTTTTGTTAAGCTCTTAACTGAAAAAGAAGTTAAATCAACTAAAACACCGGCGATGGTGGTTAATACTTTTCATTTGTATTTACAACCAGGACCAGAACTTATTAAGAAAGCTAAAGGCATTCATAAATTTATGAATTGCTCTCGTCCACTATTATCAGACAGTGGTGGCTTTCAAGTTTTTTCTCTAATTCATCGGAGTAAGGATATGGGTAAAATTGATGATGCTAAAG
>Ga0302292_1000984_pt1 | contig 19069 bp, 10 predicted proteins | sample III_Fen_N2_1_FD_194553 | JGI IMG/M metagenome (GOLD analysis project Ga0302292, IMG submission 194553) | Peat permafrost microbial communities from Stordalen Mire near Abisko, Sweden - III_Fen_N2_1 | ecosystem: Environmental > Terrestrial > Soil > Wetlands > Permafrost | place: Sweden: Abisko...
TTATAGGAATGAATTTCTGAATGATACCTGCATTATTAATCAATCCGTCAACCGAACCAAAGTGTTTAACAACTTCTTCAGGCAAAGCATCCACTTTTGCTTTATCTGTAATATCTAAAACGTATCCTTTAAAGCGGTCATCACCTACTCCTGCAATCTTTTGGGTTTCGGCAAGGGCTTCCTGATTAAGATCAACTCCAGCAACATTTGCCTGCTTGCTCAACAACAGCAAACAAAGCTCCCTTCCAATACCGTTTCCTGCTCCTGTTACTACTAATACTTTATTTTGGGCTTTCATATATTTATAATTAGATTTTTTAATGTGACTTGGATTTTTTTTGCAGATAGGAAAGTCCATATTTAAAAACTAAAAATCGTATTATTGATGTCGCAAAGTTCTATTTGTTAGTTATAGTTACTCACTTATCTTCCCAGTTATATTTTATCAATCAACCAGTTCAACTATTATATTATTTTCCTTTACACTAATGAAATAATCTCCTGATTCAAGAACCCTTTTCCCTGTTTCGTCCACGTAACTAAAATCCCTCTCGAGATCTACTTCAAATCGAAATATTTTTGTATCACCGGCTTTAATTACTTGTTTTTCAAAAAACTTCAACTCTTTTATTGGTCGGGTTATCGAACACACAGGGTCGGAAATAAACCAGTGAACCGTTTCTGCACCATCCCGGATTCCTGTGTTTGTAACTGGTATTTCCACCACAAGTTTATCTCCACGTTTAACCTTTAATTGAGTAGCTTTAAGTTCACCATACTTAAAGGTAGTATAGCTTAACCCATATGTAAATTCATACCGTGGATTATTTGGTATATCCTGATATCCTCCCTTATTTTTACGAGCACTTTGTCGCATATTGTAATAAATTGGAATTTGCTCTGCCGAATAGGGAAATGTCATAGCTAATTTACCTGAAGGATTAATTCTCCCTGATAGTATTCCTGCCACAGGCCTTCCCCCATTCACTCCTGGTTGCCAAATTTCAACAATAGCATCGCTCGCGGATTCAATGCGGTTTAGTTCCAGAGGTCGACCATTAGAAAGAATCAATACGATTGGTTTTCCAAGCTTTTTCAATTCGAGTAGCAAATTCTCCTGTATCTGAGGCAATGATAAAGTTCTGGAACCATTCTCACCACTCCATGTCTTTTTTTCACCTAAACAAACTAGAATCGCATCGGCTCCTTGTGCTACTTTTGTTGCTTCTGCAAACTTAGAAGTATCATTACCATCAAAATCACAACCCTCAGCATACAGGAGTTTCATGTTTTTAAATTCCGACTCCAACCCTTCATAAATGCTGACAACATCTTCAGCTTTGCCATGAGCTGACCATGAACCCAACAAATGTTCCTTGTTTTTAGCCATTGGCCCAATTACTGCTAACCGCGATTTCGTAGACAAAGGCAGTGTATTCTTTTCATTTTTAAGAAGTACGATTGACTCTTCAACCAATTTTTCGACTGTTTTCAAGTTTTCCGGCAGCAAATAACGTTTATCTTCTGCTTTTACCGGGATGTATGGATTATCAAAAAGGCCTAATCTGAATTTCACCCGCAAAACACGCCCAACAGCATCGTTAATTTTTTCGATTGGGATTGCACCTTCATTCACCAGTTCTGCTAAAGACTGCAGATAATATCTGTCATTCATATCCATCTCAACTCCTGCCTGAAATGCCTTTAAAGTTGCTTCTTTCTTTGACCCGGCTACTCCCTGACGAATAAGTTGCTTGACAGCATCCCAATCGGAAACCACGAACCCATCATGTTTCCATTTATCTTTCAAAACCTCTGTTAATGTATAATGGTTTGATGAAGCAGGAACACCGCTTATGTCATTGAATGCACTCATAAGAGTGGCTGCACCGGCTTTAACTCCAGCTTCAAAAGGAGGTAAATAGGTATTCCATAGAGTTTGTTTAGATATCTCTGAATACGTGTAATCACGTCCACCCTCGGAGGCTCCATAACCTACATAATGTTTCAGACATGCTGCTATATTCTTTGTGTTTGATAAATCAGTGCCTTGATATCCCTGAACGGAAGCTACTGCAAAAACCGCATTGGTATAAGGGTCTTCTCCATATCCTTCAGCAACACGTCCCCAGCGTGGGTCACGTGCTACGTCTATCATTGGAGAAAAGGTCCAGTCAACACCTGAAATTCTGGCTTCTTGTGCTGCTACTGAACATGATTGTTTAACTAATTCGGGATTCCATGAACATGCCTGGGCTATTGAAATAGGATAAATAGTCCGAAAACCGTGAATAACATCATAACCAAACAAAATTGGAATACCAAGCCTTGATTCTTCCATTGCATGACGTTGAACACTATTTCGAAATACGGGGTCATATCCAAAATAGATAAGAGAGCCTATTTCAGCAGGCACCTTTTTAACTGCCTCCCCTACATTATTAGGATTATCATTATTACCAACCAGAACTTGATTGAGTTGATACACTTTCTCTTCCAACGTCATTCTTGACACTAAGTCATTTATACGTTTTTCAATAGGCGCATTGGCATCCTTATAGAGCGGTTTTTCTTTTTTGTCTTGTGCAAAGGAGCTATGCGTTATGCCTAAAAGTAATAAACAGCTAATTATAGTTAACTTTTTCATTTTCATGTAACTGTATTTGTTGTAAATTATTTATTTTTTATGACTAAAAAGCCAGCTAAAAACACCTGGCTCTTTAAAAGTGTTATCCCAAGAGTTGTGATATACGCCCGGATATTCAGTGTATTTGATTTCACGTTTTCCATCGTTCAGCAGTTTGAATGCATCGCGTGCATAATTTACGGGAACAACCTGATCGATTGCACCGTGGAACAGCCACAATGGAGTTTTTTTGTTGTGTGCTGTAAACCAATCAATATCTACTGCACCACACATGATAAAAGCCGCCGCAAAGGTTTTTGGCATGCGTATCAACAATTCGTATGTTCCCATGCCACCCATCGATAGTCCGCCAACATAAACCTGTTTCTTATTTATCTTGCCGGAGTTAATCCACTCTTTGGTCAAGGCCATCAATAATTTCATAGATGTATTAGCTGCGCTGTCCTTGTAAAAGGTGAATTTAAACTTCATTGGACTACCTTTTGGTAAGACCTCTCGTTTGGCGTTTACCCAGTATCCAATTTCAGGACACTGCGGTGCAATAACTATGGCTGGATAATCGCTTTGTAAATTATCAACTAACCACTGACCACCATTTTTGAGATGTTTTTCATTATCTGTACCACGTTCACCCGCACCATGCAAAAATATAACCAGCGGGTATTTTTTATTCGGATTATAATCCTTAGGGAACATTATACGATAGGGTAATGATTGAGAATTTACCGTATAAACCCGTTTTTCAAATACTGACATGTCTTGAGCCGACAACGGCAACGCAATAAGCATCAATAGAAATAAAATTGTTTGTTTCATTACGAATTACTTAGTAGTTATTATTTTAGTCCCTTTGGTAATTCCCGATTCATTAAACGTATCAATGCTAAAATAATAGGTAATACCTTTGTTCAAGCCTGTAAGTTTTACAGAGTCACTATCATATACCATAAAAGACGTGTAAAGTTTTTTTGCATCAACACCATAGTTAACTACATAGCCGGTGCCCGATTTATCTTTTGTCCATTTTACAATCGCTTTGCGAGAGTCAGCATTGCGGTTAACTTCAAATTGAGTTACTCCCTGGGGTTTCTTCCCTTTTTTTAATCCAAATATTCTAAGGTCGTAAATAGAGAACTTTCCTTCAGGAACCTGCACATTCTCAATTTTTATATATTTCGCATTCAATGGTTTGGCCAGCTCTATATATTCATGGCAAGCATCTTTTGTATTGTTGCTTTTATCAATTATGACTTTCCAAGTTTTCTGGTCGTTAGAAGCTAATACTTTGTAACAATAAGGCAACACCTTACTTTCCGGTCTAAGCTTAGCTTCATTATCTGCAAAATTCAATTGAATGGCATTTATGGTTACATTATTATCCAGTTCTATGCTCAGCCATTCACCTTTGTCGCCGGTTTTTGCCGACCACCAGGTCTGAATATTTTCATCAGTTGCATTTACAACAGGAAACTTTTCCATCGAAGATGAAGCTGTAAGTTTTTTGTTATAGGATAAGAGCATCCAGCCTTTGAAAAGATCTTCTTTTTCAAAATCTATTTTTCTAGTGGGCATTTTGGTGGGATAATCTCCAAATGCAGTGTATGTATGCAGTACTCCGTCTTTATCGAAAGCTGCCGGAAATAATCCCAAACGCCTCTCGTAAGGGTTGCGCACAGAAACAGACAAACTTGTTATGTGCCAATAATTGCCGTACTTATCCTGAAATGTTGCGCTGTGACCTGATCCTGAAATGAAACCTCCCGGTTTGTAAGAAAAAGGGCTGTAGGCTTCAAATTTGAATGGACCAAGGGGCGAATCAGACTTGTATACGCCATCGCCATAAATTTTAAGTTGTGTTGCAGGAGCCGCATATTGAAGATAGTACTGATTGTTGTACTTTGTCATCCATGCTCCTTCGCAAAATCCTTTCCTTTCTTTACTTCCATCTATCCAAATCTCCCAACCATGTTCCTGCATATTAGGATCAAAAAGAGAAACACGATCTGTCATAGGTTGCAAGTTTGCATCGAGTTGCACTCCATACATCGGCATGAAATTGGAAATCCCCCAATAAAGGTAAACTTTACCATCATCATCTTTAAAAAAACATGGATCCCAAACTGCAATGGAAAGTTTTTGCTTTATTGGTTTCCATTGATCTTCGAAAGGGTTGGTCGTATAATAAATATTATTTTTCTCCAATGAAGAACCAATATAGAATACTGTATCACCTTTAATAAGCACATCAGGAGCATATTCGTCAATAATAGGCATACTCTTGATGGCAATATATTTCCAGTTCAACATATTATCCGAATACCAATAACCTCCGGAATGTGAGGCAAACAAAAAGTAGGTACCTTTATATAAGTGTACCACAGGATCGGCAGCTTCTCTGAAAAACATATCGTTTCCTATAGGTTCGGATCTAAAATTAAAATGATAATTCAAATCCATCGGATTGCAAAATGTCTTTTTTTCGGTCTTTGTTTTTGAACCGATTTCACCTGCCAGCACTATTACTCCACTTAGAATAAATAAGCTGATTATAAATACTGATTTTTTCATATGCGTTCTATTAAACTTAAAATGTAATTGTTTTTTGTGATACTATCTCAACTGAAGTTGCCTTTAAGCCAGTAGCACTAGCTTTAAGAGTAATTTTGCCTCCAACGCCATTAGGTCTTACAATTACCAAGCCCCTACCCTGATATACTTTTTTATGATTTTGCTGAAAGCTCGACATGTCAGCTACATTACCATTTCCAACGCCTGCTATGGTAGCATTACCTGTAAGCTGATACGTAATTTCCAAATCATCAACATTAGGAACAACATTCCCTTTTGCGTCAAAAATTTCAACATTTACATAAGATAAATCATTTGAGTCAGCATTTATGGTCGCACGGTCCGCGATTAAACGGATTCCAACAGGCTTACCTGTTGTTGTCAAGATGGTTTCACATGTTTTCTTTCCATTATCAAAACCTTTAGCAACAAGAGTCCCCGGCTGATAATCTACATCAAAAGCAGCTGTCACAGACCCTTCAGGAACGGTTTGTTCTGCAATCACTTTCCCATTTAATTCCAATTTTACTACTTTGCTTCTTGAATATACATGCACTTGCAACTTCTTGCCTTCTTGCCCTGGCCAGGTCCATGATTTCAATTCTTCAGGAAAACCCCATGTAGCAATTGCTTCCCTCATTCCTTCGGGAATTGGATAGTGCACGAGCATCTCAATTGGACTTATTCGCCAGACTACATCCTGATAAAAGGATGCTTGCTTTTTATTACCAATCAAATCAAAATCGCCTGAACCCGAATTAAATATTGGCCACTCGTCTTTAAAAAACTGTCCCATACCCATCATTCCCTTTAATTCGGGTCTTCCTTCTTTTTTAATTCTTGACTTACCTAGCCCGGCTTCGCCTAAATAATCAAAGGCAGTCCACTTAAAGCTACCTATCATCCAAGGGTTTTGTTCCGATTTTTGCCAATTTTCTAATGTGAAGAGCGGCAATGATTCCGTCACCACATAGGTCTTTTTGGGATTTTTCGCATGTTGTGCATCAAAGAAATGTACAGTTGCACTGTCACGTAAGAATTGTTGGGAATCACTTTCGAGAAAGTAATTATAACCATCCACATCCAGATTCTCCAACTGAGGCTTATACGCTTCCAAAGGGGCTTTTGTATAGGGTGGCAAGTAAACCATTGCTTCAGTTACTGGTCGTGTAGGATCCAACCTGCGGACTTCATCTGCTACTTTTTTTCCAATTTCCACACCTAACAAATCAGTAGCTTCATAGATTTCGTTACCTATACTCCACATGATGATTGAAGGATGGTTACGGTCTCTTAATATCATTGCATCTAAATCTTTTTGCCACCATTGATTAAAATAAAGATTATAATCGTCCGGGTTTTTAGGTCTTAACCACGTATCAAATGCTTCATCCATAACCAACATCCCTATGCGGTCACATGCATCGAGTAGTACCTGCGATGGTGGATTATGACTGGTACGGATTGCATTGTAACCATTTTTCTTTAAAATTTCAATTTTGCGCTCCTCTGCTCTGTCAACTGCAACAGCACCCAGAGGGCCATTGTCATGGTGAATACAGCCTCCTTTTAATATAATTGCTTTACCGTTCAACAAAAAACCTTTTTCACCATCGAATTTCAGACTTCTTACACCAAATACTGTTTCTACACGGTCAATGGTTTCTGCTCCATTTTTGATTTCGGTAACAGCTTTATAGAGTTGTGGTGATTCTAATGACCATAAAGCCGGGTTAGAAAGTGTTATGGTTTGATCATTGTTAATTAATTTACATACTACCAATTGAAGGTTTTTTTGTGTATTACCAACAGCTTTGCCACTTGGATCGAGAATGGTAGTTACCAAACTGATAGTACTATTTGATTTTTGTTCGTTCCTTATTGTGGAATTTACTTTTACTGTTGCACTACTTTGTGATACTTCAGGAGTTGTTATGTAAACTCCCCATGTATCCACATGAACCGGGTTAGTAACTGTCATCCATACGTGACGATAGATACCGGAACCAGCGTACCAACGGGAGTTTTTACCTTCATTACGAACCTTGACAGCTATTACATTTTCCTGACCAATAGGTTTTAAGTATGGAGTTAGGTCATAATAAAAGGGGGTATATCCATAAGGATGATTTCCCAAGAAATGCCCGTTCAACCATACATCGGAATTCATATAGACTCCATCAAAATGAATAGAGACGCTTCTATTTTGATCTTCTTGTTGTGTTATAAATCTCTTACGATACCAACCAGTACCCCCAACAGTCCAACCGGTAGACGCTTTCCCAATACTATTCCTGGAAAATGGTCCTGCAATTTGGTCAGGTGTTTGATTTGGCAAATCTTCAATACTCCAATCGTGTGGCAAGTCGACTTTTCTCCATTTTGAATCATCAAAACCTGACAACTCAGCGTCTGCAACACTATCTTTTGTAAATAGCCACCCTTTATCAAAAGGAGATGTACGTAGATTTGAGTTATTTTTTGCCATTAAAGACGAAACTGAGATGAATGCAATTAAAATAATGATAAGAACTCTTTTCAAGAAAATTGCAATATTTGCAATACTATCTAATTGATTTTGCATTGTTGTATTTTTCATAAAATAATTATTAAATATCTTTTTTATACCTTTTTATTTGGGATTATCGTATTGTTCGACACTAATTTAAATACAATCACTTATTCTGAGTTTCGATAACTTTTATTGTTTTGGTAATCCCATTCTCATTGAAAGCTTCAATTGTAAAATAATACTTCAGCAAACTGTTCAGGCTATGTATTGTAATAGAATCGGAGCCTAATACCTGATAATTTAAGTATAACTTATCAGGTGCTGTGCCATAACGGATATTGTAACCGATTGCACCGGGACTTTTTTGCCATTTGAGTGTAACATTACGGGCATCAGCTGTATCGCGAACAGCTGTGAATAAGGAAACAGGTTGAGCAACTTTTCCATTGCCTTTACCAAAGATACGTAAACCGGATATGGCAAATTTTCCATCAGGAACATGATAATTAGTCAACCTGATATAACGGGCAGATACCGGATTTTGTAATTCAATATAATCGTGTGGCGCGTCAGTTTTGCTAGTTCTCTTATCGGAGAGAATCTTCCATGATTTCTTGTCGCTGGAGTATTCAAGTAAATATTGATAATATATCGAGTCCGTACGTCCTAAAATAGTTGTTGCTTCATCAAAATAGTTTATCTGAACAGCATTTACCTTTGATTGTTTTTGCAAATCAACCAATATCCATTCACCTTTATTACCTGTTTCAGCACTCCAATATTTACGAATTTCTTCATTTGTAGCGTTTTCCTTTTGATGGTCGGCTAATGTGGAAGATACTTCAACAGGTTTTTTATACGACAATAACATTCCGGAAAGTTGATAATCTTCAGGACCTTTCATGCGTTTCTGTGGTATTACATGAGGAAAATCGCCAAAAATTGTGGAGGTATAAAACGTTCCGTCTTTATCGAAAAAAGCAGGAAACAGACCTAATCGTCTTTCAAAATGATCCTTGACAGAAATTGTCATAGTTCCCATATGCCAGTAATTACCCCATTTATCCTGAAATGTAGTACTGTGCCCAGCTCCACAAATAAAACCTTCGGGCTTATATGAGAAAGGGTTGTTATCAGCTACTTTGAACGGACCTAAGGGAGAATCTCCAACATATAATCCATCCGCATAACTTTTGTATTCTGTTCCGGGAACTGCATATTGTAAATAATACTTATCGTTATGCTTCGTCATCCAGGCACCTTCAACCCAAGGTTTTCGCCTTCCGGTATAATCGTTATAATCGCTTGGACGCTCCCAACCGTACTCTTTAATGTTACTAATTAGTAATTCAGCTTGGGAACCAATGGGTTCAAATGTTTCTCTGTTTAATTCTACCCCATAGATAGGCTTGATGTTGGAAAGGCCATGATACAAGTACAGACGTCCGTTATCATCTAAAAATAAGCATGGATCATTGGGAGTAAACGGAAAATTTTCTTTGACTATTTGCCATTTTCCGGTTAACGGATTAGTTGATTTATAGATTCGTCTATCAAGTGCCATGAAATATACAGCATCATTCATGACTACAGCGGCAGGAGCATAGTCTTCGAGAGGCAGGTCGGTTGTAGTGACAAATGACCAACTAATTAAATTATCGGAGACCCAGTAGCCCCCGGATTTAGATGCAAACAGGAAATACTTACCTTTAAATAATACCACAACCGGATCTGCTGCCTCACGACGTGAAGGACTATTTAATTGAAACCTGTAATTGAGATTTAAAGGGTTACAACTGGTTGTTTGTTTATTTATCTTTTGAGCATTGACTTGCAATGAACAAAGTGTAATGAAGATGAATATTGCCCTTAATAGTGGATTTTTCATAAAGTAGATTTTCTAAGGATAATCGTAATTGTCAATTCATTTGATTTCTGCGAAAAAAGGAGGGCGCGTTAACTATCAGCTAAATAAAGGGATTCACTGAAAATTACTTAAAGAAAAAGAGGGAGTAAAAATATAAATTTGGAACTGAATAGTAGGGTGGCTTTTGTACCACCCTACTATTTTTTACTTTGCATCAGTTTTAGCTTCAACTTTTCTCACTCCTGTACAATCAAACATGTCCATCAATGATCCGGTTACATTATTATCATCTTTCTTTTCTAAAAAAAGATAACAATCATAGCCACTTGCTGTATAATAGCCGGTTACAGAACCTTTTTTCTCTTCAACTTTAGAGAATACGTCTTTAGGTTTACCTTCATTCAGCATAAATCCTGTTAACTTACCATCTGTTCGTTCAAAAACGACATCCATTTTAGCCTCACCTTGAGGCAGACCTGTTATTGTAACAGTCCATTTACCTACAAAATAATCAGCAGGTGCCTGAGCTTTTGCTCCAACAGAAAATACCAAACTGCAAACAATAGCAGCAATAAAAACACTTAATTTTTTCATGACGTTTAATTTTTAGAATTTTTGATTTTTGTTGTTTAAAAAATGATTTTGAAATTTTAAGAACCTAACTCTCAAAGTTCTTCATAAAAGAAGAGCTTTGATGAGTCAGGTATATCACAACTAATTTTATACCTTTTATTAGTTTATAGTTTGAGATTTACTGTAAATTCAACTGTTCGTGGACGAATACAAGATGCATTAATTGTTTTTCCAATATAAGATGGTTCTGTTGCTGCAGTAATTTGGTCAGCTCCTTGCATTGATCCACTGATACCAGTTTGATTCAAGAAGTTAACAACTTGTAACTTCATATCGCAGTTACGACTCATACGATACTCAACTCCGGCAAAGTTTTCCCACCATGGTTTGTAATAAATAGAATTGGGAAGATTACCATATTGTTTTCCAAAGTAACGTAAGTCGGCAAAAAGTCTGAAACTACCTAATTTATAGCTTGGATCTATTTCCATCAATACTTTTGATAATGCTGGAACTACTTTGTTATTATATGAATATGTTTGTCCGTAAGCACTTACACTGTAGTTTTTATATTGTGGATTTTGTAAAGTCAACAATAAGTGTAAGTTGAAATTTTTAAACGGACTTGTCATAATATCAGTGGTCCACCCCAGCGTTTGAATATCATAAAAAAGTGGATACACGTGAGTTTTTGAAGCCGCATTTGATGGGTCAAATATATCTAATGCTGTAACGGCATTGATTTTTGAACTACGCGTCACTTTTGACACAATGCTAAATTTATCACCATGATTGTAGTAAACTCCGGCACCTAAAAATATCACTTTGATTTGATTAGACTTAGCATCAGTAGTTTGTGATAGTTGATTTCCGTTAGCATCGCGTGCAGGTTGTCCATATGCATCTACAAAAGGATTTCCGTTAGCATCTTTTCCACTTGCCGGATAATCATAATATCTATTGAGGTAATCGTTATAAGTAACGTCGCCCAAGAAACCAAAATCGTGTGTCAATTTGGCTACAAAACTTCCAACAAGCACATGATTCCATTTATTTTTGAAATCAACTGTCATTAGCGGCTTATTGTTTATAAACGAATTAGCATATGGGTTATGAAGTTCCTGATCATCTTCTTTTTCTATACGAGCTCCAACTGAAAAATCAAAAATTTTGCCCGCTGAAAAATCATCCGAAAAATACAATGCTGTTTTATTTGTTTTTATTTTAGTCATGTCACCAGGTACAGGTACGATGCCATCTGCATTAGAGACTGGGTAATAAGGAGTTTTCCAATCTACCAACTGTGGATTAGGTGTTACTGTTTGGTAATACACTGAGTAATCAGACTTTTGCAAACCGGTAGCGTAGTACTGCTCTGTTAAGCCAAGTCTAAGATTATGTTGTTCTATTTTCTTTGTAAGTTCTATACGAGTGAGTGATTGATCAATTTTGGTTGGTTCAACCATTTGATTAGCGACCATTTGAACATCGCCCGTATAAGGTGTAGAAGTTCCATGTAAATAGTATTGATTGGCTGCATTAGCTGAAGTCACCCCCAATGTCAATGGGAATTCAATAATAAACGGAGACTTTGAATGCATATACATTGATGAATATTTCAATCTAAAACCATCGCCAAATTTATGGTCACCATACAAATAGAGAGCATCAGATATATTTCTATTGTATTTATCATCTCCCAGGTTGAATTTTACTGATTGCCCTGTATTTGCATCAGCATAGGCCACCTCTCCATTCCCAATTGTATAACTATCTTGTCCCAATTTAAATCCCGGATACGGTGAAAAACTACCTTTCCCATTGTAAATAAGCGGGTAGTAATTATTAATATCCGATATTTCTTCCCAATGTTTATACAAAAGTTTTACAGATCCATCTTTATATCTTTTAGAGATACCAGCCTTGAACATTTCTGCTCTTTCGTCAGAGTATCTGCTATACATTCGGTTCATACCATTCCTACTTGCATAAGTTTCATGAATACCGAGTACGTAACCCCAGCCTTTTTTACCAATAGGACCGGAAATGTTACCACTATAGGTCAAATTCCCCCAGCTATTAGTATATGCCGAAAAGAATCCTTTAAACTTTGATCCCGCTTCGCGGTCGTTACTCGTCACGCTAAATCCAACTTTACCATAAGTCAGAGCACCTTCAGCAAGTGAAAGCAATCCGATTCCACCGATACTAGCATCGTACTTCCATACCGAAGTAACAATTTGAGGATAAAATTGGAAAATTACAGGCACGTCATTTTCTAAAATCTGAATATCGCCTCCGGGAGGAATTCCAATATTGATTTGTCGTGGTGTAGTAGCAGAGGATGCATTCTGCATTAAGTTTTGGTCTTTTTCTACTTTCTTGTTTGTACTAATCGAGTCGCTAGTAGCCGCAATAGATTCAGACTTACTTTTTTTTCTTGACTGTGCATAAGACTCATTTGGTAATACTGCTCCGAGAGCAATTAACATACCTAGCCCAATAGGAATAAATGTTTTTCTCATAATGATTAAATTTAATAGTGATTATTGCGTCAACCAAACACTTTTAAATGCGTTTTTCTAATGCATTCTATTGCGTATATTTGACGCGATAAAAATATGAAACATTTTTTAGATGGCAATACAGATTTATTACAATTTATTTTATTTAACTACAAATTCAGATGCCTCCAAATAAAATAATCACATAAAAGCCTCATTTAATGTCTATTGCACACATTCATAGCACAAGCCATGAATAGACATATTAACTATAATCTTATAATAAAAAAAATTAAATGTAAATGAATTGACAGAAATAGAAGTTTAAAGCAACGAAAAGAAGGGATGTAAATACTGAAAATATGAATCATTGTGTGTTGAACAGCCAAAATTGGAAATATTATGTACTTAAAACTCTATCAAAATTGTCCCAATAGCTGATCCTTCAGAAAAAAAACAACCCCCAATTCTGCAAATACAGAATTGGGGGTTTATAAACGAAAGTTACACTTAGAATAAATGTAATTTTAAAATTGGAATCTATTAGAAAAACTTTATATAGTTATTGACACTCTTTCATTCAATGCATTTTGATAATTGTCTTTGTGAAACGTATATAGAAATGGAGCCCGATGTTGTCCGATATTGCGCTTCTCATCTAATTTCACAATAATCTCCTGCGACAGCAATTTATTAGGGAAATTACGTCTATCAAATTTTTTATTTAAAATTGTTTCATACAAAGTTTGAATTTCAGGCAACGTGAATTTCTCTGGTAATAGCTCATACCCGATAGGTTCATGAAAAATTTGATTTCTGAGAGTTTCAAGTGCTGTAGTAACTATCTCGTTATGATCCATGATTAAATCATTCGGAATTTCATTTATGTCTACCCACTTATAGTCCTCAACAAAAAAGTCTTGTTTTATTTTTGCTTTTGTACAGTCAATTAAAGCATAGAAGCCTATTGAAAATGTACGTTGCCTTAACCAACTATTAGCCGGTAAATAATTTGTTGGATCGATTTGATACTGCATGCTCCGATAAAAACTATCACCGAAAACATGAAATTGCTTCAGGAAAATATTATCAATAGAGGTTCTTTCATTTAAAATTCGAGTTGCTGCAGCTGTCAACATTTCTTCTTGTTTGACATATCCACTTGGTATTCCCCAGCCTATGCCCAATAATTTTGTCAACAATACTTTCAACTGTCTGTTTTCGTAACCAAAAATAACGCATTCTATTGAAAAATGTGGAATATAAACTTTATCACCATTAAGAATAAACTCTTCTAATTCATTAAACGTCTTCATAAAAAAAATTCTATAATGTATACCCTAAAGCTGCAAAGATAACTATTGATATAGAAAGAACATCAACTTTCAAATAGGTTTTTTATAATTATTACATTTAATGCGTAAAAATAGCACATTGGGATATATAATATGAGTTAGTGAGGGTGTTCGACATTATTTTTCACACAAAAAAAAGTTAAATTAATTTGCCAGAACGGATGCTACCACACTGCTTTAAATAAAATATGCAACAGACTTAACTACCGTCCAACAGTATCGTTACTTTTCTTAAAAACACTTCTTTGGTTTATGTTTAGTGTTTCATTCAGCATTGTTATCACCAATTCTTCAACTGCAGCAAGATCTCAAATAGTCAATAGAGAATAGTTTATACACCGTTAAAACCAATATCCTGTTTTGCTAGAAAGATATTGTTTATTTTAAACTTTAAACGCACTCTTTTCTTCATGCAAAACGTAAACCATCTTACATTTCTGTCACATTTACTTAGAGAATAGATTGGAAGGTAAAAAGTACTTTTTCCTTCATATTTTTCGAATATATCTACAATTGGGGCACGATAGAATATGTCCTTCGCTCACGCAAGGAAGTGAAATAAACTATTCACGGAGCAGACGAATAGGTAATGTTTGACTTAAAGCCACAAATAAAAAAATATTGATTTTTTTGTTGATTTACAATCTATAACTGTATTTTTCATTAGCAACAAAGGTTCCTACAAACGCATTTGCAACATATACGACCGTTATTTGATACGAAACAGCACCATTATATACTGAAAATTAGGATATTTTTGTATCTAAGTTCATCGCAATGACAACACGCAGTTTTGGAGTGCTTGTAATTTGTGACAGTTTAAATCTAAAATTACTGTATTTGGAGATTTTGTTTGGGTTAACATATTAGATTGATGTATTGTATCCAAGATTAATTGATTGGTTGGTTTATTGATTAGCACAATATTATTTATTAGTTAAGGTATTAGTTAATATTGTGCGAATGAGGCTGATTGTTCTGCTAAAATCAGCACAGTCAGCCTCATTAGTTTCTAAACAAATTTAGGTAGTTTCTTAGTACAACAAAAATTAAATGGAATGAAATAAGCCGATAAATGGATAAGAATAAAACCTCAAAAGAAGTTTTTTTCGCTAAAGCATAACGCATTGAGTTTTTTTTAGTTTGAAAATCAGCCTTTGCACTGAAGGAGATGGCGAGGTTATATATAATAACTTCATCTGTAAACCGATAAAACAAGACGTGTTAATCCGAAATAGAAAAATATAGTCACAATATATTATCATGTAATCTCATAAAACAAATTAGTAATGAAGTTAAATCGTTTTCTATCAGTTGCAATTATCTTGTTGGCAGCGACTTCTGTCTTTGCATTAAATAAAAAAAATAAAAAGACGGAGATACCTCAACGGGTAATCAATGTTGATTATAGTGCAGAAAAGGGTGCTATGAATACCATGTTCAAGCAATGTGTCGGAGCCGGCAGAGCCAATGAAGGACTTCGCGCCGATTGGCAGCAACAATTGGCATTTGTAAAAAAAGAATGCGATTTTAAATATATCCGCATGCATGGTCTTTTGACCGACGATATGGCTGTGTACTCCGAAGATGGAAAAGGTAATCCGCAATATAATTACATGTATATTGATGCTTTATACGATTATCTGTTAAGCATTGGAGTCAAACCTTTTGTAGAATTGGGATTCATGCCCAATGCACTTGCGAGCGGTCATCAAACCATCTTTTGGTGGAAAGGAAATGTTACTCCGCCCAAAGATTATAAAAAATGGGAAGATTTTATCCGCAATCTCACACAACATTTCACTGAGCGTTACGGCGTTGATGAAGTGAAAACATGGTATTTTGAAGTCTGGAACGAACCAAATCTTTCACCGGGATTCTGGACAGGCACACAAGCTGATTATTTCAAATTGTATCAATACTCTGCTAAGGCAATCAAAAGCGTAAATTCCGATTACAAAGTTGGAGGACCTGGAACAGCCGGTGCAGCTTGGGAAAGTGAGATGATTGATTTTTGTGACAAAAACAATGTTCCTATCGACTTTATCAGCACTCATTCCTATGGCGTTCAACAAGGATTTCTTGATGAATATGGCAACAGTGGCACAGTATTGAGCAAAGATTCAATGGCTGTAAGTGGCGATGTGCTTCAATCCCGTAAGGAAATTGCTGCTTCTGCAAAACCAAACCTGGAGTTACATTATACCGAATGGAGTTCGTCTTACACTCCGGCCGATCCTGTTCACGACAGTTATCATGAAGCGGCATACATCCTGGATAAAATCAAACAGTCAGGAAGTGCTGTCAATTCAATGTCGTATTGGGTATTCACCGATATTTTTGAGGAACCGGGTCCACGCTTTACGCCTTTTCACGGAGGATTTGGACTGCTGACTATTCAAGGAATTCCAAAATCGGCATTTTATGCTTACCAATTTATGAATAAACTTGGTAAAACTGAATTGAAAAATACAGATACACGCTCGTGGGCAACTAAAACCGAGAATGGCGGTATTCAACTGCTTCTTTGGAACTTTACAAATACGCTTCCCGACTCTGTAAATAATCAGACATATTACGTAAAAGATCTGCCGTCTAAATCAAAAGGTAAAGTAAAAGTGAGCATATCACACGTACCGGCAGGAATGTATACGTTGGAAATTTATAAAGTTGGCTATCGGGTAAATGATGCTTACACACAATATGTAGACATGGGCAAACCAAAACAACTTAACAAACAACAAGTTGAAGAATTAAAAAAAGACAATAACGGTTCTCCTATTGCCACAGAAACAATTGAAGTCAAGGGAAATACTACATTCTCAAAAGAATTGGATATTCGGGAAAATGATGTATTTTTAGTGTCTCTAATTAAGAAATAAAAAACGCATGCGAATTAAGTTATCTATTCTAATATTTTTTGCTTTGGGCATTTCTGTCTCAGCTCAGATTTCTATGGCAAAAATATTTAGTAGTCACATGGTTTTGCAACGTGATATTGAAATTCCCATTTGGGGAAATGCACCTGCAGGTACTGAAATAACAACTCAGTTAGGTAACTATGAGTCAAAGGGGATCGCTGATGACAATGGTAAGTGGTTGCTCCATTTGCCTAAATTTAAAGCCGGCGGACCGTATAAACTTATCGTTTACCAAACCGGGAAGGGCGCACAGAAAATTGTGTTTGAGGATGTTCTGGTAGGCGATGTATGGTTTGCATCCGGCCAATCGAATATGGAGCTTCAGGTTCAACAAGCCAAAGATGCTGCCAGGGAAATAAAAGAAGCTAACTACCCTACTATCCGTTTTTTTAATGTTCCTCATAACAAAAGTGTGAAGCCGGAAACTGACATTCTGGGTGGGTGTTGGAATGTTTGTGACTCAACAACTATTAAAACTGCATCAGCAGTAGCTTACTATTTTGCAAGAAAGATTAATGCGGACTTGAATGTGCCAATTGGCATATTGCAATCAACCTGGGGCGGAACTCCGATTGAAGCTTGGACCAGCAAGGAAATGCTGATGGCTTCACCAATTACTCGTGAGAAAGCTATTGCCAACGACACGATTACTCCAACGCATTTTGTAAAAGACAGCCTCGATTTAATCTATTTTTGGGATGTAGTTTATCATCCAAAAAACAATACGGATAAAAAAATTACACAGCTGGCGTACAACGACTCAAAATGGGCGCGAGTAACCATGCCTTCCGTTTTAAAAACGTCGGGAATCCCTTATTACGAAGGTATTATTTGGCTACGCAAGGAAATAGAACTCCCGGCAAATTTTAAAACCGGAAATGTAATGTTGCATCTTGGTCATCCTGAAATGAATTATTCGGTTTATATAAACGGAAATGAGATTTGCAAAACAATATGGAATTCAAATCCCATTCAAAATTATTCAGTACCCGCAAAATTCATTCATAAAGGTAAAAATTTGCTGTCGGTACGCATGGCATATTTGTGGGGAAGTGGAGGATTCAATCCACCTGCTCAGGAAATGTACCTTACGGATGGGAACAGCCAAATAAGCATTGCTGGAAACTGGAAATATATGAAAGATCTGGAACCTTCGTTACCAAAGATTCATTCCTATCAGTATTCCCCTACTTTGGTCTACAATGCCATGATTCATCCGATAGCACCTTATGGTTTAAAGGGTTTCTTGTGGTATCAGGGCGAAGCAAATGATTCTCTGGCATATAATTACCGCACTTTGTTTCCGTTGATGATAAACGATTGGAGAATCCGTTGGAAACAAGATTATCTGCCATTTTTGTATGTACAACTTCCAAATTTTAAAAAGCGACAAGCTGAACCGATGGAAAGTGAATGGGCTGAATTGCGCGAAGCTCAGGCAATGACGTTAACGCAACCGAACACAGCTATGGTTTGTACTATCGATTTAGGGGAAGCTGAAGATATACATCCGAAAGACAAACAAGATGTTGGTTTCAGACTGGCTTTGCAAGCAGAAAAAACAGTTTATGGAAAACAAGTTACTGTCACCGGACCTATGCTTCGTAGTTTCAGGATAGAAGGGAATACTGTCAGAATCTCATATGCTGAAATTGGATCAGGATTGAGAACAAAAGATAATTTGTCACCACGCGAATTCACTATTGCCGGAACGGACAAGAAATTCTTCAAAGCAACAGCACAAATTCAAGGAAATGAAATTATTGTTAAGTCGGACAAAGTTGAAAATCCGGTTGCATTGCGATACGCATGGAGCGATAATCCCGATTGTAATCTGATAAATACCGAAGGATTTCCGGCTGTTCCCTTCAGAACTGATACATGGAAAGGAATAACACAAAAATAATTTAGTCTTCATTGAACTCATTTTCCTAATAAATGACCAATGATAAATTGAAATCACATTGGTTGAAAAAATACAGATACCAATCATTGCATATATTTACGAATCTAATAATCAAATGAAAACACTTAAAATCAAAAGTCTGTTCTTTATTGCAATTTTCCTCTTTCTAAGCACAGCATTAAAAGCTCAGGGCTTATATGTCGGAACGAATTATCA
>Ga0302292_1000988_pt1 | contig 19048 bp, 20 predicted proteins | sample III_Fen_N2_1_FD_194553 | JGI IMG/M metagenome (GOLD analysis project Ga0302292, IMG submission 194553) | Peat permafrost microbial communities from Stordalen Mire near Abisko, Sweden - III_Fen_N2_1 | ecosystem: Environmental > Terrestrial > Soil > Wetlands > Permafrost | place: Sweden: Abisko...
CATTTCACCACTTCGTTCTTCTAAAGCTAGTTGATATAACTTGGCATATAAAATTCGCATGGCAATCTCCCGATTCTGATGCTGTGAACGCTCTGTTTGGCAGGCTACAACGATACCAGATGGAATGTGGGTAATTCTAATAGCTGACTCTGTTTTATTAACATTCTGCCCGCCTGGGCCACTAGAACGAAATAAATCAACGCGCAAATCTTCATCACGAACAATAATACCAGCACTATCTGGTAATTCAGGTAATACTTCAACCAAGGCAAAAGAAGTTTGGCGCAGTGATTCACCATCAAAAGGAGAAATTCTTACTAATCGATGAACCCCGTTTTCGCTTTGCAAATAACCATAAGCAAAAGGACCAGACACCCGCATCATCATACTTTTAATACCCGCTTCATTAGCAATCGTGTGTTCTAAAATTTCAACTTTAAAATTATTGGTTTCACAGAATCTTAAATACATTCTTTCAAGCATCTGCGCAAAATCTTGAGCATCAACACCACCGGTACCCGCATGAATCGACATAATAGCTGGACCGTTATCATAAGGGCCAGATAGCAGTGAGTAAAATTCTAAGTCCTTAAATTCAGTTTGTAGCTCTTCAATCTTTTTATCGAGTTCTAACAGTAATTCAGTTTCTTTTTCAGATTCAGCCATCACTAGTAAATCAGCCGTATCATTTAAATCTTTATCCATCTTATCAAAGGGGGCGACCTGGGCGACTAAACGCTCCGTTTCCTGACCAACTTCTACCGCATTTTCTTGATCATTCCAAAAATCAGGCTTCCCTTGTAAGGCTTTGTTGTGGTCAATTATTAAGCGTTTAGCTGGCAAATCTAAAATGGTCTCGAGTTCAGCGAGTTTTATAGCTAAGTCTTCAATTATTTTCGATTTATCACTCATAGATAATTATTATAACATTGTTTTAGGGATTAATAAAAAAGAAGGATATAAACCCATATTTACTTTCATTCATAATTTTAGTAATATTAATATAAAATTATTATTAAATATATGAATACTTGGATAATACCAATGGCGGGAAAAGGAACAAGAACGCAATCATTAGGAGAATTTAAACCATTCATTGAAATTAATGGTCACAAAATTTTATTTTGGTTTTTGTTCTCAATTAAGAGATTATTAAAAAATGATGACCAAATAATTTTTATTACAACTGAATATTTTGCTAAAAAATTTAATGTAAAAAAAGAAATACAAAAAATTATTAAAGAACTAAATATAAAAAGTAAATTAAATATTGTAGAAACACCAGATAACCCAGCGGGCCAATCTGTTAGTATAAAATTCGCAAAGAAAATTGTTAATCAAAACAATCCATTAATTGTTGCAAATCCAGATCAATACATAGACTTTGACTTACCAGAAAATATTAAAAATAGTTATTTACCACTGTACGTGCAACTTGGTAACAAGTCTGGATTTGTTTCTATTCAAAATGAACTTATAACAAAATTCGTAGAAAAAAATAATATTTCTAATTTAGCATGTACAGGAATTTATATAACAGCCAAAGCAAAATGGTTATTCTCTGCCATAAATGAACAGATTAAAAGTAAAGACATGTTAAATGGCGAGTTTTATCTTGGCTCTGTATTTAATTTTATAATAAAAAATGGACTCAAAGTTGAACCACTAATGATTCGCGCTAAATATGACTTAGGGAATCCAGAAGATATAACGGCTTTTAAAGAAAATAATATTAGTCGCCCAATAAACATCAACAAATTTTAAGTAATGAAGGCCCGTCCCCAAAAATACAGGTTGGATTTTTAACTTCTGGATTAAGTAACCTAATTAATTCTGTTTCATACTTAGACCCCTGACATTCTCTTTTTTTAAATTTTTCACAATTATTACAAAATAGAATTAATTTTTGTGAATCTAGTCTAATTTCTTCTAATTTATTATTATTTTGCCAAACATCAAAAATGTTTTGTTTTTTGATATTTCCTAGAGGTAAATTATTACTGATATAAGGAGAATATCCTCCACAGGCATAATCGCCATTACTTATAATATTAAATGTAGTAAAACCTGATGGTGGGCCAACTTTTAGAGAAAATTTTGACTCACATTCCTGACCGACAGAGGTTGTATGTGAAACTTCAGCAAAATGTAATATTTTTAAATGTGGGTATTTAGTCTTTAACTTTTCAATCTTTTTTGACATTTCTAAGTGCTCACTAACAGTTACGCCATCAGAATTTTCTGCATGGAATCCACGACCTAAAAAAACAATTGTAAAAAAATTTATTTCCTTAACATATTTAGAGGCAATTTCTAAAATAAATTCTATATCATTTATTGAATATTTATTAACTAAAGTGTTAATTCTTAAGTTAACTCCTAAATCATGCATGCTCTTTAAATTATTAATAGTGCGATCAAAAGTGCCTTTTCCTCTATTTCTTTCATGATTTTCTTTACCACCATCAAGACTAACGGTTACCTGTTCAATATTCAAGGCTGCAAATTTTTCAGGAATACTTTTATCAGTATATGCTGCATTAGTATTACAAGATACAGCAAAACCTAAATCTTTGGCATAAGACATGATTTCAAACCAATCTTTACGACAAGTTGGCTCGCCACCAGTAAAACGAATATCTATAACATTATGTTTCTTAAGATCGGTTAGTGCATCAAATATTTCCTTAGTATTTAGCTCATCTAACCTAGGGGCTCCAGAATTATTATAACAGTAACGACATCGAAGATTACAAGCTAAAGTAATCTCAAAATACACTCTAATCGGTGAGTAAATTACATCCTTTCTAAGGGTATCAGTTTTGGCTTTTAACTTTTCAACGTCTTTACTCAAAATATTTTGTTCTTTGTAAAAAGATTCTAAGTCTTCTTTTAAGAGAAATGAATGTTTTAATTTTTGTTTATCAAAAAAAGTATAACCAAATGATTCTTCACGTAATACATATAGTTTGGATATAAATAAAATAATTATTACAAAAGATTAAACTCCTTTAATACTTTTTCAATAGTATTTTTATAATTAGTAAAATTTTTATCATCATGATCGATATTACGCCAAAGATCCGAGATAGTCACCCATTTATACCCCTGCGTTTCATTAATATCAAGATTAATATCCTTATTACCAAAATATTCTACTAGCAAATATTTTTGATTTTGTCCTCGCCAACGATAACCGGCTAATTTTACAGATTCATCGTTCCAATCATAGATATTAAAATTATTACTTGTTCCTATAATTTTGAAATCATCTGCACCGGTTTCTTCTTGTAACTCTCTAAAGGCAGCCTGTTCTAAGGTTTCATCATTATTTACCCCACCCTGAGGAAATTTCCACCAACTATTAGACCATCCCTTACCCTGAAGAAGTAAAAAATGTTCTCCTTGAAAAACAACACAACAAACATTATTGCGATAAGGCAAGTTATCTATATTTAACGGATCCATAAATTTTAAAATTAATTTTTATATAAAATAACTTTTTTTTCTATTATGTTCAATTTCTCCCTATAATCATTAATAAGAAAATCTAAACTATCTTCTAAAGTATTTAAATTTTTTGAATCAGAAAAAATTTTAGAAAGTTTAAATATACTTATAAAAATATTGTAGTTAAAATTATTAACACTATTCTTCAAACCATTTACATTTTCTCCTGATATTTCTAAGAATCTAACACTTTCGTGTAATTTTTGAATTTCGCTTAAAAAATCATTTCTATTTTCAACAAGAAATCTACACATTTGTCGTAATTCTTTGATTGGTGATTGCAATTCATAAGTATAATATTCACCATCGCCATTATAATCAAACCATGTTTTTAGTTTTCCGTTGATTAATTTTACAGCACTTGTACCTGGCACTAAGTACATCTCCTGAAAATATTTATCCAAGCGACTAAAACCAAAGCGCTTAAGCAACTTAGCGTTATTTTCTATATCTTCTGACGTGCTCCACGGAGTAATCATCATAAAACCAAACCTTGCTCTTATTCCTAGATTTTCTAATAAAGAAATGGCTGATATATCATCTTCAATAGTTGACCTTTTTAACATCATTTTTTTAATATTGGGACTAGAGTTCTCAACCCCAATATAAACCTCTGTTAAACCTACGTCATGTAATTCCTTCCAAATAGTTTCGGTAATACCATTTACAACTTCGGTTCTTGTGTCAATAATAAAATTTATTTTTAAGTTTCTTTTTTTTATTTCACAAATAAACTCCTGAAGTCTATCTAAATGCTTAATTGAACCAACAAAATCAGGATCGACGAATCTAAACGTATTAATATTTAAAAATTTCTTGGTTAACATTTCTATTTCATCAACAATTCTTATGGCTGATCGAAAGCGCCACATTTCTTTAGATGTTTTAGCATTTGCAAATGGACTTATCGAACAAAAAGAACAGGCGCAATAACACCCCCTAGAACCTTCAATTGCAAACTCTTTTAACCCATATTTTGCAGCGTAATGATCTGGAAAAGGTAAGTTATTTAAATTTTTTATTAATCTACGTCTTTTATTTATAATAACTCTGGCGTCAGAACGATAAGCCACACCAAGAAGATGCTGCCACTTCTTTTTAAAATATAATGATTCAGCCAATTTTTTAAAGGTAACTTCACCTTCGCCCATAATAAGAGAGTCTGCAGAAGGCATAGACTCTAAAGCTCTTTTTGGTTGTAGCGTCGGAAAATAACTGCCGATACAAATATGAGGAATTTTTTTCGTATTCTTTTTTAATATTTGGCAAACATCTTCACACCAATTAACGCCATCCTTAGCTATAATAGAAAATCCTACAAAAAAAGGTTTAAATTTAGAAATTTCAAAGGCGACGTCGCTAGAAGTACTATTTTCTAAACGAGCATCAATAACCATTAATTCAAACCCAGCATTACGCAAATAGGCCGCAAGGCAACCTAGCCCTAAATTTTCTCGAGAGAAAGTTCCTTGAACATAATTACCTCGATTATTAGCACTTATTAAAATAATTTTTTTATTCATTTTTTTAAAAAAAACTGGATAACATTTAACGCTATCCAGTTAATAAATCCACTGATTAGCTTCATTATCTAGAAGCAATTTAGTTTCTCTAACAAAAGTCTCTTGATTAGTAGTAGAATGGATGACATTTTCCTTTAAAGAAGTGGCAAATTTTCCTCTTATTGTTAATTCCTGACTCAACTGACTATCGTGTCCACCAACAATAGATTGCAACTCGGAAATAGCATCCAAACCTTCAACAAAAAATATTTCCACTTCACCAGATACCATGTACTGAAGCAAGTCTGAATAAAAATATTCATTACTCCATTCTTCATATAACTTTTCTACCTTATCAAGGCTTAATTGTGTTCTTTTTTTAAACACAATTTCTAAACCAGAGGCAATGATCATGTCATATACCTCAGTTTCTAGCCTGCGTTTTAAACAATCAGGCTTTAAAATACCGATTCCAAATGACATGTTTCGTCCTCCTATTTTTAATATTACTATATTTTTATATTACTTAAAAATAATAAAAATGTCAACAAAAAAGCTCCCGAAGGAGCTCTTTTGAAATATTTGAAATGAGGTAAAGATTAACGTTTTGACCATTGTGGAGCCTTTCTGGCACCCTTTAAACCTGGTTTTTTTCTTTCTTTAGCTCTAGGATCACGAGTTAAGAAGCCATTAACCTTTAAAGCTTCACGAGATTCTGGTTCAAGAAGTAAAATACCACGAGCAATACCATGACGCATTGCTTCAACTTGGCCAATAGTTCCACCGCCTTTAACAATAATAGAAACGTTGATATCACGAGTGTGGCCAGTAGCCTTCATCGCTTGCATTGCAACCGCTGCTAAATCGTTATTAACGTATTTATTAAGCTTCATGCCGTTAGCAACAACTGCACCCTTAGCGCCTTCAGTATAAAGACGAACTTGAGCAACAGAAGTCTTACGACGACCAATAGCTTTAATATATTTTCCAGTAAATTCAACGCTTTCAGTTTTTTCAACTTCCGGCTTGATTTCCTTTTCTTTTACGGTTTTTTTCTCGGACATAAAATTAATTTATTTGGTTATACAAAATTATTTGATAACAAGACGTTTCATCATATCGTTACGAAGTCTTGTTGGTGGTAACATTTGTTTAACGGCTCGGTGTAAAACTTCACCTGGATTTTTAGAGAAGACTTCCGACATTTTTCTAGTCTTCAAGCCACCAACGTAACCAGTGAAAGAAAAATAATTTTTCTGTTCAAATTTACGGCCGGTGAATTTAGCTTTATCAATATTAGAAACTTCTACCATATCCCCATGGTCTAAATATGGTTCATATTCTGGCTTGTTCTTACCACGAAGTAAGATAGCGATTTCGCTAGCCATACGGCCAATAGCCTGATCAGTAGCGTCTATTTTATGTAATTTTCTTTCTATGTTTTTCATAAGTCTAAACGAATTTATTAAACTAAACCAACTCAATCTGAACCATTTCAGCGCCATCACCTTGACGGGCACCAAGTTTAATAGTTCTAGTGTAACCACCATTACGTTCGCTGTAACGAGCGCCTAAAACTTCCATCGCCTTTAAAACAGCATTTTTCTGTAATAAAACCTCTAGTAAATTACGGCGAGCATTCAAATCTTGGGCCTTAGACATAGTAATTAACTTTTCTACTAAAGGACGAACAGCCGCTGCTTTGGCTCTGGTTGTCTTCACTTTTTCGTAAAGAATAATACTAGATGCAAGGTTGCGTAACATAAGTTCGCGTGGTCCTTTTTTTCTATCTAAAATTTTGTTTTTATTTCTGTGTCTCATATAAATCTTACTGAATGCTTATTATTATTTTTTAGCCTTCTTCTTTGGCTTTTCTACTACTGCTTCAACTTCCTCTTCTGGTTGAACTTCTAGAGCTACTTCTTCTGCGACCGGGGCCGGTACAGTTAAAGCGCCAGGAAGTAAAGCTGAGAATTGATCGACTAAAATTTTAACCGATTGCTCAAAAGCTTCTTCAGGAGTAATTGTTTTGTCAGTCTTTATATTTAAAACAAGTTTGTCCCAGTTAGTCATCTTACCAACACGAGCACTCTCGACGTCGATACTAACAGATAATACTGGAGAAAAAATTGAATCAATTTCAATGTAACCAATTTCGTTATCACGCTTTCCGCCTTCGGACATCTTATAACCGCGGCCTTCCTTAACTAAGATTTCCATCTCGATTGAAGCACTTGCTTCAGTTAAGCTAGCGATAACTAATTCTGGATTAGTAATTTCCACATCACTATTCTTATCAATATTTGCAGCTGTAATTTCACCCTGGCCTTTAGCTTTTAAAGTTAAAGTTACTTCTTCTTCCGTAAACATCTTAAGACGTAATTGCTTTAAATTTAAGATAACTTCCAAGATATCTTCTTTAAGACCTGGTAAAGCCATGAATTCATGACTAACACCTTTAATCTTAACACCAATAACAGCGGCACCAGGCAATGATGATAACAAGACACGGCGTAAAGAATTGCCAAGAGTCATACCATATCCGGAGTATAAAGGTTCAACAATAATTTGACCTTCCCCAGATGTGTCACCTGCTTTGAATTCTATTTTTTTAGGTAAAGCGATGTTTTGCATATGTTGCTATTGTCACATTGCCGCCAGAAAAAATCTGGCAAAAGAACATGTGGCTAATAATTATTTGGAATAATACTCAATAATAATCTGTACATTTAAATTAGCTGGTAAATCAGTATCCACCGGTTCGTGTAATACTTTACCGCTCTTTGAAGCAGCATCCCAATTTAACCAACTTGGACGTTCAACGTTCTTTCTTTCTAAAATAGTCTTAAAGAAACGGTTAGTCATACTTTGCTTACGGATTCCAATAACATCACCAGTCTTTACGATAAAAGAAGCAATGTCTACTTTCTTGCCGTTAACAGTAATATGTCCGTGACTAACAATTTGACGTGATTCATAACGAGAAGTAGCTAGACCTAAACGATAAACAGTGTTGTCTAATCTAGTTTCTAAAAGTCTTAAGAAATTCTTACCAGCATCACCAGATTTCTTTTGAGCTTTTTCAAAAGTTAAGCGGAATTGCTTTTCAAGTAAGTTATAATATTTCTTAGCTTTTTGTTTTTCAGCTAACTGCAAACCGAAATCAGATAAACGCTTACGGCCCTTAGGACCATGAAAACCAGGAATGGTATTGCGTTTTACTAAACCGCATTTTGCAGATAAACAACGTTCTCCTTTTAAGAAGAGTTTTTCACCAACACGGCGACATTGTTTGCATTGTGGTTCTAAATTTTTTCCCATATGTATTTCGTGGATTACTTAAATAAATTAAACGCGTCTTGGTTTCTTAGGACGGCAACCGTTATGAGGAACTGGAGTAGTATCCTTGATTGAAGTTACGTTCAAACCATTAGCATTTAAGGCGCGGATAGCGGCTTCACGGCCAGTACCGACACCAGAAACAAACACGCTAACTTCTTCTAAGCCGTATTCTTCTTTGGCTTTTTGACAAGCAATTTTAGTAATGATTTGGGAAGCATAAGGAGTTGCTTTTTTAGCACCCTTAAAACCAGCCATACCAGCACTAGCCCAAGAAATAACGTCACCATTGTTATCGGTTAAGGAAATCATGGTGTTGTTGTAAGTAGCGTTAATATATGCACGACCGATCTTAACTACTTTATCAGTCTTTTTCTTGCGTTTCTTAACTAATTTTTTCTTAGCACGAGCTTGTTTATTTTTTTCAAGTTTCTGCTTAATTTCTTCAGGTAATTCTTCGTCAGCAGAATCCATAGAAAAACCACGAGCTAGTTCTTCTCTATCTTCTTTATCAAGTTCAGTTTGAATTTCAATAGCTTCTTCGGCTACTGGAGCATCAACTGTATTTTCTTTTGTAACTGGAGTAATTTCTTCTTCCAATTGTTTCTTTTCATCAGACATAGTTTATAAAATTAGATCGTTTTATCAGAGGGATAAAAAACTAAATGGTTTAAGTCTTAAGACCAGCCTTAGCTTTACCACTTACGGCAGTAACACGTTTGTTACCACGAACGGTGCGGCTGTTTGTTTTAGTTCTCTGTCCACGTAAAGGTAAATGTTTTGTGTGGCGAGTTCCTCTATAACAGTTAATTTCTTTTAAGCGTTTAATATTGCTAGAAACTTCACGACGAAGATCACCTTCAACGGTAAATTTCTTTTCAATAATTTCACGAAGAACGTTAACTTCAGTTTCTTGAAGATCCTTCATACGAGTTTCAGGATTAACTTTAGCATCAGCTAAAATTTTCTGAGAACGAGTATTACCAATACCAAAAATATAAGTCAACGCAATCGCTGCTTTCTTTTCCATTGGAATATTAACACCTGCAATTCTAATAGCCATAATTTTTTAAGCTTAAAGTCTGAGTTTTTAAAAACTCAGCTCACTTGCTTCCTTATTTATCCTTGTCTTTGTTTATGTTTAGGGTTTTTGCAAATAACGTGTACTCTGCCGTCACGGCGGACTACCTTACAATCTTTACAAATTGGTTTTGCGCTGGCTCTTACTTTCATAATGCATTTATAAATTTATTAAATCTATTTTCGGAAGTCGGGGAACCTCCTTTCCTATATATTACATACGGTACACGATTCTTCCCTTTGTAAGGTCGTAGGGGCTAATCTGGACCTTAACCCGGTCACCAGGTAAAAGACGAATCTTATTCATTCGCATTTTTCCCGATAAGTGGGCTAAAATTTCATGACCGTTTTCCAATACAACTTTAAAAGTAGCCGCCGGCATAAGTTCTTCAACTTCGCCTTGAATTTCGATGAAATCTTTCGCATTCATCGTTTCGGCCTCACTTTTTGTTTTATCTTTGGTACGTTTTGACATTAAGACAAAAAAAATTTGATATAGACCTTTGGGGCCTTATCAATTCTTAGTAAAAATATTAATTATTTTTTTGACATCTTGATATGGAACTATTATAGAGATAAGTTTAATGCTTGTCAATAGTAAAAATTAAGACAGGGTCGCTTTAATTCTTCTTACGCCAGAACTAGACGACTCTTCCTTAGCAATTGTAAAATGTCCTAAATCACCAGTATTGTTTACATGAGGACCACCACAAATTTCTCTGGAGAAGTCACCAGCGGTATAAACCTTTACTTTTTCACCGTATTTTGAGTCAAAAACGCCCATCGCACCAGTATTTTTGGCTTCTTCTAGGGAAATTTCTTCACAAGTAACTGGTATTTGCTTAGAAATAGCTTCATTTACTAACTTTTCCGCCTCCGCAATTTGTTCTGGGGTCATTTTCTCGGGATGAGAAAAATCGAAGCGTAAACGCTCGGCAGTGATGTTGCTTCCCTTTTGCGAGACATGGTCACCTAGTACCTGACGAAGAGCCGCTAAGAGTAAATGAGCGGCGGTGTGTAACTTCGTAGTCGCCTCGCTGCTATCAGCTAAACCACCCTTAAATTTACCAGCCGAAGCGGTTCGAGATAATTCTTGGTGCTTAGTTAATTCTTCCATGAAGCCAGCCTTGTCAACTTTAACGCCTTTTTCGGCAGCCAACTCTTCGGTAATTTCCACAGGAAAACCGTAACTTTGATATAAATTAAAAGCCGAAGCACCATCAATATCGCCAGAAATCTTATTAAATTCTTTTAGGCCGTTTTCTAAGGTGCGGTTAAATTTTTCTTCTTCTTTATCAAAATTTTCTTCAATAAAAGCTTGATTGCGACCTAATTCTGGATAAGTATCTTTATAATCAGAAATAACTACATGAGCCACTTCTTTGGTCCACATATCTTTAGTAATGCCTAAGCCACGGCCAAAGCGAATGGCGCGGCGAAGTAAGCGGCGAACAATATAACCTTGGTCAGTGTTTGATGGAGCAACACCCTTATCATCACCAACGATAAATGTGGCTGATTTAATATGATCAGCGACTACTTCAAAAGCCTTAACATTATCAGTGTATTTTTTACCAGATAATTCTTCAATCTTGGCAATAATTCTAGCAAATAAATCAGTCTTAAAAATACTATTTTCGTTAGAAATAACCATTAAAATACGTTCTAAACCGCCGCCAAAATCAACATTCTTATTTTTAAGTTCTTGCCAGCCATCAGCTGTCTTTTGATATTGCATGAACACTGAGTTACCAATTTCCAAAAACTTACCGCAATCACAATTAGGGTGACAATGTTCGCCGTAAGCCGGATTATGGTCTTTACCAGTATCATAAAAGGTTTCACTATCTGGTCCGCCAAGTTCGCCAATCGTATCACCTCTCTTCCACCAATTCTTATCACGATAAGCAAAAATTCTCTGCTTAGAAAAATCACAAGCCTCACCAGATCCAAGATCGCCTTTACCAGTAGTCATTGGTCCTTCTTCAGAAGATACACTATATTTAGTAAAAATATCTTTTAAGATAGCAATTGCTTCTTCGTCTTTAGCAATTTTTCCATCTTCACTGCCAGCATAAACGCTTTGGTATAAACGGCTAGGGTCCATTTTTAATTCGTTTACTAAAAATTCAAACCACCAATTAAGTTGTTCTTTTTTAAAATAATCACCAAGCGACCAATTACCAAGCATTTCAAAAAAAGTATTATGACGAGAATCTCCCACCTCATCAATATCTTCAGTCCGAAATGATTTTTGACTATCGGTTAAACGAATACCGGCTGGATGAGTTTCTCCCAATAAATAAGGTACTAACGGAAACATGCCGGAGTTAGTAAATAATAAAGTAGAATCATTTTCCGGAATTAAAGACGCCGAAGAAATAATGGCATGGCCTTTTTCTTTAAAGAAATCTAAATATTTTTGACGGAGTTCGTTAGCGGTCATAAGTTTAAAGTTAAATAATGTTTACTTCTGGTTCAAGTTTGATACCAAATTGTTTTAACACGGCAGCTTGTACGCGGTCAATATGTTTTAATATCTGCGAAGCTTTGGCGCCACCATGATTTACTAAAATCAAAGCTTGTTTTTCATACATTGATACTGGTCCAAATTTTTTACCTTTTAGTCCAGCCTTTTCAATGAGCCAGCCAGCGGGAACTTTTATTTTTTTACCAGCGGCAAAGCTTTTAATATCTGGAAATTGTTTTTGTAGTTTTTTAAATTGACTAACACTGATTTCTGGATTCTTAAAAAATGAACCGGCGTTAGGTAGATTAACTGGATTTGGTAATTTACCATTTCTGATTTTAAAGATGGCCGCAATAACATTTTTCAAGTTTGGTTTTTTCTTACCAAGTTCCGCTTTTATATCAGCATAATCAATTCTGAATTTTGGCTTCTTAGAAAGTTTAACAGTTACTTGATAGATAAAATATTTCCCTTTTAGTTTTTTCTTAAAAATACTATCGCGGTAACCAAATTTACAATCAGCTAATTTAAATATTTTTTCTTTGCCAGATTTTAGATCGATGGCAACTAGCGAATCAAAAATATCTTTTAGCTCGACACCGTAAGCCCCGATGTTTTGGACTGGTGCGGCGCCAACTGTACCATAAATTAAATATAAGTTTTCCAAACCATACAAACTATTTTTAACCGCCTGATTAACAAAGGTAGACCACACTTCTCCTGAATTACCCGTAAGCCAAGCTTCGTCTTTTGTTTCAGCCGTTATCTGAGTGCCAACAATTTCGTTCTTAATTACTAAACCCTTAATTTTAGAAGTGATAAGTAAATTAGAACCACCACCTAAAACTGTAATCGTGTGTTTATTCTTCTTGGCCCAAGCGATGGCTTCAAGTAGCTCATCTTTACTAGTAATAATAGCAAAAAACTCGGCTGTGGCGCCTATTTTTAAGGTGGTATATGGGGCTAATTTTATATTCTTTTTAATCGTTAACATGGACTTATTATACTATGAATAGTTAGTAAAAGTCTATATTTTAAACAATATATTTGACATTATCTAAAAAATGTGATATTATTAAAGTTACACAAAGATCTTTAAGAAATGAAAAAAATAAAAAAAGTGGCAAAAAGGTTTAATGTTTTAAGATTTGTTGCCATAATAGCAACACGTCTAGATATGAGGCTTCAGCCAAATCGTGGTAGCTCATTTTATAGACTACCAACTATAAATAAAGTCCCAAAAGAACAACGAGATTGGGCTTGTCCGGTTGGAAGCTTGAGATTAAGCGACCATTGGCAATATACAAATTACAGAGGTCTTGTAGTTTACAAGACTGATGTAGAGGTTCCTAAATATTTCTGGGCACTAGCTATTAATCTAGGGCCAGAATATTCTACTCCATGGAAAATCTTACAAATATTTGAGTCAACAAATGATTCAATAAGAAAAATAGATTTTTCAAATATACAAAAAGAAATTAAAAAAGTATTAGAGGAGGCAACCCCAATAAGTCACCGAACTCATTCTTCTCTTCACAAAGAAGAACCCTGCCGTAAGCCATTTTAAAAATCAAGCAAAATTGATTACTCCCTTAGACAGGCTCTCTAAAAGATATATTTTTTAGAATGATATCCTTTTAGCATAAACAAGGGCCTGGGAAAATGGTAAATTGGGGAATTGTAATCACAAATTACAATTGTTAAGACTGCTACATCAATAATGATTAGCAGTCTTTTTTTATTCCTTAATCTCTCCCAGCTCCTGTAACTTTAATAACTTATAATATAGGCCACCTTTAATATGAGCCAGCTCTAAGTGATTACCCTCTTCAACCACTTCCCCATCTTCAAGCACAATAATTTTATCCGCTTTTTTAATAGTACTTAATCGGTGTGCAATAATGATAGTCGTTCTATTTTTAGAAATCCGGTCCATCGCTTCTTTAATCAAAGCTTCGCTCTGACTGTCTAAATTAGACGTTGCCTCATCAAAAATTAATACCTTTGGATTAGCTAGTAAGGCCCGAGCAATACCTAAACGCTGACGTTGGCCACCAGATAATTTAATTCCACGTTCACCAACTAGAGTGTCATAACCCTTATCTAACTTAGAAATAAACTCGTGAGCATTAGCCGTTTTAGCCGCTTCTTCAATTTCGGCTTGATTCGCATGTGGTTTAGCATAAGCAATATTTTCACGAACGGATACGTCAAACACTTCAACCTCTTGAGGCACAATGGCTAAAAACTTTCTAAAACCATGCAAGTCATAATCCTTTAAATTGCGGCCATCTAATGTAACATCACCACTCTTTGGGTCATAATGACGATAAATTAGACGAGCAATGGTAGTTTTTCCAGAACCCGATGGACCAACCAGTGCAATCATTTTTCCTGCTTCAATTTTAAAACTAATTTTATTTAAAGCTGACTTTTTAGAATTGTTATAATTAAAGGATACATCTTTGAATTCAATCTCACCTTTAATATCTTTTGGCTTAAAGGCATTTTTCTTAATCACTAAATCACTTTTAGCGGCAAATAAATCCATCAGACGGCGTACCCCTTCTTTACCTTCTTCCATGCGATCATAAAAACGAGATAATCTAAACAAGGCTGAGTAAGAATTAACTGACATGGTAAAAGCAAAGATTAAAGTACCAATGGTAATTTCTTTTTGATAAACCAAATAAATACCGATAAGCAGTACCGCCGCATTGCCGAAGTCAACAATGATATTACGATAAAAACCAGAACGCATAACTTTTGACCACTGAAAGTGTTCATTCTTCTGAATTTCCTTTTTAACTTTATCAAAGTTATTAAGTTCTTGATCTTCCTGCACAAAAGATTGAACCGCGTTAATATTAATAATACTTTGAGTCATTTTACCAGACGCTTCTTCATACTTCTTATACATCTCTTTACGACGAGGCAACATTTCTTTATTAGTTCTCTGAGTTAGGTATAAGAATAACGGTGCTAAAATTAAAAGTGGTAAACCTAAGCGGTAATCAGACCAAAACAAAACTATTAAAGAAAAAATAATTTGAATAAAAGTTGGTACTACCTCCCAAGAAATATTTTCTAGCAGTGTAATAATTCGATTAACACCACGCTCAATTTTAACAATCTTGTTTCCAGTATTTTCTTGTTCGTGATAACCAAGAGGTAAAAACATTAATTTTCGTTGAGCCAGGATTCCTAAATAATATTCCGTATCAACCGATAATTTTAAAATCTTTACATTATTTACATAAGCGACCCAGGAACGAATTTGATCACTGACAAAAAATATCGCAATCAAAGACGACATAAACCACAAATCTTCTGACTTAAAATTAGTTAAGTTATCAATTACTAACTTAACAATATAAGGTTTAATCAAATCTAAAAAAGCCGCAATTACTGTAAATAGCAGAATAATAAAAATAAGCTTATGACTTTCACTTAACAAACTCCAAAGTTTAGTCCAAAATTCCCGACCGGAAATTTTCGGCGCTTCTTTTTCTTCTTCAATTTTATTTTCCGTATCAGACATAAATTATTTGTTTAACAAAGAAAAAAGGGGTTTACCCTTTCTTCCCTGCCTATAATATACGAGATTTCAGCTAATCTATTACAAATTATTAATAAACGTCAGTGCCTCGTTAGCATTTTTCGCTTTAATTTGATTGCCACTAGTCATATCTTTAAGTGAGAAATAGCCACCGCTAGTTTCATCTTCGCCTAGAATTATCACGGCTTTAACGCCCAATCTATTGGCCAATGTTAATTTCTTTTTAAACTTATCGTTGCCATAAGCACCAATCACTGCTAAGCCTTCAGCTCTTAAATCATCGGCTAATTTAGTAGCGGCTTTTAAATCTTCACTAATTAATAAAATATCAGCAGAAGTTGCTTGATTTACTTTAATAAGTCCAGCTTCGAGTAATTGATAAAATAAACGAGACAAACCAATAGCAACGCCAACACCTGGTAATTTTTTATCACTATAGAAACCTGTTAAATCACCATAACGTCCGCCAGAACAAACGGAACCAATTTGCGGATATTGATTTAAAACTGTTTCATAAACGGTACCAGTATAATAATCTAAGCCACGAGCGATTGATAAATCGATAATATAGTTTTCGCTTGGTACCCCAAAATCTTTTAAGTAAGAAATTACTTCTTTCATTTCCGATAAGCCTTCAATAAAGATTTTATTGTTAACATTTAAGTTTTCCAGTTCAGTAATAACATTTTCTTTAATAGAAACAAAATTTAGAATCTTAGTCACTTTTTCCGCTTCAATTTCAAAAGCTAATAATAATTCTTCTATTTGTTTGCGACCAATTTTATCCATCTTATCAATAATACGTAAGATGTCGCTAGCTTCTTTACTTAAATCTAAATCAGCAAAAAAACCATTAAGTAACTTGCGATTATTTAAACGGACAGTAAACTTACCTAAGTTTAATTTAGTAAAGACTTCGTAAATTACTTTAACAATTTCCGCATCGTTAATTAGCGGTAATTCGTTTTCCGCGACAATATCAATATCGGCTTGGTAGAATTCTCGAAAGCGTCCTCGTTGTGGTCGTTCACCGCGGTAAACTTTAGCCACATGATATCTTCTAAATGGGAAAATTAAATTAGCGAAGTGTTCACTAACATAACGAGCTAGTGGCACAGTCAAATCAAAACGCAAAGCTAATTTTTCATCACCTTTTTCTAAACAATAAATTTGTTTTTCGGTTTCGCCACCAGCCTTAGCAAGAAGTACTTCCTGACGCTCCAAAACTGGAGTGTCTAACGGCACAAAACCAAAAGATTCATAAACACTAGTAATCGTGTCTTTTAGCTTATTAAAAGCAATTTGCTCCGCTGGTAAATATTCCAAGAAGCCTGGTAAAGTTTTAGTTGATATTTTGTCTTTCATATATAGAAATTAAAGCAATAATGACCTTAAAAGTCAAAAAGTTGGCACTTATTTCTTAAGCAAATTCTCTCCCACTCTAAATATATCCCCCGCTCCCATCAGTAATAATAAATCATTGGCCTTTAAATCCGTTCTTAAATATTGTTCAACGGCTGCTAAATCGGTTTGATGAACCACTTTTTGACGAATGCCCTGTTCTTTATTCCAAGCTTGAATCGCTTTAATTAATTCCTTACTTGAGGTGCCACCTTGAGTCTCGCGAGCGGAGCCGTAGATATCAATAATAATTAACTCATCTGTACCACCAAAACTTTTCTTGAAATCATCAAATAGAGCTAGAGTTCTAGTATATGTATGTGGATGGAAAACAGTCACTAATCTCTTTGCTGGATAGGCTTCTTTAAAAGCCGAGATAGTGCTCATTACTTCCGTTGGATGATGAGCATAGTCATCAAAAATTGGTATCATTTTGAAATCTCCCAAATACTGAGCGCGGCGCGTAGTACCTAAAAAAGTGGCTAAGTGTTTTTTTATTTCAGTTACTTCTAGGCCTAAAGCATAAGAAGCCGCTAAAACGGCTAAGGCATTATAAACATTATGACGACCGATTAATCTAATTTTAAATTCACCGAAGTCGTTCACTTTAAAATATTGATAACCATTTTCAATCCGATGGTCATAAGCAATAAACTTTACTTTAGCTTTCTTCTTCAAATAATCTGATTCGTCATCAACAAAATCATAATTTAATAACCAACCTTTGACACTAGAATACAGAGAACGAATTTGTTTGTCGCTATCATTGGCGACTAAAAAACCATCTTTAGGAATTTTAATCACGAAATCCTTGAAAGCTTTAAAATAAGCCGCTTTAGTTTTGAAAAAATCCGGATGATCGTAATCAATATTATTTAAAACTACACCATGAGGTTTAAAATATTGTAATTTGTTTTGATATTCATCAGTTTCGGCCACAAATAAATTAGATACACCCACTAAACCACTACTTTTAAATTGAGGCACACTTGAACCTACTAGCACATTAGGATTCATACTAGCTTTCCACAAGACATAGCCCAACCAAGCAGAAGTAGTGGTTTTGCCGTGACTACCGCAAACAGCAATTCCAGAATAGGCGCTAAAAATTTCGCCTAGTGCCGAAGCGTAATTTAAAACACGCACTTTTCCCTGTTTCGCTAAATAGGCTAACTCAATATTATTATCTACCGTATAAGCTGAAGAGTGAATTACCAAATTAACATCGCTCGAAATATTTTTAATATTAAAATGCTGCCAAACTTTTATCTTTTCTTTTTTTAAAACTTTATCAGTTAAAAAAATATCTGGTATATCTGAACCGGAAACATCAGAACCCTTCTCTTTCAAAAACTGAGCCAGCATGGTCATACCCACGCCTTTAATACCCACCATATAAACCTTTTTATATTTTGCTAAAATATCGGACATATTTTTACTTGATAAGTTTATAGCTAATATCAACAATGGCATCGGCCGCGCCTGATTTTATAATTGAAGCCATTTTAGTTTCTAAAATTAAACGTTTATCATCAGAGTTTATTAAATCGCTAACCACTCTAACTAATTTATTTTCTAAATCTTTTTGTTCAACATAAATGGCGGCCCCGCTATTAGCACACGCCTGGGCATTATCTTCCTGATGGCTATTTGGCATTGGTACTAAAATACTCGCTTTTTTAAGAGCGGATAATTCCGTTAAAGTTCCGAGTCCTGGCCGAGCTAAAACAACATCACTAACAGCCATAACTGAAATTAAATCTAAGTGATTTAAAAATTCCGTACTAAAATAACCTAAGCGTGACTGGTCAATTAGTTTTCCGGTTCCCGAGACATGAATCACCTGAGTAGCTGCTAATAACTCAGTTAGATTATTTTTAACAGCTTCATTAATTGAAACCGAACCGGTACCACCACCGAAAATTAAAATTAGTGGCTTAGCTAAATCTAAATTATATTTTTTAAAAACAACTTCTTTATTTGGTAGTGATGGCAAGGAATAAGGATTACCAGTTAGAACTGCTTTAGAGCCATAGATATCTAAAGAGTTAGGAAAAGTAACCGTAATAACACTAGCCGCTTGGGACATTAAACGATTAGCTAGTCCGGGACGCAAGTCTTGTTGATGAATTAGCACTGGAATGTGCAATAATTTAGCCACCCAAACTAAAGGCACACTCACAAAAG